>Ga0315282_10004402_pt1 | contig 24566 bp, 24 predicted proteins | sample YL17G07_20_MG_FD_203693 | JGI IMG/M metagenome (GOLD analysis project Ga0315282, IMG submission 203693) | Sediment microbial communities from Yellowstone Lake, YNP, Wyoming, USA - YL17G07_20 | ecosystem: Environmental > Aquatic > Freshwater > Lake > Sediment | place: USA: Wyoming | collected... | reverse complement strand
ACACCGGCGCGCAGGGCACGTCTCAACTCAGCTACGATCGCCTTCAGCATCTGCCAGTTCCGAGGCGCGATGCCGACGGACCTTCTTGCTTTCCTCAGGGGGTCACCATGTACCTGGGCTAGAACCTATCTGTCCGGCGTGGCGCTTGACCAAGCAGGCAACATCCTGATGACGGGGGGGTGGTCGACACGGCATCAGGGCAGTGGAAGTACAGTTGTCTGGTGATGATGTGCGACTCGCTGGGCGATACGGTCTGGACCTGGCGCTACAGCCTGGGGGAGGACGCCTACGGCTACAATCTCGCGCTCGATGATTCCGGTCATCTCTATGTTTTCGGGGGGTTGAGGAAGCAGACAACTACGACTACCTACTCATGAAGCTGCGCTATGAGTCGGGCATAGACGAAGGCGCGGCCACGCGCGGCCCTGGTTGGCGACGAGCCTACACCAGCCCGAACCCGTTGCGTCCGGGGCATTCACTCCGGCTGTGGGTTTCCAGGGGTGAGCGGTACGAAGTCGCCTTGTTTGATGCTTTGGGCCGAAGGACCAGGCTCATGTACGTCGGCCCACTCGCTCAAGGGATGCACGATTTCAGTCTCGGGCAGATTCCGGCCGGGGTCTACCTGTTGAGAGTTACGACCCCGGGGTCCACCGAATCACAGAGACTGGTTGTAGTAGAGTAGGCCACGCGCATCCCACGCGTGGGTTCGTAATTCCGTGGTGCTTCGGGGACACGGTACTCAGTTTCACTCCGTCAGGGCGCGGCCTATCGGCGAGGGGCCGGGCGCGGTTCGGTCATTCTGACTGCAAGTCTGTCAATGTCCATCGAGCACCTCCGAACGCGCCCTTGTTGTAACCCCGATTGCAGCGGCTGTCAAGCGCTGCCGGACCTGCGGGTCACCATGTTCCGAACGCGGCGCGGTGTAGCGGAGAGGTACAGCTACCGATTTCCCCGGGGGAAATCGGATAGCAGTCCCCTCCGATTCCGCCCCGCCGGTTACCAGCCAGCGCATCAGCTATCGCTCCGGTGCTGCCAGGAGTGGAGACAGCTCGCAGGTGTCTTTCGACATTTCCGCATTCCCTGTTAGTTGGCTCCTGACAAAGGCTGTGGCCGGACCGCAGCACGGCGCTTAGGAGAAAGGATGAGTGCGAGCCCGAATACGACGCTCGACGTGATGATGATGACCGCCCCGGCGGGAGCGTCGGTCAGCCATGACACGAACAGCCCCACTAGACAGGATATGACGCCGAACAGAGCCGAGAGCAGGTACATCGTCCTGAGCCGGTAGGTCAACTGGAAGGCCGCGGACGGCGGGTTGACGATGAGGCTGAAGATGAGCAGACCGCCGATGGTGGAGAGGTTGGCGGTCACCGACAGGCCGCAGAGGACAAGCATCGCGAAGAAGAGCGCCCGCTCTGGCATCCCGACCGCGCGGGCGATTTCCCGGTTGTACAGTACCGCCTGGATTTCCTTGTAGAACAACCCGAGGAAGAGCAGCACCGCTCCGGTTGCGCTGGCCATCAAGGCGAGGTCGCGCCCGGATACGAGCAGGATGCTTCCCCATATCATGTTGAGAGCTTCGGCGCGCGGGCCGCGCATCAGGCCGATGGCAAGGAAGGCGAAGCCGAGCACTACCGAGAAGATGATGCCGAGCGAGACGTTGGGTTCGATGTCGGCGCGCTCGGCCATCGGGCCGATAAGGAGCGAGGCGGCAACGCAGAAGAGCGCCGCCGTCAGCAAAGGGTTGATTCCGAGCAGGAGCCCGGTGACCGCGCCGGCGAAGGCCGCGTGCGACATGGCGACGCCGACAAAGGGGATGTTCATCATTACCACCCAGACTCCGACCACGCCGCAGACCAGCCCACCGAGCACCGCGGCCACGAGCGGCTTGGCGAGTACCGCGAGTTCAGGTGGCATCGGCAAAGAGTTCGGCCAGCAGGCGCGCGTCGCCGAGCGCGGTGCGGTCGCCGGTGAAGGTGACGCGGGCGTTCTTGACCATGATGATGCGGTTCGCGACCGGCGGCAGGTGGTCGAGCTGGTGCGTGACCATCACCACGGTGAGTTTGAAGCGGTGATAGGCATTGACCACGAGTTCGCTCAACTCGCGTACCGCGCGTGGGTCGAGGTTCGACGTCGGTTCGTCGAGCAGCAGTATCTCCGGTTCCTGCACCAGGGCGCGCGCGAGCGCTATCTTGCGGGCCTCGCCGCCGGAGAGCTGGCCGACCGGGCGGCGGGCAAGATGGGACGTGCGGGTGAGTTCCATCATCGCCCGGGCACGCTCTTTGTCCTTCTCGTCCAGCCGCCGGAATAGACCGGCGCGACCGCAGCGGCCGACGAGCACGGCTTCAAGGCACGAGATGGGCACGCGCGGGTCCACGCGCTCCTGCTGGGCGACGTAGCCGATGCGGCGGCGGAGCCGGCCGAAGCTCGCCCCGGTCGCTCGCTCGCCGAGGACATCCACCGTCCCGGTGTGGATGTGACCGAGGCCGTTGATGACCGTGAGGAGCGTAGTCTTGCCCGCGCCGTTCGGGCCGATGACGCCGCAGAAGTCGCCGCGCCCGACGTCGAGCGTGACGTCACGCAGGGCGATGTGCTCGCGGTAGCTTACCGTTACCGCGCTGAGCGAAACCGCCGGACGCGGGACATAACCCGATTCCGCCCGGGAATCGGGATTGTGTCCCAAGTCTTCCCCGTGACCAGTCAATCGACAGCCCGCGCCAGCGCCGATGCGTTATCGAGCAGGGCCTGGCGGTACGACCCGTGCAGCGGGAAGTTGGTCAGCGTTACGTGCTTCACCTTGAGCGCCTCGGCCAGCGGCTTGCCCGCGTCCGGCCCGGACTGGAGGTTGTCCACAATCAGCTTGACGCCGGAGTCAATCGCCACCCGCGCCAGCCGCGTCATCTCCTGCGCGCTGAAGTCCTCGGCCCGGCCATATGTCGCGACCACGCGGAAACCCAGCCACGTGACGAACGGCGACTGCTGCTCGGCGGCGATAACCGCGGGCAGGGCCTTGCCTGCCAGTAACGCCCGTGCCGCGGCAGCGGTAGAATCGACATCGGCCTGGTAGCGCGCGACGGCCAATTGGTATGTATCGGCGCGAGCCGTGTCCAGTTCCATGAGGAGGGTGGTGATTTCTGCGGCCGCCCGTTTCTGTAAGTCCGGAATCATCCAGTTGCCCTGGGTCACGAGCGTCACTCGCCGCGGACCGGGCGGGATGATTGCCTTTTCCAGCGCCGGGTACCAGGCCTCCCAGCCGTGATTGAGCACCAGCTTCGCGTAGTTGGCGGCGGTAACGTCCGACGGCTTAAGGTCGAAATGCCCAGGGCAGAGCCCGGCCGGCGCAATCGTCGTGACTGCGAACCGGTTCCCGCCGACCGCCTGCACAATCGCGCTGATGAGCGTGGTCGAGGCGAGGATGGGGATCCGTTTAGTCTTCGGTTGCGCGCAACCCAGAACCGCGACTCCGAACAACAGCCAGGGAGTGAGCGTTCTTCTCACCATATCAGAAATTCCTGATTCTGAGTCCTACGGTCAGCGCCCGGCCGGGCATTCGGTACAGCCCGGCCTGAGTTCCGGGCAGGTCGGCGTACGTATCGTATTTCCGGTCGAGCAGATTCTCGGCCGACGCGAATACGTCGAGCCACGCAAGGACCGGATACCCGGCCCGCAGGTCGACCGTGTAGTAGGCCGGAATCGGCAACGTGGAACTGTCGGCCGCAAAGCAGCGCGCGACGTGCTGGAACGTAACATCGAGGTCGAGCTTCTTGACGGTCGCGCCCGCGGCGACGTTCAGCTTGGACCCGGCCCGGGCCCGGGTGTTTGCGCCGAAGTCGGTGAGCGTGTATGAGACCACGCTGCGCCACGGCCCGGTGCGCAGTTCGAGAGCGGCCTCGACTCCCCGGAAAGTGAAGCTGCCCTTGTTCTGGAACTGCTTGGGCGGGGGCGGATTTGGATTCGGGCCGGTCTCAATCAGGTTCTCGCCCCTGAGGATGAAGCCTGCAACATCGGCGCTCAGGCCGCTGACTATCTGCTGGTTCACGCCTACCTCGTAGTTCCAGGACGCTTCGGGTTTCAGGTCCGGGTTCTTCGCCGGGAAATCGCTGGCGTAGAGTTGGTAGATCGGCGGGAACCGGAACCCGCGGTTGACGTTCGCGCGCAAGGTGGTGGAACCGGTGATTCTGCCGACCGCGCCTGCCTTGGGGCAGAGGAACGGGCCCGAGACGTTGTCGTAACTGAACCGGACACCGGCGTTGGCCGTGACCGGGCCCAGGGTCTGCTCGTCCTGTGCGAACACAGCCGCCTGCAGCCGGGTCCACGACGGCTTGCTCGTGTCCGACTGAATCCAGGTTCCGGCCAACTGGCTGCCTTCCACGCCTGCCTGGGCCAGATTGCTGGCGACGAACCGGCGGTGGCCGTGCAGGGTTACGCCGTTCGTGAAGTCGGTCGAGTGCCAGCCGTCGGTCGGGTCGAACTGATGCTCGCCAAACGTTCGGTACACTTTGGCGAACCCGCCGAACGTTTCCGAGCCCAGGGTGCCGGTCAGGTCCAGCCCGCCGCGCTGGTAGTGGTTCCAACTGGTGGCGACGAACGTATCCGGGTCGGTCGAGCGCTTGGGCTCGTGTTTCACCCCGTCGAAGTACTTGCCGGTAAAGTCGAGTTGGACCGCAGAAGAGAAGTTGTACCCGGCGCGCAGGGACGCGTCGTTCCCGTTGTACTGCGAGTTAGGCAGGTGACCGTCGGACATCGCCTTGTCTACCGAGGCAAGCACGCGCAGACCGCCTTGGCGAGTTCCGCCGGTGAGCGTTGCGTGGCGGGTGTTGAACGAGCCGTAGTCGAGCAGCGCCCCGAGTTCAAGCGGCCTCTCGGCCTGCCGGGTGACGATGTTCACGACTCCGGCCATTGCGTCCGAGCCGTAGAGCACCGACAGCGGGCCGCGCACGACCTCGATGCGCTCGACGTTGTTCAAGGGCAGCGTGTGCGTGACAACGCAGCCATAGATGGGCATCTTCTCGGGTCGGCCGTCGACCAGCACCTGGACCCGGCAGCCCCGGTCGCCGACGCCGCGGATGTCGATGTCGGTGCGGCCGAACGGACCGGTCTTCTGGACGAACACGCCGGGCAGGGAGGCGAGCGCCGCGGTCGCGGTGCGGGCAAGCGTGCGGTCGAGGTCGGCGGCGGTGACCACGCTGACCGACGCGGCCACGTCGCGCACCGGATGGCGCACGCGCTCGGCGGTCACCACGACTTCGTCAACCGTCAGGACTGACGAATCCGCGGGCGTCCGGTCCAGCGCGATGAAGAGGAGGAGACAGCAGACGAGGTTCATCAGGGTTCCTTTCTAATGGTGGTGCTGGCGGGCAAGCGGACAGCGGGCCGGCGTCAGGGACAACTGCCCCTGGCGCACGCCCCGGAGCGCGAGCAGCCGGTCGGCCAGCTTCCGGAGCCGGTCCGCGGTCCCGCGCAGAATCAGGACCTCCAGGCAGTCGTGGCGGTCGAGATGGACGTGGGAGGCGGAGACCACGTCGGCGTGGTGGTCGTGCTGAACGTCCATCAGCCGGCGAGCAAGGTCGGGCTGGTCGTGGTCGTAGACGTACGCGAGCACGCCGACGGCCGGGGCGCGCCCCGCCTCTATCTCTGAGGCGGCCAGCCGGCTCCGCACCAGGTCGCGGATTGCCTTGGAACGCGTCCCGCCGGTGCGGCCGAGCAGCCGGTCGAGGCGGGCCAGCAGCGCCGGCTCCATCGATACGCTGAACCGGACTGCGCCGGCTTCTCCGTCGTCCATATCGGTGTTACGCATTTGAGAATCGTAACACGCACGGGCCGGGAGTCAAGCCGGGCGGAATCGCGGCACACGGCCGGGCGGCGACAACCGGGCCGGGGTTGATCCATCACTCGGACCGGGGCGTGCAGTATGCCTGTCGTGACTTCCAGAAGCTGCTGAAGCGACACGGCATGATCCCGAGCATTAGTCGCGAGGACGACCCCTGTGACAACGCCGTGGCGGAAAGCCTCTTCCGGACGCGAAGGTTGAGCTAGTCCACCGGCGGCGGTTTCGGACCAGAGCGGAGGCCAAGGCCGCGGTGGTCGATGGGCTATCTCAGCCCGGCCGGGTACGAGAAGCAGGCGTGTGCCGCCTAAGAAAGTGCCCAGCAAATCGGGGCAGGTCAGCACTCACAATCCGATGCTACGAGACTTGACAGCAGAATCCGACGGGCTAGAATCGTTTAGATGACAAAAGGAGGAAACGTAATGCGTCGATTCGTGTTCGGCCTTTCCTTTTTGTTCGCGGCTGCCGGCCTGCTCTTGTTCAGTTCGTGCGCTGACCAGGACAACGTGTTCCGGGTCACGTCCATGAACCGAGGGATGCCCATTCGCAGTGACATCGCGGACTGGATGGTATGGAACGACCCGACCATCCCGGACAGCGAAGAAGATATCGGCTACATATACCAGGTCCACGACGACACCGCCGACGTCGAGTTCCAGTATATCGCCGTCGGTCCCGGCCTGCCGACCTGGACACCGTATACCGCCGAGGTCAAGGAGTATACGATAACGTATGCAAGTACTCAGAACAGCGGCACGACGTACGACCCTGTCACCCTGCCAACGTCGATAGCGGTGCAGGCGGACCCGACGACCAAGAAAAGCACGATAGCGACGCTCGTCGTAGCGCCGGCCTGGTGGAAGCTGCAGTACTTCGGTGATGACATCAGCGACTCGCCGAACACAGACTTCGAGCTCCTTGACGTTGTCACAGCCAACGTGCAGTTCACCGCAGACGATCCAGTGTCTGGCAAGACGGTCAAGGCAACCGGCACGGTTGAATTGCAGTTCGCTGATTTCTACGACGACCCGTCGCGATTCGGGCAGTAACGAGAACGCCTCAACCCAAACGAATACCAGCGCCCGGCCTCTGCAGGGCCGGGCGCTCTGTCTTACGCTGCACCATACCCCTCATGTGCGCCGACGGAGCATGAGTCGGTCGCTCGTGCGGCGCAGGTGGGCCGCAGACGCAAGCCTGTGGGCCCCGCACCCATGTTCGGAATCCGTGAGTCAAAAAGAAGGTTGAAGAGAGCTCCCAGGACTCTTCTGTGGCAACTCAGCTCGTCGGGAGACCGACGCCTGTCATGAGTGCTGTTCAGCCGAGACCAGAATCTTAAGGAGGAAAGATGAAAAAGACCGTGTCACTACTGGCACTGCTGATGGCAGTGCTTCCCGCGCTCGTGTTCGCATACCCGGGCATCGGCGGAGGAAGAGGACTACTTCGCGTCCAGAATGCGTTGGTCGAGGATGAGGCCGGGCTGACCATATCAGCTCATGCCATCGGTCGCAACGCGTTCTTCCCTGCTGACACCACCAAGAAAGGATGGGTCCTGGACTTGGTGGCGCCGGAACTGAGCTACGCGCCAGTATCGGGCAAGTACTTTGGCTTGGAGCTGTTCGGGTCCTGGGGCGGCGTGTTTCAGACGCCGAAGTCGGATAGTGTGCCTGACTTTGCCATGGCGACCCATGACCTGAAGGCGGGTGGCAAAGTCTCTATCCCGCCGCTCCCGGTATTGAAACTCGGATTCGCCGGCTCATACACGTTCATGACTGGCCGCGATGACCCGGCTTGGCTCGACCCGCTCGCACTGCCGCTGGCGAAGGACCCCAAGTACACCTGGAACGGCTTGGCGACACTGCAGCTCCAGGATGTGCTGTCGAGCGCACCGAACCTGATGTTCAACTACGGCAAGGTCGACAAAGAAACCCACTATGGCGCTGGCCTGCAGCTTGCGGCCAAGGGCTTCTCACTGTTTCTGGAGGCCCTTTCTCAGCAGCCCGATAGTTCCACCGGCATGTTCGATACGGACGCCGGGCATATCCACGTGACACCGGGCGTCGTATTCGGCAGCGCCCGCTCATTCGCACTTAAGGCGGCCTACACCTTCAGCTTCGGCAGAAAGATAGACCCGAACGAACTCGTCCTCGGTCTGGTCGTCGGCACGCCGTTCGGTCAGCGGGCTCCGGCTGAGGTCGGCGACATCGCGGCCACGGTCACCAATGCCAGCACCGGCGTCCCCCTTCTGGCTGACATAACCTTCCCGGAAAACCCGAAGCTCAAGCCGCTCCAGTCCGACGCAAACACGGGCGTATTCCGCGTCGAGAAGATCCCGGTGGGGGTCGTGGTAGTCGAAGCTGCAGCCGAAGGCTACCAGCGCCAGGCGGTTCCAATCGAAGTGAAGTCCGGCGCGGCTACCCAGTACGAGTTCAAGCTGCGGCCGCTCGTGACGTATGGAACGCTCGCCGGCACGGTCATCGATGCCACGACCAACAAGCCGCTGGCGGCCAAGATTGAGTTTCCAGGGACGAGTCTCGCCACGGTGACTGCTGACGCATCGACCGGGGCGTTCCGCGTGAACAACGTACCCGTAGGCGTCTACACGATTACCGCGTCGGCGACGGGGTACTTCTCGGGCTCCCTGACTGTCAACGTGGAGGAAGGCAAGGTCGCGGCGCCCGCATTCACCCTGACCCCCGAGACCATGAAATCGACGCTGACCGGCAAGGTGTCGGACAAGAAGACGGGCAACCCGCTCCGTGCGACCGTCAGCTTCCCGAACACCAGCGTTCCGAGCGTTCAGACCGACCCGGCCACCGGCGTATACAGTACCGACATCCCGGTCGGTTCTTATGCGGTCGAGGTCAAGGCGGACAGTTACATAACCCAGAGCGCGGCGGTTGTGTTGCAGAAAGACCAGCCGGTGATTAAGGACTTCGCCCTGGTTATGGAAGGCATGGCCATCACTCTCAGGGGCGTCTATTTCGACTTCAACAAGGCGACGATAAAGCCCGAGTCGCGTCCCGCGCTTGAGGATGCGGCCAAGATTCTGAAGGACAATCCGACTATCAGGGTCGAAATCCAGGGCCACACGGACAGCAAGGGATCGGAAGAGTACAACCTGTCGTTGTCTGACAAACGCGCGTGGGCAGTCGTGAACTACCTCGTGCAGAACTTCGGCATCGAACAGAGCCGCCTGACCGCCAAGGGCTATGGTGAGGCCAGGCCGATTGCCGACAACGAAACCGACGCCGGTCGAGCGCTCAATCGCCGGGTTGAGTTCGTCATCATCGGCCAGCAGAAGTAGTCGAATCAAACCGGACACTGCAAGGGGAGGCTCAGGCCTCCCCTTGTCTGTAAGCGGTGCTTGACAAGCACCGAGCGGAAGATACGCTTAACCGTCTTGTTGGTTGATGTCTTGGCTGGACGACCGCGTTCGAGGACATCATCAGCTTGTCTCTGTTGTTTCCCCCGACAACTCCTCGGTGAATCATCGGTACACCAAGAACGACAGGAGGTTTGATGCGCCATGTCATCGCTTTCGCCTTTGTTCTGCTGATGGCTGCGACCGCCAGCGCGGACCCGGCCCTCGGCGGCGGCAGGGGCCTGTTCCGGGTCCAGGACGCGCGGGTCGAAGAGGACGGCGCCCTGGTCTTCGCCAATCGCTGGATGTTCAACCACACTGATCTGGGTGAGAACGTCACAATGTACCGAGGCCCGCTCTACGGCTTCGAGATGGACTACGCCCCCACGCCCATGACCGAGGTCTTCGGCAGCCTGGTCGGTGTCATTGACCTCAGGACAAATCCGTCGTCGTTCTTCTATGACTGGCAGGGACAGATACTCGGTGCCAAGTTGTCAATTCCGTTCGTACCTGTCCTGAAGCTGGCCGGCTCGGTCCACCATGTGATGCAGAAGAGCGACCACACGCTCCCGGCCTTCCTCGACGGCCTCCAGGCGCCCCAGAGCCAGTGGCGGGTAGTAGCCGCTCTGCGCATGTGGGAACTCCACAAGACTCTGCCGACGCTGATGTTCAACTACGGCAAGAGCTTCGAGAAAGGCGGCCAGTCGTTTGTGGGCACTGGGCTGGAAATGGCATCCGACGCTGTGGACCTCTTCATCGAGGCGTCGTCCGATGCGGCCGTGGGTGGCGGTTTCTTCAAGTCGCCGGCGCGCGCCCGCATCACGCCCGGCTTCCGCATCAAGATTCCTTACTTCCATCTGAACGGCGGCATCGAAATCGGGCTGACCGACTCGACCCCGAGCCATGAAGCCATCGCCGGCTTCAGTTTTGTCTCGCCCTTCCCCAAGCCACCACCCAAACCCTGGGGCAGACTCGCCGGGAGAGTGCAGGACGCACGCAGCGGCCTGCCGCTGGCGGCCAATATCAGCATCACGCAGCCGTTCCGCCGAACGATGGAGACTGACCCTAAGACGGGCGTTTTCCTTATGCAAAGGGCGCCGACCGGCGTCATCGTCGTCGAGGCCTCAAAGGAAGGCTACATTCCTGAGGCAGCCCCGCTGGTTATAGCCGACAAGGGATTCGCCAACTACACGTTCAACCTCAAACCGCTCGTGCCCTACGGCACGGTAGCCGGGCGGATCTACGACACGTACTCGGGCAAGCCGCTCGAGGCCGCGGTCGGCTTCACCAGCACCGGAATCGCGCCTGCGGTGTCCAACCCGGTCACTGGCTTCTTCCGTGCCGACAACGTCCCCGCCGGGCTGGTCAACGTCGTCATCCAGAAGGACGGCTTCTTCCCGGAAGAGCGCGTCGCCGAGGTCGAGGACGGCGGCGTCACGAAGCTGAACGTCGGAATGGCCTCACTCGACATGAAAGGCGTGTTCAAAGGCAGGACCGTGGACATGAAGACAGGACATCCGGTCGCGGCAGTCATCTCGTTCACACAGAAGGAACGACCGTCGATTGCACCTGACACGGCAACGGGCACGTTCAGCACCGAGTTGCCCGTGGGCAGTTTCGAGGTCAAGGTCGATGCTCCGGGCTATGTCAGCCAGACCAGTGCCTTCACCGTCAACAAAGGCGACACGATTGACCGCGTCTTTGAGATGGTCAGCAAGGGCATGGTGCTGACGCTCAAGGGCGTGTATTTCGAGTTCGGCAAGGCGACGTTGCGCACCGAGTCGTATCCGGCCCTGATGGAAGCAGCGCAGATAATGAAGGACAATCCCGATATCCAGGTGGAGATTCAGGGCCACACCGACAGCCTCGGGTCTGCGGCACTGAACCTGAGACTGTCCGACAAGCGGGCCTATTCGGTGATGAACTGGCTCGTGCAGTACGGCGGTATCGACCCGAAACGCCTGACCGCCAAAGGGTATGGCAAGACCCAGCCCATCGCCTCAAACGAGACCGAAGAGGGCCGTCAGCTCAACCGCCGGGTTGACTTCGTCATACTGAAGTAGGCCCGGTCGCCCGATCTCTATGCAGGGGAGGCCCACCGGCCTCCCCTCTTCGTTTCGTCCGGCACCGGCCTCGCGGATTCCCTTGCGGCTGGAGTGGACGTTGCCAAGGACCACGCGCAATCGCTAGAGGAGGACCTCGGCCGCTCGACTGGTCGCGCCGCCGCTCCTTGGTTCAACTACCCGGGGAATGGACATGACGGCCGGTGCCACCTGCTGCATTGCTCCGGCTGGCTGAGGTCGCACCGAGTTACCGAGCGAGACCGACAAACCGGACGTACCAATCGAATATGGCCGAACCCCAGAACAGTCCCACGAGTCCGCCCAACGCCAGGAACGGACCGAACGGTATCGGCTGTCCAGCCTTGTTGCGTCCGGCCGCGCGAGCCGCCAGGCCAATAACGACCCCGAGCGCAACTGCGGTGAAGAGCGCCACCGACATGTTCCTGATTCCGATGAACGCGCCTATCATTGCCGCGTACGGCAGGTCACCGCCGCCCATCCCCTCTTTCTGGTCAATGCCGAGGCCGCGGAATATCGGCGCCAAAGCGTAGCGCCACAGCAGCCACGCCAGCCCGATGAACCCGGCGCCAGCCGCAGCCCCGAGCAGCGCCTCTCTGAAGGTCGGCGGAGGCAGGAGTCCGCCCGCCAGGCCGAGTGCGAGACCGGGTACGCTCAACCGAAACGGAATAATCTGGAGATCAATGTCGATGAACGTAGTGAGTATTAGCAGGCACACGAGGATGACCGCTTTCAGCGTCAGCCACTGCAGCCCGAAGCGCGCAAGCGCGGCGACGAAGAGCAACCCTGTCAGCGCCTCGACCATCGGATAACGGAGCGAAATCGGCTTGCCGCAGTCCCGGCACCGGGCGCGAAGCAGCACGTAGCTCAGGACCGGTATGTTATCGTAGGGGCGTATCCTCTTACGGCAGCGGGGACAGTGCGATGGCGGCCAGAGGATGGACTCGCCGCGCGGCAGCCGGTAGATGCAGACGTTCAGGAAACTGCCGAATACCAGACCGAGCAGGGCTACGAGCGCCCAGATCACTGGTTGTCGATCGGCGTCTGGATTAGCTCAGGCGGAGTAAACAGCTTCTTGTCGCTTGCCGCCGCGTAGGCGACTTCCGACGAAATCAATCCCTTGCGCAGGAGCATCCCGAGACACTGGTCCATAGTCTGCATACCGTGCTGCGAGCCGGTCTGGACCAGCGACGCGACCTGGTGTGACTTGCTTTCGCGGATCATGTTCTTTACCGCTGGCGTGGCAATCAGCACCTCCATCGCGGCGACGCGACCGCGCCCGTCCTTGCGCGGCAACAGGGATTGCGAAATGATACCGCGAATCACGTTCGCGAATATCTGCCGGACATAGTCGTGCTGGTCCGCGGGAAAGACGTCGATGACGCGATCCACGGTCTGGGCCACGCTGTTCGTATGCAGCGTGGACAGCACCAGGTGCCCGGTCTCCGCTGCGGTCAGTGCCAGACGGATTGTCTCCAGGTCCCGCATCTCGCCGACGAAAATCACGTTCGGGTCTTCTCGCAGGCAGGCGCGTAGCGCGGTTGTGAACGATTCCGTGTGCGTGCCGATCTCACGCTGGCTGATCAGGCAGTTCTGGCCCCGGAAAATGTACTCAATCGGGTCCTCGATCGTGATAATGCGCGCCGACCGCTCCTGGTCGATGCGGTCAATCATGCTCGCCAGCGTCGTTGACTTGCCGCAGCCCGTCGGGCCGGTCACCAGGACCAAGCCCGAGGAGCACTGAGTCAGGTCGGCAACCGAAGGCGGCGCGGGCAACTCCTCGAGCGACCGGATTTTCGCCGGAATGATGCGGAAGGCCCCGCCCGCGCCCGACAGGTCAAGGAACACGTTGACCCGCGCCCGGACGCGCTCCGGTGTCACATACTCGACCGTGACCGATGACTCGGCGCTGGCGACCGCCGTCCCCCACGTGTAGGACAGGTCCAGTTCCCGCCGGCGCTCGATTGCGGCGCGCTGCTCGTCGGTCAGTATGGAATAGACCAGCGCTTGCGCATCGTCCTGCGTAAGCGCTGGTCCGGGTATCTTCTTCAGTTGCCCATTCACCCGGATGATGGGCGGATTGCCGACCGTTATGTGAAGGTCAGAAGCACCATACTTGGCTGCATACCGCAGCAACTCGTCGATATTCATGTCCGGGCGTACACTCCACGGCTACCCCTCTGTGGGCAGAATGTGCGGGATGATGAAAATCATCAGCTCACTCTTGTCGTGCTTGATCGACGTCTTCTTGAACAGGTTGCCGAGAATCGGAATGTCGCCAAGGAGGGGAATCTTTCCGACGTTGCGCGTCTCCTCGTCCCGCACCAGGCCGCCGATTACCGCGACCTCGCCGTCTCCCACGGTAACCTGAGTCTCGGCAGTGCGGCGCGCCACTATCGGCCGCTGGTCGTCGGCCGGCCCGACGTACCCGGTAATCGCCTCGACGCTGGGCTTGACCTTCATCGTGACCATGCCCTCGGATGTGACGTGGGGCGTGACCTCGAGGGCGATCGGAACCGACCTCGTTCTCCAGGTGGCGAGGACCAGCCCGGTCTTCGGGTCCGTGGTGATTTCCCGCAGCGGAACATCGGTGCCCATGCTCACCGTCGAGGTCTGGTTGTCGAGAGTAATCGTCTTGGGGTTGGCCAGCACGCGCGATTTGCCCCGGGAGGCCATTATCTCCATCGAGGCGTTGAACTGGTCCAGCGAGATCTTGCCCAGAACCATACTGTTGTACACGATCGGCAAGCCGAAGTCCTTCGAAAAGTCGAACGGCCCCGAGGCAGCCGTGGCTCCCAGGGTCCATTGTATGCCGAAACGGTCCTCGTCGCTCTGCGTCGTCTCGATGAACTTCGCCTCAATCGCAATCTGCGGCACCGGTTGGTCAAGATCGGCGATAACCTGGGCAATCCGGTCAACCGCTTCCGGGATGTCGGTCACGACGAGGATGCTGCCCCGCTGTGAACCGCCGCCGTTTTCGATACGCCGGAAACCGACCTCTGCGTTGCCCGACGACGTCAACAGCTTGTTGACGACCTTCGTGACGTCTGCGGCCTCGATGTGGTCCAGGTCGAAGACCCTGGTCACGGTCTCGCCGTACATGTCCTTCTTCACTGGCTTGACAATCAGAATGCCGCTCTTGTCTTCGACGATGTTGGCCAGCGCAGCCTTAACCAACGCGTCCAGCCCTACGCGCAGCGGCACGTCGCTGAGCCGGACCGTTACCAGCGACTTCACGTCTTGGGTCGTAAGGATATTCAGGTCAAACTGGCTGGCAATCATGCGCAGCACGTCGGTAATATCCGCGTCCTTGACATATAGCGTCAGCCGCTTTCCCGCAAACGCGTCCTTCTGTTCCTCGGCTGGCGCCGGCATCGCGGGCCTTGTGCCGATGTCAACTGCAACCAGTCCGTTCTCGGACGTGACGCGATGCTCGACGAGTTCGCGCAACCGGATGGTCAGTCTGACGCCGCGCGTCGCGGCGCTCGGTTCGACGGACACGGCCGCAACCGGGTAGTAACTCGACTCGATCCGCTCGCGGTCCAGCTTCGACGTCGCGTCCATCACGTCGATGACCACTGCCGGGGGCTGGGTCGACACGAAGGAACTGACGTTAGGATTGCCCGAACAGACAATCGTGACCCGCACGCCCTCGAGCAGCTTGTCAATCGTCACGTCAGTGATGTTGACCTGCTCCTGGGCCGCAAGTACGGGACACAGACAGAGAATAGCTAGGATCGGTATGGCTGTTTTCCTGAACATATCTTACTCCCCCAGCAGCAAGGTGAACGTGCGTCCGCCCTGCTCTAGCGTTACCTTGTCGGCCTCGATCTTGACGATGCGCTTGCCGCTGATTTCGTCGCCCTCTTCCAGTATCTGGTCATTGATCAACGCGTACGCTCGTTCGCCACCGACGGTGATGGCCTTCAACGCCAGGTTCGCCAGTTCGTTGACCATAATCCAGTCACGGACAAATGGATCGCTGCCCCATACTTCCGGCTGAACCGGCGTGGTCGCGGCCGCGGGGTTCGAAGTGCCGGTGCTCTCCTGCACCGGAGCGGCCGCCGGCGCGGCTTGGGGTACCACCGGAGAGGTCGTTTTCGCACTGCGGGCCTTAGTTTTGCCGCCTGTCGCCCTCGCGCGCGCGGAAACCTGCAACTGCTCGGCGGCGCCCGTTACATCGGAAAGCACAACCCGGCCGGAAGGCCGCGCCCCGGAGAAAAGAGTATAGAGCGCAAGCAACGCCACGGCCGTGCCCAATATCACCAGAATCCTTTGTCTCAAGATTCTCCTTTCCTTCTCAGCGAGTTCGCTGCCTTCACCGCAATCGCCTCTGCCTTCTCGTCGACCCTGAGCCGCCATAGGACGACGGCAACAGGCTCTCTCCGACCCTGACCGTGGACTGCCGGCCGAATGCCTCGACCTCGATGCGATCAGGTTCGATGGAAACAATCCGTCGCCCCATTACGACGTCGCCGACCTGCGCGCGGCGTCCGTCGATCAGAGCGTAGCTATCGTGGCCCAGCGACACAATCGCCTTAACCACGTAGTACTGCCCCTTCGAACTCCGCTTGCTCGACCTCCCTAGGCGCCCCGCAGCCTTGAGCGCCCTCTTCCGTTCGCGCTCCTGCTGCTTCAGCGCCTTCCGGCGGCGGCGTTCTTCTTCACGTCGCCGCTTCACCTCCGCCTTACGCTCTTCCTTTGTCATCGGCTTGAGCGCGCCGGTGGTCTTCCCGCGCCGTGCGGGCTTTGCCGCGGACTTCCCCTTCGACGCCGCCGTCCTGACACTCCCGGTCGAGTCCGTAACGGTCGCCGCAGCACGCTTGGACGAGCGGGCGGAACCCTTGGGCTTCAGCAGCATGAAACCGGCAAAGCCCACGACTGCGACCAGAATGAGTACCAGGACTATCCGTCTCACAACTCGGTCCCCGTGGGTAAGCTCGACACGTAAAGGTTAACCAGCAGCTTGACTTCGACCTCGGGTCTGATGTCCTCGCGGGCATTGACCTCAAAGTCCGGCACGCGGACAAAGTAGGGGAAACTGCCCAGGCTCTCGACATAGCTTCCCACATCCAGGTACCGCCCCTGGACGGTTATCAGAAACGGAACGCTGCGCAGAGGCGTCTCTGGCGATTCCTGTTGAATCAGCGTGTCAAGGCCCGGCGGGGCTATCTCCAGAAAACGCACCTTACGCGTCGCCGCCTCATCCGCCAGACGTCTGAGCATGGTCAACATCTGCGCCCGGGGCATGACCCGGGCGATGAATGCGGCATTGGCTTCCTGCAGTTCAGCCACTCGCTCCCTGAGATGGCCGATGCCCTTGACCCGTGCTCTGGTTTCATCAAGCTGCTTCTGCAGCTCGACAACCTGTGCCGCGTAGCGCTGGCGCGACTGAAGCCGTGGCTGGTACAGCGCAAACCACGCCAGAATCGCCAGCAGCACGTACGCAATCAGACCGATAAGCAGGACTCTTCGCTCAAGCAATGCCATGTTCTACTCCGTGACGCACTGAATCTCAAACTCCAGGACCGCCTCGCCCTGCAGCGAGTTGCGGTTCTTGGAGGCCAACTGCACCTGCTGAAAAGTCGGGCTTGACTCGAGATCAATCATGAACTGGGAGAGATCCACGTCCAGGAGGAACGGCTCGCCCGAAACCACGCCCGTCATCTTGATGTTCTTCTCCCCTGTCAGGACGCAGCTATTGAGCTGGATGTTGGCAGGAACGAGCCTCGTGACGGCAGCCATTATCGGAACCGACACCTGCACTTGGCCCACCACGTCGTTCAGACTCTTCTGCTTGGTGGAAAGATCGTTCACCTGCTGCTCCAATGCGAAATACTCCTTGTTGCTCTCCTCTGTTGCCTTGAGGTCGCGTTTCAACCGGTTGGCCCTGCCTATGTAAGTCTGGGACCAGCCTGCCAGCAGGACGTATACGACGATGAGAAACCCGACCCAGACAATCCCGCCGGCTACGGCCAGTCTTACGTCTTGAGCAACGAACTTGCCCGTTCTCATTTCGCCCGGAAGCAGGTCGACCGAGGCGTGGTCATACATGAGACCCAGCGCGGTCACGAGCCGGTGACCGATCTCGTCCTCGGGCGCCGTACCCTTCCTGTACAGCTCACCGGCCTTGAACGGGTCAAACAACTCCGTGGGCATGCCCAGGTTTGTCTGAATGTACTCGCGCAGGCCCTTCATCGCCGCGGTGCCGCCGCAGATGAGCAACCGGTCGATTTTCGTTTCGCCGAACTCCCGGCGGTAGTAGTCGATGGAGCGGTTGATCTCAGCGACGAAGCGCTCGAGCGCCGGCCGCTGCAGCGTCGCCAGCCGTTTGACCATGATGCCGGAAGACAGCCGGTCCTGGTCGTCTTCAGCCGGGATACCGTGCTTGCGCTTCAGGCTCTCCGCGTCGTAGGCGTCGAGAGCGAGCTGACCTTCCTCGGTCGTGATGGCGACGGTCATGGCTTCGGTGATGGCATTGCCTGCCGTCGTGATTGTACGCGCCAGGTCCAGCCGGTCGCCCTTGAGGAACACCATGTCCGTGAACTCGGCGCCGATATCAAGCAGACAGACGGTCTCATCCGCCCGCACGCGGGCGAATCTCCGCACCGTGGCCTGCAAGGCAAACGGGATTACGCTGATTGCCGTCGGTTCGAGACCGGCCTTCCGCAGGGTCGAAATGTGGTCGGAAATGATATCCTTGCGCGCGGCGACAACCATGACGTTGTCCTTGATGGCTCCGGCCTCGCGCACCGGACCGAGGGTTTTGAAGTCGAGAATCGCCTCGTCCAGCGTAAACGGCGAATACTTCTCCAGCCGCAGCAGGATCGCGTCCTTCAACTCTCGGCGGTTCATCTTCGGGAAGTTCGCCTGGCGCAGGCTGACCGACGGCCCGGACACAAAGCTGAACACCTCGCCCGGTTTGTAGTCCTTGATCAGCTCCCGCAAAATGGACGGGACGTCGAATGCCTCGCCGATTTCCTTGAGCCCGTAATCGACGATGCGCCCGCCCTCCATCTTGACGAACTTGACCGAATTGGAACCGATGTCGATGCACAGCGTGCCCTTACCGCCACCGCCGAACAGACTACCGAAAACGCCGGTTGCCAATATTCCTCCTTGTGTCAGCCATCACGGTGTTGGTGTGACGGCAATCTCGGAGCCGTCGCTGAATCTGATACGAAAGTTCTGGCCGTTGAGGTCCGCCTTGTCGCCTGCGCCGAGGCTGTCTTTGTAGAAATCCGCCAGTCTCAGATCTAGAAGTCCGGCCCGGTTGGCCGGAACCGGGAACCCGGGCACAACCGGGGCAGTGCCGCCCTGCCCGATGCCGATATGGAAAGTATCAGGGGGATAGCTAGCAACCTGCATCGTGCGCATGTAGGCCGATTCCGGAGCCTCAACGAATGTAAGTGACGTCACAGTGTCATCAGTCGGGCCCTCGTTGACCACTGTGAACATGAACTGCGAGTGGTCCGACCCATTCAACTGCACTTTGCCGACCACAACCAACTGGTTGCGGAACGGGGTGCTGAACCGGAAGTCGACCACGGTCTGGGACCGCGGCGTCACGGTCAGCCACCGGGACAAGGACTCCCCGCCTGCCGATTGCACCACAATCCGATGGATGCCCATCGGCACCGGTCGGCCGTTCCGGGGTGAGAACTCGAAATAGCCTCCCTGGTCCACCGGCGTGTACAGCGGCGTGCTGCCCGAGCTTTTGTGAATCCAAACCGAAATCGAAGACGCCTTGTCCCCGGGAGGGTTGTTGTCCCGGTCGGTAATCGTCCCGGTAACCGCGTTGTTGCTCAACTGCGGAAGCGAGTCGGCGACCCTGACCGTCATCGGGTATTTGCCGTTGCCGAGGCTCGCAATCGTGCCCGTGCCCTGGCTGTACGTGTACAGATTTCCCCAGGCATCGTAAAGAAGACCGAGCGAATCGCCGCTCAGGCCGCGCCGGACATAGGGACCGTGCCAGTTGCTGTCGGCGTTGACGTTGTGCACGAGTTCGCGCAACTCAGTAGGCAGTCGGCCCATGTCGCCATAGAAGCCGAAATCCACCCTGCGCCCGTCATAAGTGAGGTCCGGATTCCCGGTAATGGCCTGAACCAGTTGATTGAGCTCGGTCGCGGTCTGGTCAAACAACGCCCGGTCTCTTGTGGCGTCGATCGTCCTGAGCGCCACCGTGCTCAGGATGCCGATTATCAGCAGGACAACCAGTAACTCCATCAATGTGAAAGCGCGTTCGAATCTCATCTCACGCTCCGCATGTCACGGCAGACTGTTCCAGTCTAGGTTAAGACGCAACGTGACGTCGCGCGCTCCGATTCGCGGGTAGACCGTCACGTCGGCCGTGGCGCTGGCGATTGTCTCCGGCGGCGGCGGCGCGAACCTTATGTAGTATGCCCGCACCAGGTCCGTGCCCTGAGGCACGAAGTAAAACCAGAATGCGTCATCTGTCATCTGAGTTCCGCGCAGCGTGTCGGTATGCGGCAGCCCTTCGAACGGACGACGGAGGACAACCCTGAGGCTGCTCAGAATTGTATCATTCGGCGGGGGCGTTGCGCCATGCACGTCGACTACTCGCACCTCGACCGAGTCTGACAGCAACTCGCTCTGACTGAAACCAAGATACTGGGTCATCCACACCGTCCGGTCTGCGAGCCCTCGTCCCGCATAGCTGCGCAGGAACATGCTGTCTCTGTTGTAGATAATCGTGTCACCCCAGCCATCGGTGCGGTAGGTCTCGGGCGACTCGCTGAACGTCGCCCGCAGATAGGGCCCCTTCCACCGGCTGCTCTCAGGCGGCGACACCGTGGGCGCGACGACCAGCTCCTTGAGCGAGTTGGGCAGCCGCCCCATGTCGCCCACAAAGCCGAAGTCAACGCGCCGCCCGTTCACGACGTAGTTGGCGTCGCCGGTAATCGCGGTGCCCAGTTGCTCCAGCCTCTTGCGCGTGGACTCAAACCTGCCTCGTTCGAGCGTGACGTCCCAGGTCTTGACCGCCGCGGTCAGAATCAGGCTGAGTATCATGAGGACGATGAGCAGTTCCAGCAGCGTCACTCCCTGTCCCCGCGCGACGAATCGGCTCATGCTTACCTAGAATCTCGCCTTGATATCGTCGCTATCCCTTGCTCCGGGCTGGCCGAGGAACAGCTCGTCGGGGCCGGCACTCCACAGCCCCAGCGTCTCGTTGTTCTCAATCAGGAACCGGTACGGAACGCCCCAAGCGTCGTACCGGTAGTTCATGTCTCCGTCCTCCCTGATGTAGGGACCGTTCCATCCCTTCTTGATGTACGGGTCCCAGGCAGGTATCGTCTCCTTGCCCACGAACATCACGGTGGCGTAGATGCCCTCAAACGGATTGCGCGTGGCGAGTTCAACCAGGTCCCGCGGGTACCGCCCCACGTCATTCCGGAAGCCCGTTGCCACGAGCTCACCGCCGACCTGGATGTCGCTGTTTCCGGCAATGGCGTCACGCAGCACGTGCATTTCCTGCATCGTTGCGACCCGCTTGGCATTGGTCGTAATCCTCGAAACCATTGTGGGGACAAAGAAGGCCAGGATGATGCCCAGCACCGATATGACGACCAGAAGCTCTACCAGCGTGAACCCGTGCTGGCAGCCAGAAGTGCTGTTCACTGAATGTATTATAAGATTCGGCGGTCGAACTGTCAAGGATTTAGGAGCCGGAAGCACATCGCACCCTAGCTGTGGAGCAAGAAGATAATCGCGTTCTCGTCCGCGTCCCACTCACGGATGGAAATGCCGCCCGTGCCGATGCCCACCAGGCCGTAGCCAACAGGGGCCGTGACCCCCTCCGGCTCCCAGACGCCGTATACGATTTCGCCCGGGCTGTAGCCGCCCACGTCATTGGGCCCGTCTTCGGACGTGTTGCTAAGATCGGACTCCTGCTCGTAGTCCTCGGGGTTGAACTCATCCGGGTCCATCTGCTGGCTGCTCCACGGGTTGGTCGGCAGCCTGCCGAGCTCTTCGTCGAACACGCCGCCGGGAAAGAATGAACCGTAGCCGTCCTCGTAGAAGTCGTCCGCGTAGTAGCCCTTCTCCATGTGGAACGTCTCGATGACAAGCTGAACGTTGTGCACGTTCATCTTCATCGCTGCGCGTCGAGCCAGCTCCCGGGTTCCGGCGAATCTCGGAAGCGCCATGGCCATCAACATGCCCAGGATCATGATGACTACGAGAAGCTCTATCAGGGTGAAGCCTTTGTTGTCGCGCATCAAATCACCTCTGTTAATATATTGGTCGATTCGCAGCCGTTGTCAAGGAACGCCATCGCCTCAGTCGCGCTCGCTCGCCGGCGTCGTGGTCCTGACCGTACCGTTGTCGAGGTAGAACCGGCCGCCGTACGGTTCTTCCGGAATCTCCGTGATGTAGCCGGAAGCTCTGAGCTCCGTCAGCCCGCTCGGCAGCCGACGTTCGGTCTCCCGGAAACGGTTCACCGCCTCCTGCAGCCGATAAAGCCCCTCATCGAGCTTCAGACTCCTGAGCTGTCTCACGACCAGCGACCGCAGCGCCTTGTTCCCGGTTCCGTTGTAGATGTCGAGCCACATCTGCCGCGCCGCCGCGAAGTCGCGCGCCTTGCCCCTCGCGACCGCGGCCCATCTCCCGGCTATGAACCAGGCGTTGGGCAGCCGGGAAGCGATCTCGAACAAGGTACTCGCGGCCTCATAATCCTTGGTGACCATGTAGCTGATGAACGCCGCGTCGAAAGGCAACTGCCAGCTCATCGGACTGGCCTTCATGCCCTCCACCAGCAGCCTGATGCCCTCGGTGGGCTGATGCGCGTCCCACGCGAGCGTGATGGCGCCGAAATGGTAGGCACCGATGAAGCGCGGGTCCAGAGTCGTCAGAATCCCGAAGACGTGCCCGAGCCAATCGTACCTGCGGTCGGTCATCATGTGGAGGCCGTAGTACTGTATCGCCCGGAGCCAGACCCAGTCAGCGGCCAGACCGCGATACTCCAGTGAAACCTCGCGGATGAACCTGCCCGACGGGAAATAGGTCAGCTCCTGAATGACTTTCTCGCGCATCCGATTCCCGCCCGAACGGTCGATGGACAACTGCAGGAGGTAGACTCCGACAAAACCCCAGCAGATGATGACCAGCGGAAGCAGCCTTCCCAAGGGTCCCGGAGCCCGGGACACGGACGGCGTCTGCCTTATCTCCGTGAGCAAACTTCCCCTAGAATTCCTTGCGACTGAAGACCGCGACCGATATCAGCAGCAACGTGGCCGTGTAGACGGCCGCATAGAGAATTGAGAACACCAGCGCGTTCGGGTCCAGCAGGGCATTGCTCACGACCTCGCCCCGGACGTTGAAGTTGCTGAAGTTAGGCAGCACGTAATACAGGACCTGGCTCACGATCTTGACGACCGGCGACGGGCTCATCGCCGCCAGGAGTTTCAGGTCGCGCGTCAGTTGTCCGACAAAGTAAACCGCGAAGGTGAACACCGCGCCGGCAATCGGCGTGACGAACGTCGAAAACAGCACCGCCACTGCGGTCAGAATCGCAAGCTCAAAGAACGTCATCATGACCGCGAGCAGGAGGTACGCCGGGGCGTCGATCTTGACGATAAACATGATGGCGTAGAATGCAACGGTCATGAAGAGAAGACTCACCAGCAACACTGCCATCAGGCCCGCGTACTTGCCCAGGACAAACTCCCATCGCCGAACGGGCTTGGACAGCATTATGTAGATGGTCCGCTTCTCAACCTCCTTGTACACGATGCGGCCGCCTACGAGAATTGCAATCAAGACGCAGAACAGAGTTATCGCCGAAAGCCCGAGGTCCTTGACGACCTTGCTCTCCTCACCCAGAGCCAGGGGTTGAATGACCCGCGCGCTGCCCATGACCAGTACCGCAAAAACGAGCAGCGTCACCAGCACCTTGTCCCGGATGGACTCCCGGAACGTATTCACTGCGATGCCGCTGATGCGCCCGAACATCATGCCTCCCGGGCCTTCGCAACGTGGGCCATGAAGTAGTCCTCGAGGGTTTTCTTGCGCGGCACCAGAGCCTGAATCCGGGCGCCGGCCTCACGCACAATCGCAGCAACCTTGTCCACGTCCTCATCGCCCCTGACCGTCAACAGCAGCAAGTCCCCGGACTCAATCGAGCGCTGAGCGACGCGCTCCAGGGCTTTCCGGAACTTACCTGATGCGCCCTTTACTGTAACCTCAATGGATTCCACGTCTTCGCTCAATATCTCGCTCAGCCGGCCGACGTCGACGAGTCGGCCGCCGATGATGACGCCGACGCGGTCGCAAATCATCTCGACGTCAGCAAGAATGTGTGTGGAGAAGAACACCGTCTTCCCTCTTTCGCGCAGATTGACGATGATATCGCGAAACTCCTTGCGGCCTACCGGGTCCAGCCCGCCCATCGGTTCGTCAAGCACAACCAGTTCCGGGTCGCCGACCAGCGCCTGGGCGATACCGATGCGCTGGAGCATGCCGCGCGAGTAGCCGCGCATCTGCTGGCTGGCAGCGTGCTCCATCCCCACAAGCCGAAGAAGGCCGTTGGTTCTGCCCTGGGCCTCGCCGGCCGGCACGCCGGCCAACCGGGCGGCCAGCCGCAGGAACTCGGCCGCGGTCAGGTACTCATAGAAGTACGGAGATTCGGGCAGGAAGCCCATGCGCGCCTTGACCCGGGCATCGCGCGGAGCCCTGCCCAACACGTACGCCGCGCCCGATGTCGGCTCCGACAACCCCATGAGAATCTTGATGAACGTGGTCTTTCCGGCGCCGTTCGGCCCCAGGAACCCGAATATCTCGCTCTTCTCCACGTCAAGATTGACGTCGGTGAGCGCCCGGACCCGTCTGATTCGGAAACCGGAGTGGTAAACCTTGGTGAGCCGGGCAGTTCGGATGACCGGTTCGACAACGGCTGCCATGACGAAGCGATTATAGGAATCTCCTCTCACGTGTCAAGCAGACCGGCCGCCGGGCCAGAGAAATCGAAAGCTGTAAATGGGCAGTTGGGGAATAGGGGGTGTGAAGATGAGGGGGTCAAGAACGGGACATGGGCAACACTTAATTATCAGGACATGGGTTACAGTTGGTGACGGCGGCCACCGGGTTTTCGGGTACGGGTCGGCGCAGGATGCTGCCGTCTTGCAGCTCCAGCTCGCTGATCGCGAGGTCGCAATACCATACCCGCCAGCGATTCTCGTCCAACTGCTCCAGCCCGACTTCCATCCGGCCCAGCGCCTCGCTCAGGTATACATACCGGCCCTGAAGCCGTATACAGCCATCCCGGCGTACATGCCGCCGA
>Ga0315282_10004401_pt1 | contig 24569 bp, 15 predicted proteins | sample YL17G07_20_MG_FD_203693 | JGI IMG/M metagenome (GOLD analysis project Ga0315282, IMG submission 203693) | Sediment microbial communities from Yellowstone Lake, YNP, Wyoming, USA - YL17G07_20 | ecosystem: Environmental > Aquatic > Freshwater > Lake > Sediment | place: USA: Wyoming | collected... | reverse complement strand
GCGCTTTCTTGGCTCAACGAGGTGATACCATGCACTCTCCCTTCTTCCGCACCGCGATTGTACTCCTATTGGCCCTGTTAGCGGCCGGCCCGGCCACCGCACAAGAAGCCCGCTCCACGATCCTGGGTACCGTGAGCGACGCCCAAGGGGCCGTAGTGTCAGGAGCGTCGGTCACCATTACGAACCGAGACACAAATGAGACGCGATGCGTTACAACAAGCCCTCCCGGGTACTACGAAGTGCCGTTCCTAATTCCCGGACGGCATCGGGTGGCTGCCGAGTTGGCTGGCTTCAAGAAGACGGTGCGCGGGCCCGTCGACTTGGGGGTCGGCGGCAGCAGCCTGGAGATCAACCTCGCCCTTGAAGTGGGCAATGTGGTGGAAAGCGTGACGGTGACCGGCGAGGCGCCGCTGCTGGAAACCACGACTGCCTCGTACGGCAGCATCATCCCCAGGCAGCAGATCATCGATCTGCCCATAAGATGGATGAATCCCATGACCTTGATGGAACTGTCGCCGGGGATGGTATCCAGAGGCGACCCGGCCAGCACTCAGCCGTGGCAGACCTCGGCTCTCTCCAACATCAAGACGATGGGAAGCGGAAGTGCTGCCATCAACGAGATCACTATCGACGGCGCTACGGTGGTCGGCAAAGACCGCCAGGTCGGATATATCCCCAACCTCGACTCCGTGGGCGAGTTCAAAATGGAGTTGATGAACTTTGACGTTTCCACCGGCCACTCGAGCGGCGCTTTCGTGAACATGAGCACAAAGTCCGGGACCAACCGGTACCACGCTTTATTCCTGTGCTCACTGGCATTCGCGCAGCAGACGCGGACGCCGCTGCCCGTCCCTGACATCCCCGGCTACAAAACGCTGAAAGCCGATTTCCACATGCACACCATCTTCTCCGACAGCAACGTGTGGCCGACGGTGCGGGTGGAAGAAGCGTGGCGCGACGGGTTGGACGTGATCGCCATCACCGACTACGCGGAGTTGGAGCACAGCCGGTATAAGGACGATGGGAAGATCGAAGCCGGCCGCGCCTACGCCATCGCCAGGCCCGTTGCCCAGCAACTGGGCATCATCCTGGTGCCGGCCGTGGAGATCGAAAAGACCACGCCGGCAGCGCCGGCGCATTTTAACGCCCTGTTCGTCAGCGACCCGGCGGCCATCAACAACCCCGACCTGATGACGGCGCTGCGGGCCGCCAAGGCTCAGAACGCCTTTGTGTTCTGGGACCACCCCGGCTGGGGAGTCCCCAAAGCCGAATGGTTCCCGCACATCGCCGCCGCGTATGACGAGAAGCTGTTCTCCGGAATGGAAATCTATAACCGCCGCAGGTTCTATCCGGAAACGTATCCCTGGATCAGTGAGAAGAAGCTGACGATGTTCGCCAACAGCGACGTTCACGAGCCGATGAGCCCGCAGTCGGGCGGTAAGCTGCGGCCCATTACCCTGGTGTTTGCCCGCGCGGCCGATCTGGCCGGGGTGCGCGAGGCGCTGGATGCGCACCGCACCGCGGCCTGGGCCGACGGCCAGCTTTGGGGCGCCGAGGAGCAACTGCGGCCGCTCCTCGAGCGCGCCATCACGCTCGAGAATCCGGAGCTGAGCGCGCGGCCGGGCAGCAGCATCATGCTGCGCCTGCGCAACTCCTCCGCCATCCCCTTCAAGTACCGCATCAAGGCGCCCGCCTGGCTCACGACCGAGGACAATACGCTGGCTGCCGAGGCCATTTCCCTGCTCCGCGGCTCGGTGGCCAAAACCGCGCCGGCCGGCGAGCAGCGCGTTGCTCTGGAGCTGGAAGTGACGAATGCCTGGGTAGGCCCGGGCCGCAACCTGACGGCCCGCATCCCGCTGAGCCTCACAGTGAAATGAACCACAAAGACACGAAGGACACAAACACGCACAAAGAAGACCTCTTTGCGTTACTTGGTGTCCTTTGTGCCTTTGTGGTAAATCAGTATCCTTGTTCGTCCAGGCGGACCTTGCCGGCGAAGTGGCGGTTCACATAGACGAAGTAGCCGATCACCAGCACCATGCCGATCGTCCACCACACCAGGCCTACGCGCAGGGCGTAATCGCCGGTTTTGCTGTTGTGGACGGTCAGCGACCAGGCGGGATTCGTGCTGGCGGGAAGCACGCAAGGATACAGCCCCAACGCCGCGCTGGTCAGCATGCCCAGGATGTAAGCGCAGGAGCCCAGGAACGCGCGGCACTCCTTGCGGCGCGCCATGGATGGCGATACCCAGATCATTCGCTGGCGACCGGGCCGCACCGCAGTCGAAACCTTTTTCCCCCGGCGCAACCTGGAACTCCGGGAATCGCCGGCACGGGTCCACGATATCGCGGTTGACGCCAACCACCAGCTTTGTCTCGGCGAGAACGATAATCACTTTCGGTCCAGCTATCTCTGGACGGCCACGCTGCCGGAATGAGGCCGGCGGTTCTTCGACGGATGGTTCAGCGGCAGGAAGCGGGCCCAACGTCGGGCCGGCGACTGTGATAATCTCCCCACCTCGATGTCTTCTCCCGGTAGACAGCCAAATGCGGCTGATGCTGTTTGCCTTTGACTGCGAGACATTGCCTATGAGACGACCTGTAGCATTGCTGGCTTTGATTTGCTGCTGTATGGCGGGCGTCGGCCGCACGGCTGAGCCGACGCTCACGGACGTCCGCTACGGCCCGCACGAGCGAAACGTGCTGGACTTCTACAAGGCCGCCGCGAACGGCCCGTCGCCGGTGTTGATCTTCTTTCACGGCGGCGGTTTCCGGGGAGGCGACAAGGGCTCTGTCCGCCAGGCCGCCGACCAGTATTTGCACGCCGGCATCGCCGTGGTTTCAGCCAATTACCGCTTGAGCCAACAGGCCATCTACCCGGCTCCGATGCTGGATGGCGCCCGGGTTGTGCAGTTCGTCCGCTCCAAGGCCAAGGACTGGAACATTAACGCATCCCAGGTGGCAGTCTCCGGCGGTTCTGCCGGCGGCACCATGGCCCTGTGGATTGCCCTGCACGACGACCTCGCCGAGCAGGCCGGCCCCGACCCGGTCGCCAGGATCTCCACCCGCGTCTCGTGCGCCTCGGTAAAGAACGCTCCAAGCTCGATGGACCCGGAATTCATCTTGAAGTATGTCGGATCAACCAATTTTGGCGCGATGCTGGCCCTGCACGGCGCCCGAACGCTCGAGGAGTACCGCACGCCGAAGTTGCGCAAGCAGGCCCTGGATGCTTCGCCGATCGAGCATGCCACCCCGGACGACCCGCCCCTGTTTCTGTGGTACGGAGGCGCTCTGACGCCCACACCGCTGCCGGGCGACACCCCATTCAGCGGCTGGATTCACCATCCTCGGTTCGGCGAGCTATTGAAAGAGAAGTACGACAAACTGGGCCTGGAGTGCCATTTTCTGCCTCGGGGCAAGCCAGCGGCGCAGGACGCTGAAATCGAGTTTCTGCGGAAGTGTTTTCGGTCGAAACCCGCATCCGCTGGTCCGGCCAACACCACCGGCTCGCGAAATCCCTGATGCCGAACGGAAGAACCTGTCAGGGAGCGCGCATCGTTTCGAAGGTGTCTCCTGATCCAAAGCGCGCGGAGCGCCGGAGTTTGCTGTTTCTGTGAAGCTGCCTCAAAAGTAGAGCTTCAGCGCGAACTGGATGACGCGCGCGGACTCGCCCGCATCGATGATGTTCTGCGTGCTCGGCGGAGCGACCGTCGCGCAGCAGGTGTTCGAGAACACGCTGGAGCGGAAACCGCCCGACCCGGCGGTGGCCAACTGCGGGTCGTCGAAATTGGGGTGGTTGAAGGCGTTAAACATTTCCATGCGGAACTGGAGCTTGAATCGCTCGCTCAACGCGAAGTGCTTGCTGAGGCCCAGGTCCAGGTTCCAGTAATTGGGGCCATAGAAGATGTTGCGGCCGGCGCCCATGCCGCCCGGGGCGGGCAGGGCAAAGCTGGAGATGTCCTTGAACAGACGGGGGCCGATCACGCCGGGAATGTCGTACAACCCTACCTCCGGTTTGGAACCGACGATCACGGCCCGCGATTCATGCGAGTAATTCGAGGTGCGCACGCTGCTGCGCACGGTGAAGGCCTCGCCCGACATGAAGGTGTACATCCCGTTGACCGACCAGCCGCCGGCGATATGCTGCAGCAGCGCCGGCCCCGACTTGAGGAAGGCCTTGCGCTTGCCGAACGGCAGGTCGTAGATGCTGGTCACGGTCATCAAATGGCGGCGGTCGAAATCGGAGGGGCCGCGCTCGTTGCGCCAGTTGCGAACGCCGGAGGGGGCCCTGGAGGTCGTCGTGGTGAGTCCGCCGCCGGACGAGGAGCCGATGGGGTCCACGGACTGGTCGTCGATCGACTTCTGCAACGTATAGGCCAGCCCCAGCAGCAGGCCGGCATCGAACCGCTTTCGGAGGGTCAACTGGCCGCTGTGATAGTAGGAGTCGCCGCCGGAATCGAGATAGGTCATGGCGCCGAATTGCTGGTTGGGCCGGAGATGGGCGGCCAGCGTGGTCTGCTCGACGCGGCCGGCGAAGTTCCCGGCGCCGTTCAACTGCAGGTCGCTCTGGGTGGTGCTGCTGTTGACGAAGGTGCTGGTGAGAATGCCGGAAGCCACCAGCGGCACAACCGTGCCCGCGACGCCCGTCGGGCAGGTGGAGCCGTCGGGCCGGCAGCCCTTGTTCATGTTCTGCTGCATGATCAAGAAGGACGGCAGGATGGGGTCGGCATCGATTTCGTTCAGGTCGTAGGCGCGGTACAGGCGCGTGCCGCGCCGCCCGATGTAGGCCATCTGGGCCACAAATCCCTTGGGCAGTTCCCGCTGAACGTTCAGGGTCCATTGGTGCACCGTCGGGATTCTAAGCTGAGGATCGAAGCTGATCATGATCGGCGCGTTGGAGAGCAACTGCGCCGGCGCCGTCAGGAAGCTGGTCGGTTTGACCGTGGGCGGCGGCAACTCCTGGAGGAACCCTTCGCCGATCCGCTTGTCGGGAGCCGCCGTGCAACCGGGCGTCGTCGCTCCGCCGACCACCGAGGCGCAGGAGAAGACCTGTCCGGGGACGTTGCCGGAGACGGCGGTGATCATGAAGGATGGGAGCGTATCGAACGCGATGCCGTAACCGGCCCGGACCACCGTCTTGGTGCTGTTGCGCGGCGCCCAAGTCAGCCCCAGCCGCGGGCCCAGCGCCCCGAGGTTGTTGCGCTTGTACCAACGATCGGCGTGAACGAAGGTGACCGGCCCCTGGGAGCCGTCGATCGCCTTGTCGGGAACGTACACACGGTTGCCGGCTTCGGTGGGCGCCATGTTGATCTCCCAGCGGAGCCCGGCGTTCACCGTAAAACCGCGTGTTACCTTCCACTGGTCCTGCACGTAGAAGTTGTACTGCTTCAGCCGCTGTCCCTGGCTCCACAGCGTCACGGAGTTGCCGGCCTTGAACGGAAGGAACGCATCGTGGCTGAGGTCGCCGAGGAAGAGCTGCGAAAGCTGGGCAGGTATGCCCAGGATTTCATTAATGGAGTTCAGCAACCGGGTGCTGTCGGAGGCTTCGATGCCGGCGACCGTGGTGGTGGCGACCGCGGGCGTGTTGAACCCAACCGGGGCCCGCGTGGCCTGGGAGAAAGACAACACGGGCGTCACGTTCGTGCCGCCGGGCTGGCCGCGCTGGTCGTTGTGCTCATAGAAGCGGATGTTCAGGCCCGTCCGGATCATGTGCGCACCCTTGACCACACTCAGGTTATCGATCATCTGGTAGGTGGTGACGGCCCGGAAGGTGCGTGGCCTGTTCAGGAAAGGTTTGGACACGTTGGTGAATGTGAAGGGCGGGATGTTCGGCCAGTCGGGATTGGCTTCGCCCTGCGTGAACAGGTAGAGGAACCGTGAAATCCCGGTCGTCAGTTCATTGACCACGCGCGGCGAAATCACCCGGCGGTAGCTGATGGCCGCGTTCTTGGTATGGCGGAAGACCTCGCCCTCCGGCGGCCAGCCGGGAAACACCACGGGCCGGCTGTTGTTCGGGTCGCCGCCCAGCGTGTCCTGCGCGCCCTGCAGGTAGCGGACGAAGATCGTGTTGTTGGAATTGAAGGTGTGGTCGATGCGCGCCATGTAGCTCGGCCCGCGCACCTGAACCGGCGTGTTCCAAGCGTAGCCGCCGGTGTTCAGCCCGTCGCCGTAAGTGTAGGTGTTCGCCAGGGGATATTTGGCGAAAATCTTCCCCATCACCGGATCGGCGCCGATCCTCCGCGGGTCATTGGCGAACATGTTATAGCTGGCCACGCAATTCGTGTCGGCCGCGCTGGCGCAGTTACGCACTCCCGGCGCCAGCGCCCCGGTAAGCGGATCCACCAGCACCGGCGAGTTCTTGGTGACCCTCTGGCCGTTCAGGGTGAATGGAGTCCTTGGGTCGGCGACGAAATACCGATAGATTCCCGACAGCGCCGTTTGGGTATAGACCAGCGGCACGCTGCCGAACGCCTGGTCGATCGGCTGCGCGTAGTTGATTTTCTGTCCCGCCCAATTGACGAAGAAGAACGTCTTGTTCTTCCTGACCGGCCCGCCCACTTCGAAGCCGTACTGGTTCAGCTTGATGGGCGGCTTTGCCGTGCCCATGGCGTTGGCGAAGAATTCGTTGGAGTTCAGTTTTTCGTTGCGGAGGAATTCGAACACTGCGCCGTGCAGCAAATTGGTGCCGGTGCGCGTGGCTACCGAAATCGATGCCCCGCTGTTGCGCCCCTCCTCGGCGGTGGCGTTGTTGGTGGTGATCTTGTACTCCTGCACGTTGTCCGGATTCAGCCGATAGAGGTTTTTCAGGGGCGCCGGGACTGTGGACTCGTTGGCCTCGATGCCGTCGATGGTGACATTGAAGGACCGGTCGCGCGAACCGTTCACGTGGATGCCGGACCCGGCGGCGGCGTTCGAGCGCTGCACCACGCCCGGCTCCAAAACGATCAGGTTGAGGGGGTTGCGCCCGTTCAGCGGCAGCTCCACCACCGCCTTCTGCTCGACGACGTTGCCGATAGTGGCGTTGCTGGTCTGCAGTTGCTCGGCGCGGCTCTCCACGGAAATCATCTCAGTCAGCGCTCCCAGCTCCAGCGTCATGTCCACGGTCAGCGGCGTATCGACCTCCAGGCGGTTGCCCGTTCTCCTGCTGGTCTTGAAGCTCTGCAGTTCGACAGTGATGGTGTAAAGCCCGACCGGCAGGGACGGAAAGGCATATACGCCGGCCTCGCTTGTTGTTTGCTTGTAAGTGATTCCGGTCGCATCGTTCAGCGCGGTCACGTTTGCCCCGGCGACGACCGCACCGCTGCTGTCGCGCACCGTCCCGTTGATGGTCGCCGTGCCCACCTGGCCGAACAGCGGGACGACCGGCAAAAACAGACTCAGAAGCAAGACGGCTATGATTCGCTCACGATTCACGGCTGAACCCCTTTCGCTGTGGAATTCGCACTCATGGCTGTAGAGAAGCGACGCCCCGGGGGCCCCGGCGCTCCCTCCCGGCGCCGCGGACCTGCACCTCGTCTCCCTGCGTGTATATCGCGGAGCCAGTTGCCTGTCAAGCGTCCCGCCTGAACAGCGCCATTCCCCGGCCACTGAGAAGTGTTTGGTGCCCGATAAGACCGAGTTGACAAGCACGTTGGGGCTTGATAGGGTCACGCCGTTTCGCCGGGGGGCTTTTCATGACAGTCAATCGCAGACACTTCCTCAAGACCGCGTCCTTCTCGGCCGTTGCCGCAGGCGCCGCGCGAGCCTCTGCCGAAAGTCATCCAGTGCGCCTGGGGGTGGTGGGCGTGGGGAACCGTGGAACGGCCCTGACCAGGACGCTCCTCAAGATGCACGATATCGAGGTCAGAGCGATCTGCGACGTGGACGCGAAGAATCTGGCTCGGGCGCAAGAACTCGTCGAAAAAGAGAGCGGAAAACGCCCGGAAGGCTACGGGCGAGGCCCCGAAGACTACCGCCGGTTGATGAGCCGCGACGACCTGGACGCGGTAGTGATCGCCACGCCGTGGCAGTGGCATACGCCCATGGCAGTGGCGGGGATGCGGGCCGGCAAATACGTGGCCGTAGAGGTGCCGGCGGCCATCACTCTGGAGCAGTGCTGGGAACTGGTCAACACCGCGGAGGAAACCCGGGTGCCCTGCATGATGCTGGAGAACTGGAGCTTTCGTCGCGACAACCTGGCCGTTCTCAACATGATTCGGCAAGGTCTTCTCGGCGAGATCGTTCACTGCCACTGCGCCCATTCGCACGACTGCATCGATCATTGGTTCTTCGACGGCAACGGCAACGACCGATGGCCGGCTGAATTCCTGGTAACGCGCAATGCCGACCAGTATCCGACGCATAGCCTGGGCCCGGTACTCAGTTGGATGGACATCAACTGTGGCGACTACTTCCAGTCGTTGACTTCAACCGCCACGGAGTCGCGAGGAATCAACGCCTACTTCGCGCGAAAGTTCGGCCCAGACCATCCCAATGCCCGGCGAAAATACGCGCAGGGGGACATCGTGACCTCGGTGGTCAGGACGCACAAGGGGAAGACAATCGTCATCAACTACGACATGCAATTGCCCCGTCCCTACGACAACCGATGGATGATCCAGGGGACGCTGGGTCTTTACGACGAGGACAAAGCCGCGGTTTACCTCACGGGCCGCAGCCCGAAGTACCATCAGTGGGAACCCTTTGCGCCCTACCAGGAGAGGCACGATCACCGCTGGTGGAAGGAACTGGCGCAGGCCTCCGGAGCGGCGGGGCACGGCGGCACGGATTACCTGGAGCTGGCGCTTTTCGTCGAGGCTGTTCGCAACCGGACGGAGACCCCCATCGACGTTTACGATTCCGCGGTGATGAGCGTGATCATTCCGCTTTCCGAGGAATCGATACGGAAGGGAGGCGCGCCCGTCGCCTGTCCGGACTTCACTCGCGGCAAATGGCGGAACAAGAAGCCGGCGTTTGGACTGAAGACATGAGAACAGCGCGGAAGACGTCGTGCCGGCCTGTTGCCAGGGGACTCACGGCAAGCCGGGGCAGGCGCCGGCGGTGCAAGAAGCCTAGCGGCGCAGGGCGGCTAGGCGGGCGCGGATGAATTCCGAGTCGCCAAACTTCAGCGCCTCTTCATACTCGCGGACGGCGGCGCCGAAATCCTGCAATTCCTCGTACAGCACGGCCAGTTGCAGACGGGGGCTGGCGCCGCTGGAGGCCAAGCCAGCCGCCAGGCGGAAATGGCGGAACTTCTCCGCATACTCGCGGGCCTCCTGCTCGGGCAGCACCTGGAAGACAACGGCGGAAGAGGCCAGCTCTTCGTTCCCCCTCATGGCCGCCACCCGCAGGCGAAACGTCTCGCCGGCGGCCAAGGCCTTGCCGGCAGGCAACTCGATGCCGGTCCCGGCCACCGAGGCTTCCCAGAGGCGGCGGCCGTCGCGTGTTTCCACGGCCACCTGATACAACTTGGCGCCCCCCAGTTCGCTCCACCGGAAGATCGGCGCGGGCAGAGTGCGGGTGCCCACGCCGGGCGAGAGGATGGTCAGCTCGTTCTGCAGCTCGCGAACGCTCATGGCGCCGACCTGCTGCTTGCTGGCCAGGGCGACGACCGCGCGGGGCACGGAGCAAAACCGGACGGGGGCGGTGCTGACCTGGCCCGTGGTCCTGGCTTCCCCGCCCCGAAAGACCACGGTGCTGTTGGGCGTCAGCCGGATGGAGAGCAAGCGGGGGCAAAACAGCAGGGAGGCGGCGCCGTCGGGGCCGGCGGTGACCTCGCTGCCCTCCAGCAGCACGTCGGCCAGCATGGCCGGGCGCACGCGGGGCTTTCCGGCCGGCGCGCCGCCGGTGGCGGGCGTTGCCAGGGTCACCTTGCCCTGCACCTGGGTAATCATGCCCACCGCTTGCGCGCTGTCTGCCTGCGGCGCCGCCGCAGCCTGCGTCGCGCCCGGCGGCGCCTGCCCGGCCCGCGCTGCCGAGCCCCAGCCGAGCAGCGCGGCCAGCAGCAGCACGGCGGTGGCGGTGACCTGCCGGCCGCTCCCCACGCGGAACAGGCGCATGGCGCGGCTCACCCCTTTCAGCGGCTGTTCGCCCACGTCTTCGGCGTCGGGCACCTCGCCGATGGCGCGCAGGGTGCTCTCGGAAATCAGGATGCAGGCCGAAGAAGTCCGAAAGAACTCCTTGGTGGCCGACTCGACGCGCGAGGCCACGTTGACCGTTTCGCCCAGCGCCGTGTATTCGATCTTTCGCTCGGAACCAACGTTACCCACGACCACCTCCCCGGTGTGAAGGCCGATACCGATGCGGAACTGGTGGCGGTCCCGCTCGGTCCAGCCGCGGTTCAAGTCCGCGAGCACCTCGCGCATGCGGCGGGCCGCGTTCAGCGCGCGCCGGGCATGGTCTTCGTGGCGGACGGGCGCGCCGAACAGCGCCAGCAGCCCGTCGCCGATGAACTTGTCCACCACGCCGCCCTGCGTGACCACCACCTCGGTCATGGCCCCGAAGTACTCGTTCAATTGGGACATCAGAGCTTCGGGGGAAAGCTCCTCGGAAATGTGAGTGAAGTTGCGGATGTCGGAAAACAGCACGGTGATCTCGACGCGCCGCCCGGCGAATTGCTCCAGGCCGCCGGCCAGGATGTCATCCACGACGCCGTCGGGCACGTACTGGCCGAAAATGCGGCGCAGGCGGCGACGGTCGCGGTCCTCCAGCGCAAACCGGTACCAGACGGCGGCGGCAAAGACCAGCGGGATACCGGTCAGAATGGGGACGGGGGAGAAGAACACAGAGTGCGCCATCAGGCGCGTGCCGGCAACCAGGACGGCGGCGAACAGCGCCACGGTCAGCGCCAGGCCGGCCACCGGGCCGCCGAACACGGCGGCGGTGCAGACAGCCCCCACCGCAAGCAGCAGCAAGGCCATCCGCCAGCCGGCCGACAGCGGCACCACCGGGCAGTGGTCGAGCAGTGTGCGGAGAGTGTTGGCATGGATTTCCACGCCGATGGTGCGCGTGGCCTTACTCCAGGAGGCCGGCGTGGCATGCCGGTCTTCCATGGTGTCGGTGCCCACCAGCACGGCCCGCCCGTCCACACGGCTCTTCAGGAAGGCGGTGTCGTTGCGGCGCGCGGCAGTCACCGCATCGGCAAACGAGACGGCCTCGAATGCGCCCAGGCCGCGGTAGGCGATGCGGATGGCGCGGTCCTGGTCCAGCAGCGGCGCCAGCCGGCCAACGATTTCCGACCGGTCGCGCCCGGTAAAGAGGGCAGCCAGCTCGACGGCGAAACAATACGTTTCGCCGGTGGGCGAGGGCGCCCAGAGCTGCTGGCGCCGGATGTAGTCGTCGCGGTCCTGGGTAAGGTTGAGAAAGCCGAGGCGGCCCAGCGCAGCGGCGGGCATGTAGACGGGGGCCGGCTCGGCCGCCGCCCCCAGCCCCGTGTCTTCATGGTGGTAGCCGAGCACGATGGGCGCCGACGACGAGGCCTCCAGGAAGCCGCGCGACAGGATTCCGTCCTGGCCGGGCAGCCACTGGTCAACCGGAATGGAAAAGAACACGTCCACACCCACCACCCTGGCGCCCGCCATAGCCAGGCCGCGGAACAGGTCGGCGTAATGGCGGTTCCACAGGATCATGGGCTCGGGGAAAGCCGCGCGGCTCTTCTCGTCGATCAGCACCAGCACGATGCGGGAATCCTGCTGCCGCGGCAGGCGGCTCAGGTAGGTGTCGTAAGCCTTCAGCGCCAGGTACTGGAACGGGGCAGTGCGGGACAGCGGGGCCACCAGGCCGGCCGCCGCCACGGTCAGCGCCGCCGCCACCGCCGCGCGCCGCAATGCTCGCCCTCTCTGGGTCATCGCCGTAAGTAGCGCCGGCACCTTGCCGGCAGGGTCCCGGACCGCGGGACGCCGGCGCTGCATGCGCGCAGTGTATCAATTCCACCACCAATGTACACCTTCCGTCTTCTGGAGTAATATCCAAAGCGGCGACGGAGGCTGCTACTGATGAAGCTGAACGAGACCGTGATCGTGAATTCGCCGGTTTCTCTGAGCCGGAGAAAGCTGTTCTCCATTCTTCCCGCCGGAGCCGCCGCATGTCTGGGCTGCGTGGGCGCTGCACGGTGTGCCGCGCAGGCCGGAGGGCCGCGTCCAGAGCATAGTTGGGCTGAGAAGGCCGATATGACCTGGGAGGAAATCTTCCGGTTCGCCTTCCAAAGGAACTTCATTCCCTATATGAAGGCCCTCGCGGCGGAGATCGGAAACGAGAAGTTCATTCGCATGCTCCAAGAGACCACCAGTGAAAGGGCGAGAAAAGGAATGGCCGGACGCTCCGTGGCGAAGCGCGATTTGGCTGCCTGGGCCGCCGGCATGAGATCTCCGAGCCCCCTCTATCAGCATGCTCTCGTTTACGAGATTGTGGAGGACACCGCACAAGCATTCGAATTCCGCATTTCTCAGTGCCTGTGGGCCAAGGCCTTCCGCGAAGAGAACGCTGCCGACATCGGCTACGCCAGCATCTGTCATCCCGACTTTGCCGTCGCCAGCGGCTTTAACCCGAAGCTCAAACTGATCCGCACCAAGACCCTCATGCAGGGCCACGACTGCTGCAACCACCGTTACGTGATGGAGAGTTGAGCCGCTGGCTTGCCGCGCAACCCTCACTCCGCGGCGAGCGGAATGGGAAGCCGCCGGGACAGCGGTGGCACAACGGGCACAGCCTGAAGGCCATGCTACCTACTTCAGGGCCAGGGCATCGTCGATGACGACGTTGTACTCCGGGAGCAGCGCGGCGGTGGTGCGCTGCAGGGCGATGACCGCCTTGCGGTAGGCGATGCGGGCCGCCAGCAACTGCGTTTCCGCGTCGCTGGCGCGCTGCTGGGCGTCGAGCACGAAGAAGATGGTGGAGGCGCCCAGATCATACTTGCGCTGCTCGGCCTCCTCGTTCTTCTTGGCCAGGTCGCGGGCGACCGTGGCGCCGGCGATGTTGGCCTTGCTCTGCTCGAGTTGGCTGACGGCGTTCAGCACTTCCAGGGTGACGGACTGCTGCAGGTCGCGCTCCTGGTACTGGTCGCGGCGGCTGGCGATCTGCGCCGCCGCCATGTCGGCCTGCGCCTGGCGGCTGCGGATGGGAAGATTGAGGGTCAGCCCGAACCCGTACGTGGGCTTGCTGAAACCAAAGACTTCGGACAGCGCGTCGCCCAGCCCGCCGGGGAGCAACAGGCCGGTCGGGTCGTAAGTGCGGCCCAGGCCGCTGGAGGTGTAACTGCCGGTAAGGCGCAGGTCGGGCTTCAGCGAGTTGGCCGCCTGCCGAACGGTAATGTCGTTGACGGCCTGCTGGCGGTGCAAGTTCACCATTTCGGGCCGGCTGCGCAGCGCCCGTTCGATGGCCGCCTCCCGTTCCATGGAAAGCAAGGTTCCAGGCGGCAGCGGCGGGTCCATCAGGTTCAGCGGCAGGTTCCTGACGTCGGGGTCGGTGTCGGCGGCGATCAGGCGGCGCAGCGTATCTTCCTCCTGCTGCAGGCGAAACTCGGCGGTGGTCACCGCCACCTTGCGGCTGGCCACCTCGGCCTCGGAGCGGAAGATGTCGAGAGGCGGCAGCGCGCCCAGCTCCAGCGCCCGCTTGTCGCGCTCGTAAGACTTCTCCGACAGGGCCAGCGAGTTGCGCAACACCACCAGGTTCTCGCGCGCCTGCACCACGTTCCAGTACTGGTTCAGCGCCGACTGCACGGTTTCGGTCAGGGTCTGCTCGAAGCGGCCGCGCGACACCTGCTGGTTGATGCGGGCGATGACGATGGGGGCTTTCTGGATGAAGAAGCCGCGGTTGCGCAGCAGCGGCTGGTACGCCGAAAAACCGAAAGCGCTGCTAATCGAGGGGTTCAGGCGGCTGTAGCGGTTATTGGTGGCCAGCTTGCCGCCGGTAAACGTGGCCGTGTAGTTGGTGCCGCTGGCGAACGACTGGTCGTAGCTGAACCTGGCCGACTGGGTGAGGCTGTGGGTCTCCAGGCTGTCGCGCCCCGCTTCCAGGTCCGAGGAAGTGGGCTGGATGGCGCGGGTGGAGTTGAAGGACCCCGTGAAACGTGGATCGAACGGAGCCTGGGAGCGCAGCACGGCCACGGCCGAATTCTCCACGTCCAGCCGCGCCAGCCACACCGTGGTGTTGCGCTGCACCACCAGCCGCACCACGTCGTTCACGGTGAGGTTCAGCTTCCCGTCCTGGGCCAGCTCCCGCAGCGACTTGGGGGCCTCCAGCGTGTACCGGAAGGGACGCGTGAGGATGCTGCGGAAATAGTCCGCCCTGGGAAAGGAGGGGGCCGTCAATTGCGGAACGCCGCCACCCGCCAGGGCCTGCCGGATTTCCGACTGGTCGTCGGTCCAGCCAACGGTACAGATTAAAATCAGCGCAGCTAAAAGAACAAACCGGTGCATAACAGTTTCCCCGAATTTGTGGAATTGCGGAATGCGGATTGCGGATTTCAACCTGGTTCGTTCGAAATCCCAAATCCGCAATCCGAAATCCGAAATCACTCGTACCGGATGGCCTCGATCGGGTCCAGTTGCGCGGCCTTGCGCGCCGGATAGAGGCCGAAAATCAGGCCCACGGAAACCGAAACCGAGAAGGCCAGCAAAATCGACGTCGGGCTGACGATGGTGGACCAACCGGCGGTCCAGGCAATCAGCCGCGACAACCCAAACCCGAATATGATGCCCAGCAACCCGCCGACGATGGAGATGAGGGTCGCTTCCATCAAGAACTGCCGGACGATGTCGCGCTGGCGGGCGCCGATGGCGCGGCGCACGCCGATTTCGCGCGTGCGCTCCAGCACCGTCGCCAGCATGATGTTCATGATACCGATGCCGCCCACCAGCAGCGAGATGCCGGCGATGGCCACCATCACGAAGTTGAAGATCATCTGCGTGCGGCGCTGCTGCTCCAGCAGGCCGGCCGGCACGATCTCGGTGAAGTCGCCGGCGGAGCGGTGGGTGGCGTTCAGGATGGCCCGCACCGCCTCGGCCGTTTCGATCGATTCGTTGGCATCCTTCACCTTCATGTAGATGCCGTCGATCTCGTCCTTGTACATCGACTGGCCGTCCTCGAAGCGTCGGATGGCGGTGTACAGCGGCACGTAGATGAGGTGGTTGCGGTCCTCCATCTGGACGCCCTCGACCTCGCTCTGGCCGCCGGCTTGGCTGGCCAGCACGCCCACCACGTGCAACCAGACGTCATTGACCTTGATGTACTGGCCGACCGCGTCGCCGTAACCCAGCAGGACGCGCTTGGCGCTGTCGCCCAGCACGCAGACCAAGGCGCCGCTTTCCAGTTCTTCGGCATCGAAGAAGCGGCCGGCGATCACCTTCATGCTGGCAATCTCCAGGAACTCCGGGGTCACGCCGAAGATGCGCGGCAGGTCCTGGGTCGTGGAGGGGAAGATCTTTGCGGGCACGAAGCGCTTGCGCGCCGAAATCAGCTCCAGTTGCGGCAGGTTGTCGCGCACCGCCCGCAGGTCCTTGAAGGTGAGGCCCGGCGACAGCTTCCGCACCTTCGACAGGTCGTCGTAGTTCGAAGCTTCCTTGGCTTCGACAATGATGTTGCTGACGCCCAGGGTCTCGATGAAACTCAGGGCCTCCTGGCGCGCGCCGGCCCCGATCGACAGCATGGAAATCACCGCCCCCACGCCGAAGATCATGCCCAGCATGGTGAGCAGCGAGCGCAGCTTATGCGCCGTCAGGTTATCCAGCCCCATTTTGAATTCGGGGCCCAGCAGGATCAGTCTTTGCAGAAGTGATGTCATTTATGTATAAGGTCCAAGAGTGCAAGGGCCCAAGAATCAGGCCGACTGCCTACTGCTTACTGCCTCCTGCCTACATGCGGCTCCCGGGGCCGCTGCCCAGCGGGTTCTTCGATTTCTTGCCGCTGGCCGCGCGCACTTCCGGATCCAGCAAGGCGATGTGCTCGTTGCCTTTCAAACCGCTGGTGATCAAAATCTGGCTTTCACTTCTCCGTCCGGTGGTGACGGCCTGCCGGAGAAACTTCCCGTCGCTGCGGATGAACACCCACTTCTTCCCTTCCTTCTCGAAAACGGCCTGCAAGGGCACGTACACCGCGTCCTTGACGCGCTCGGTAATGATCTCCACCTCGGCGCTGAGCCCCGAGCGCAGGCGAGCATCCTGCTTGGTCAGGGAGAAGACCACGTCGAAGGACTTGGTGGGATCGAACGAGTATTGGCCGCGGGAAGTGATCCCCGCCAGCCGTTTGACCTCGCCCGGAAAGGTCTCGCCGGGCAGGGCATCCAGGCGGATGTTCACCTCCTGCCCTTCGTTGAGGTTGCCGCGCTCGGTTTCCGGGATGCGGCCGCCGACTTCCATTTCCGAGTTGTCCACCACATCCAGAACCGTGTCGCCGCTGCCCACCGGGTCGCCGACGGCATAGTCGGGGACCTCCATGCCGGGGTACATGAAGTCCCCGCCACGATTCTGGCGGATGCCCGCCATCCCATCCATCGGAGACCGGATGGTAATCCGGTTCAGATCGCTCTCGGCCGTTTTCGCATCGAGCGATTCGCGGTTGTAGCGCTCCTGGAACACGGCCAGGTCTGCGGCGCTGGATTTCTCGCGCGACTGGACGTCTTGCTTCTCCTGTTCCAGGCGCTTGCGCGTGGCCTCCAGCGTCAACAGGTTCTTTTTGGCGTCGATCTCGGAGACCAGCTCGTTGCGGCTCACATCGAGTTCGGCGCGGCGCACCGCGAACTCCGCCCGCATCATGTCCACACGGTCAGACTGCTCACGGATGGCGGAAACGACCTGGACGCTCTTGATCTGCTGGGCTGCCTCGTTGAGCCCCCACTTGTGCATTTCTATGTGGTTCTGTACGTCGGCGGAGTCGAAGGCCAGGACAACGTCCCCCTTCTTGACCGTCGCGCCCATCTCCGGCAGTTCGGTGATCTGCAGGCCGCCGCCCATAATGGTGGGCGCGACGACCAGGGAGCTGTTGACCGCCCGCAGGTCGCCACGCGTATAGGTCTTCACCAGGAAGTCGCCGCGCCGCACCTCTACGGTCGGGATGTCGGGCCCGGCGGGCTTCAGGTAACGCGCGGTCAGCAGCCCGGCGCCGGCCAGAAAGGCAATCACAAGCAGGAATCCGATCAAGGTACGCATGGTTGTTCACGAAGTTATGAGTTATGAGTTATGAATTATGAATTAAGAATTAAGCGTTTAAGCGCCATCTCGTAACTCATAACTTTAAACTCTTAACTTTTCTTCTCCTTGGCCGAGGCGGGCTCCTCCAGGGCGACGACTTCGCCCGGTTGGAGGCCCTTCTTCACTTCCACCTGGGCCTCGCCCTTGTATCCGATGACGATCTCGCGGGGCTCAAAATTCCGCCCCTTCTTCACGTAAACGATGACCTTGCCGCCGCGGTCGAAGGTGGCGCGGACGGGGACCAAAACTACGTCCTTGAGGCGCTGGATAACGATGTCGCCGCCGGCGCTCATGCCCGGGCGCAGTGTGGATTCGGCGCGAGTGGCCGGCGCGCCGCGGGGCCCGGCGCCGGAGTTGCCGGAACGCGGTCCGGCGCCGTTGGCCGGACCAAAGCCGGCCGGCCCGCCTGCTGTCATGCCCTCGCCGCGCATGGCGGACTGGCCGCTTTGGCGCGGCTCACCCTCGTCGCCGCCGCGACGCTCGGGGCGGGTTTCCAGTCCGGCGGCCCCGCCCTCGCCCTCGGCGCGCATTTCTCTGCCACCCCGGCCTTCGCTACGGCCTTGGCCAGGGCTTTCAGCGCCGGCTTCCCCGCCCTCGCGCGGCCGCCGGCCGCCGAAATCAATTCCGGCGTCCTTCAGTTGCTGGATGGCCTGGGCGCGGGCCTCGCCACCCTCGCGGAATTTCTTCATCAGGTCTTCGGGATCGATGCCCTTCTCCTTGAGCTTCTTCAGCGTCTCTTCGCTCTGGAGAGGGCCAGCGCGCTTGGCCGCGCGCTCGCCGCCGGCGGCCTGCTGCCCTGCGCGTTCCGGCCCCGGAGCGCCTTCCGGGCGGGATCCGGATCCGCCGCCTTCCGGCGCGCCCTCGCGCCGGGAGGCCGTCGTGCGTTCGCCGCCCTGGTCAGAAGCGCCCGACCCGCGTTCGCCGCCTCCGCCTCGCTGGCGCCCTTCGCCGCGCGTGCCGTCCCTCGCCCCGGCATCGCGCCGCAACTCCGCCTTTCCGGCCTGAGCCGGCGGCTTGGACTTGATCAACGATCCGAGTTTGCTCAAGTCCAGCTTGACCACCGCCCGGAAAGTCTTCTGCGGCGGGCGAACGGAGTAGTTGACCTGCGAGAGCGGGCTGATGGATTCGATCACGCCGGGAATGAGCACATCGGCCAGCGCGTCCACCTTGACCCGGACGGTCTGGCCCGCCGAAACACGGCCGCGGTCGGTCTCTTCGATGGCCAGTTCGACGCACAGGGAGTTCAGGTCGGGAATCTCGGCGATGCCGGCCCCGGGAAAGGCCCGGTCGCCGGGCTTATACTCGGGCGCCGAGCTGCTGCCGCTGCCGCCGCCGAACATTCTGCGGCCGGCCGCGCCGTTGGGCAGCACCTGCAGGATGCCGGAGATCGGCGACTTGATGGCCATGCGCGCCAGGTTCTTCTTGCTGAGCGCGACGTCGGCCTCGGCTTTCTTTCGCCGCTGCACAACGGCGTCGGCGTCGGCCGCCTGCGCACGCTTATGCGCCAAGATTCGTTCCTTGACCTCCTCGAGCGCGCGCTCGGTGTTCTTCAGCACCAGCTTGGCCTTGCCGGCCTCGATCTCGGAGACAATCTCCTGCTTGCTCACCTCCAGCTTGGCGCCCTCGACGTTGAACTGCGCCTGCGCCAGATCCATGTTGTCCTGCTCGTCCTGGATGCGGTTCTGGGCCTTCAGCCGGTCCATCTCCGCATCCACCTGCTTGATCGCCGACACGCGCTGGTTCAGCCGGTCCTCCTGAGACGTGGTATCCAGTTCGATGACCACGTCGCCTTCCTTGACCAGCGTACCGGCCGGCACCAGAGAGACGATTTGAACATCGGTGAGGCTGATGGGCGCCACCAGGGTAACCGAGCGCAAGGCCTTCACCTCGCCACGCGCCTTGATCGTGATGTCGAAATCGCCCCGCACCGCCTGCGCCGTCGCCAATGAAGGAGCCGAAGAGCGGACGCGCGTTACGCCGTACAGCACCGCGGCGGCCAGCAGAACCACAAACAAAAGGAACCAGCGTTTCTTAGTTCGCAACATGGGCCCTCATAAACAACAGGCTAGAGGCTGGAGACCGCAGACCGGAGGCGGAAAGACAAGGTCCAAGGATCCCAAGGTCCAAAGGTCCAAAGGTTGCCGACTCTTGGACCTTGGACCTTGGACCTTTGGATCCTTGTGTGGCCGCGGGCTGCACGGCCGGAGGATTGCTGTTCGGTTGCCCGGGGGAGGTCTGCTGTTGGGCCGGAGGCTTCACGGTGGCAGCCGGCGGGAGGGCGGCCACCAGTTCGCCTTCCTGCAGTCCGTCGGTCACGGCCCAATGCGTGTCGTTGCGGGGACCAAGCTTGACGGAGCGCGCCTGCACCGTGTCGCCCTGTTTGATCCAGACGAAACCCGCCTGGCGCGACCCGGCCTGGAGCACCACGGCGCCCCGTGGCACCAGCAGCGCGTCCGGCGCCTGCTCGATGAGCACGTCCACCGAGGCGGAAATATCGGGGATCAGCCGCGAGTCGGCGCCATCGACCGCGAAGAGGGCCGAAAACGTCTTGACCGCGCCGGTGCTCCCCCGGGAACCGCCGGCCTGCGCCATGGTGCCCACGTTCTGCACGCGCCCGGGTAGCAACACGTCGGGGTAGGCGTCCAGGCGAATCTGCACCGGACCGTTGGGCCGCAGCAGGGCCGCGTCCACCTGGTTCACGCGTGCCCGCACGATCATTTCCGAGGAATCCACCACCTGGAGGAAGGGCATGCCGGGGCGCACCTGGTCGCCCTCCTGCACCGTGCCCATCGATCCGCTCCTGAAAAACGGGACGGCCACCGCCATCCCATCGATTGGGGAGTGGATGATCATGCGCTCGTAATTCATTCGGGCGCGCTCGACATAAACGCGCTGCCGCTCGATGCCGATCTCCAGCAGTTTTACGCTGGCGTCGTTGGCGTCGTCGCGCAGCTTCTGGGTCTGCCGAAGCATCTTCAGGTTGGCTTCCGCCTCGGCCAGCGCCTGCTGGTTCTTTTCCGCGTCGATCTTGGAAATGACCTCGTTGCGCTGGTTCTCGAGCCTTGCCGATTCAACTTCGTTGATGGCGCGCTGCAGCTCGGTCTTGCGCTGCTCACGTTCGACATCGATGTCCGCCCGGCGCCTGGCCAACTGGTCTTCCAGGCCGACCAAATCGGACTGAAGCTCTTCGTAGTCGTTGAGCTGAGCCTGGCGATCGAACTCGGCCAGCACATCGCCTTTCTTCACCCTGCCTCCCGACTGGGCAATGGTGACGATCGTCAGGCTCAAACCGCTCGAGCCTCTGCCCCGCCCGGCGTAGGTGCGCAGCGCCGGCGGCATGATCGAGGCAAAATGCACGGCCGCGACCGTCCCGCCCACGCGGAAGGAGCGAACCAGCAGCCCGCGCGACACCGGAACGAAGGCCGTGGCGCCGCCCGCCGCACCCTGGGCAGGCGCCTGCCGGCGGACCTTCAACACCCAGGCCGCGGCCAGCATGGCCACCAGGATCAGCCCGCATACCACCCAGACGGCGGCGCGCCCGCGGCGCGGGCGGCGGCGCTCCGGCGTCGGGCCGGCCACAGGCTGGACTTTCTCAGCAATCAAAGTAGGAGATGTCATGGTCGTGATAAACTTCGGCCTACCGCAGAATCCCCTATTTTATCCGATTTCTGCTTCGAAAACGACGCAATCCGCGAAGCAGCGCGGCCAACCCGGGCCCTCCCGACACTCTACGAAGCCGCCTCGTCAATCATCGCCACCATGGCCCGCTCGACCTCGCGTGCCACGGGCTCCAGCTCGGGGCTGTCGAAGCCGCGCAGCATCTCGGTGGGCAGGATGGTAGCCAGCCGCGTCTTTCCGCCCTGGCGATAGATGGAAATCCGGCAAGGCAGGGCCGTGGAAACGGAGGGATTCGCCTCCAGCACCTTCTTCGCCTGGAATGGATTGCAGACCTCGTAGATCAGGCAGTCCATGTCCATCTCCACGCCCTTTTTCTTCATTGTCTCTTTCAAGTTATGCACGGTCAGCACGCCGAACTGCTGCTTCTGGGCGGCCACCTCCAGGCACTGCCCGGCCTGCTCGGGCGATTTGGATGAATCCTTAATATAAAGCACGGAAACACTCCCCCCTGATGAGCAGGTTCTTCGTGACGGTGCGTTCCTGGTCGCCGGGCGCCGACACGGATACACACCCCCGCCCGGTTCCCCTTGTTTCTAACCCAGGTTGGACGCTTTTCTCTCGGTGAATTGTAGCCCGTTGGTAAGGCAGTCCTGTTGCACCGCCGGCGTCCCGCCGGCCGGCCTCATGTGCCGTTACGAGCGCGTAGCCAGTATCAACGGAGACGGTGACGGGGTTTCCAGCGGGCGCACGTCGTCGAAGCCGGCTTCTTTCAGCCAAGCCGCGAATTCGCTGAAGGTAAACGTGTCGCCTTCGCGGGTGTGCACCAGCATGTTCAGCGCGAACAGCAGCGGCAACGGCGGGCCGCTGCGGCCCTCGTCGGGCAGGAACTCGGCAATGGCGATCAAGCCGCCGGCCTTCATCGCCCGCCCCACCTTGGCCAGCAGCCGCCGTGTGTGTTCCGCGCCTTCTGAGTGGCAGATGTGTCCCAGGACCGCCACGTCGAACTCCGGGCTGCCGAAGTCATCGGTGCGGATGTCACCGGGGCTGAATTCAAAGCGGTCGGCGACCTGGTGCCGGCGGGCGTTGCGGCGCGTGTGCGGCAACGTTTCGGGCAGGTCGAAGGCCACCACGCGGGTAGCCGGACTCCTCTGAGCGGCCGCGATTCCCCACACCCCGGAACCGGCCGCCACGTCCAGCAGCCGCAGCGGTTCGCCGGCATAGATGCGGTCGATCTCCTCGGCCAAGCGCCAAGCCGCGGCGCAATTCACGGCGAACAAAGGATCGACCAGCTTCTCCCAGAGGGCCACTCCCTGCTCCGGTGTGTCAGCGGCGACCACCGGTTCCCCGGTCCGGATGCACTCGGTCAGATGAGCCCAGTTTCGGCCCAACTCCTCGACGTGCAGGAGAATGAAATCGCCCAGGTAGCCGGGCCGGCCTGCAACCAGGAAGGCGTCGCTGTCGGGGGCCAGCCCGTAGTGCGCCTTCTCCCCGGCGCCTTTTCGGGTCAGTAGCCCAATCGCCACCATGGCATGGAGCAGCATGGCCAAACCCCGCCGAGAGGCCCCAACGGCCTGCTCCAGAGCAGGCAGACTGGTTTTCCCTTCGGCGATCTGGGTGAACAGACCCAAATCGAGCGCCGAACTCAGCGCGTGTGCGGGAGCAAATGCCCAGGAGAGTTCCATGAGCCGCTGGGGACTCGGCGCCGCCTCTCGTACCGCGTCTTCCCGCGAGACTGACTTGCGAAGTTGCAGGCCCATCAATCACTACAGACGCTCCAAACAGGTGGCAGGTGGCAGGTTTCAGGTGTCGGGTCGCAACCATGCTGACACCTGACTAATCCAGGCGCTTGTGGAAGCGCAGCGCGCTGGTGCTCAAGACGATTGTCCCGATGATCAACAGCGCCAGCATTTGCGGCCACAGCAGGCGAATGCCGATTCCCTTCAAGAAGACCCCGCGCACGATTTCCATAAACCAGCGCACGGGATTGACGAAGCTGATCGCTTGAGCCGGCATGGGCATGTTCCGAATCGGAAAGGCAAAGCCGCTGAGCATGAATGCCGGCACAAAGAAGAAGAAGGAGGCCATGATGGCCTGCTGCTGCGTCTGGCAGACCGTGGAAATGAAAAGCCCGGCGCCGAGGGTGGTAAGCAGGAACAGCATGGCGGCGCCGATCAGCATCAGTGCGCTGCCCCGGAACGGGATGTGAAACACGAGGAGGGCGCCGGCGGTCACCAGGGCCACGTCGAGCATCCCCACCACGCCGAAAGGCAGTATCTTGCCCAGCATCAGCTCCAGCGGTTGAATCGGCGTCACCATGAGCTGCTCCATGGTGCCGATTTCCTTTTCGCGCACGATGGCCATGGCGGTCAGTATCAGCGTGACCAGGGTAATGATGTTGACCACCACGCCGGGCACGTAGAAATTGCGGCTCCGCAGATCGGGGTTGAACCAGACTCGCGTCCGGGCGCGCAGGGTGGGCATGCGAATGGCGGCCGGCTGGCCGGTATTCATGGTTGCGGTGACGAGCGCGGCGCGTTGCCGGTCGCCCAACACCCGCCCGGCGTAGCCGGCAACGACGCCGGCGGCCTGGCCGGAGACAATGGAAGCGGTGTTGGAGTTGGACCCGTCCAGCAGGATCTGCACGGTGGCGGTGCGGCCGGCGTCGAGGTCACGTCCGAAACCGGGCGGCACCCGCACCACACCCTGCGCGCTGGCGTAGTCGAGCACGTCCCGGACCTCCTGCTCGCCGGCGGGAGCGGCCACCACCTGGAAATGCCGGGAAGAGGTGAATTCCGCCAGCAATTCCCGGCTGGCCGGGCTGCGATCCTGGTCCATCCAGGCGATCCCGGTGCGCTCCACGTCCAGGTTCACCGCGTAGCCGAAAACGATCAACTGAATCAGCGGCGGCCCGAACAGCAGGACGCGCATGCGCGGCTCGCGGAGCGCCTGCCGGAACTCCTTTCGCACGATTTCCAGTATCCTTTTCCACATCGTGTGTTTCTCACCACGAAGTCACGAAGATCACAAAGGAACACAAAGAAGCATGTACTCTGTGGTCTTCGTGATCTTTGTGTCTTTGTGGTTCAATTACGCAACCTTTTGGCGCATGACGCGGGTGGCGGCGACGAAGATGATGGCCGCGTAGACGGCCAGAAACGCGATGTCCGCCGCCAGAACACCGATTCCGACTCCTTTCAGATAAATACCCTTGATGATGGTGATGAAATACCGGGCCGGCACGATATAGGTGATGGCGCGGATCGGCGCCGGCATGTTCTCGATGGCGTACACAAAGCCGGACAGCAGGAACGCCGGCAAAAACGAAGTCAGCATGCCCAACTGGTAGGCGAGCAGTTGCGAGCGCGCCAGCGCCGACAGCAGGATGCCCCAGCACAGCCCGCCGAACAAAAACAGGCAGCCGGTGAAGAACAGCAGCAGCAGGCTGCCGCGCAGCGGGACCCGGAAGACGCCTACGCCCACGGTGATGGCGATCACCATGTCAACCAGGCCCACGGCGAAAAAGGCGCACAGCTTGCCGAGCACCAACTCAGCGGGCCGCAGCGGCGTCGAAAGCAGTTGCTCCATGGTGCCCGACTCCCACTCGCGGGCGATGGTCAGCGAGGTGAGCAGCGCGGAGATGATCATCAGGATGACGGCGATCAGCCCGGGCACAATGTAGTTCCTGGATTTCAGCTCGCTGTTGTACCAGACACGCAGGCGGGCCTCGACCGGCGGCCGCACCGTGCGGCCCAGCTTGAGGTTCTGGGCGCGCGCCTGCAGGGCCTGGGCA
>Ga0315282_10004400_pt1 | contig 24569 bp, 28 predicted proteins | sample YL17G07_20_MG_FD_203693 | JGI IMG/M metagenome (GOLD analysis project Ga0315282, IMG submission 203693) | Sediment microbial communities from Yellowstone Lake, YNP, Wyoming, USA - YL17G07_20 | ecosystem: Environmental > Aquatic > Freshwater > Lake > Sediment | place: USA: Wyoming | collected... | reverse complement strand
GTTGTGTACGAGAGGGTGATCACGCCCTTCGGGAACTCGGCGAAGATAGACGCGCCGAAGAGGTACATCGGTAAGAGGGCCTACGTTATAGTCATAAGGGATTAGCGAGGAATTTTGTCCCAAAGCCCCTTAAGGTCGGTGGGAGATAAATTCTTACCCTACGTAACCCAACTCATAGTCCAACAGCTCTCAGTAGAAGGGACGGATCGCTCTTTTCCAGCTCAAAATGATGAAAGAGCCTCTCTGCGTCCCTTGCGACCGTCTCAGGTCTGGCTTCACTGGGCTCGAACTGAAGTATCCTCGCAGGGTCCGCCGGGCAAGATACGAGTCCTGTCTTGTAGTGTATGCTGAACGGCGCCCTCACGTCGCCCATGGGCTTCATAGAACTCCAGTCAATCAGGACCTTCTGGGAACGCTCCTCCTTCTTCGCAACGCTGGAGGTTGTCAAACCCTTCTCCACGAGGGATTTTAGAGCCGTCGGAGGTTGCGCGCCCGGAATCTCCTCCTCAAGCCTCGCCTGGAGACGCTGTATCAGGAGCCTGTATAACGCAAAGAGATCGCCCTTCGGCATCTTACCGTTGTCCAAGGAAGCCCAGACCTGCATCCCCCTAGACCCGCTGAACTTGACGGCCGGCTGCACCCCGTTCTCCCTCAGTAGCCTCGCTAGCTCGCTCGCCACGAACTTCACCGCCAGGAACCCCTCCTCCATGGACTTCAGTTCCTCGCCGGCGTCGAGATCCAGCACGAGCCAGCTCGGTTCCTTCATATCGAAGCCGTGGACGTAGGGGACGTAGTCGAGGGCGTGGTCGTCGACGTAGCGCATCAAAGATTCTGCCGAGTCTATCTTTATGAAAACGGGCTTCGGCTTGTACCTGGCGTACCTTACGAATAGCGGCTTGATCTTCTTTATGGGGTCGGCATCGTCGCTGAAGATCTTTATTATGCTGACTGGCCTGTCCCTGAGGAATGGTAGGAGATAGTCCGCAGCCTTCCCGTAGTATTCCTTGGCTACGAGGACCATCCTGTAGGAGAGGTTAAGATCCTCACCGATCTCAGGCAATAAGGTCTTGATTAGTTTCATGCCACTATCGGTAATGTAATAAACTCCTTCGCTGACTCGTACGAGCCCGTCCTTCGCCATCTGCTCGAGTTCGCGTTGCAGGTCTGGCTCGGCGATTGCAAGCTTTACGTCCCGGGATACCTTCTCGAATATGTGCTGAAAGTCTATCTTTGCACCCGGCTCCTTTATGGAGAGCAGGAGGAGTATCCGATCCCTCACAGTGGCTTTCATTTTGAGCCCCTCTGTGAATTAGTTTGTTCATTTCCACCTAAAAACTCCTTGTCTTGAGGTAGGAATAGTGAAGCTGCGAAACAGATATCTGGAATGCCCCTCTCTTTTTTTACGGTTGATATGGATAGCCAAGGCCTGCGCCGGACGCTGAGTCTTTTCGACGCCTTCTCGATTGGTATAAACGCCATAGTCGGTGCTGGTATATTTGTAGTCATAGGGATTGCAGCCGGGGCTGCCGGTCCTGCCCTAATGTTGTCCATTGTCATATCCTTTGTGATCTCGACCTTCACCGCTCTGAGCTTTGTGAGGCTCAGCAAGGCGATAACCAAGGAGGGAGGTGCTTACGAGTTCGCCCATGAGTTGCTGCCACCTCCGTTGGGGTTCCTGACCGGCTGGCTGTGGCTCTTCTCAAACATCATAGGAGGCGCCGCGGTCGCCATGGGCTTCGCTCAGTACCTCTCGTTCCTGATCCCTGTTGGGGATTACCGAGTTGTTGCAGCCGCCATCTCCCTGGTTGTGACCCTTCTCAACTATTATGGTGTCAAGGGTTCTGCGTTGGTAGGCGACGCGGTTAACATAATAAAGATGGGGATACTGGCCCTCTTCGTCATCGTTGGGATCTTCTTTATCAGTCTGGGGAATTTCGCCCCATTCGCTCCCAATGGTCTTGGCGGGGCCCTAACAGGGGCGGCCCTCTTCTTCTTCGCCTTTACGGGATTTGGAAGGATCACCACCGTTTCAGAGGAGGTTAAGGACCCGCAGAGAACCGTTCCCCAGGCCATTATCCTCTCACTCACCGTGTCATCATTGATCTATGTAATGGTGGCATTTGTGGCTTTGGGACTCATCGGTTATTCTTCCCTGTCCGTCTCAAGTTTCCCCTTGGCTGAGGCGATCGTTAAGACCGGAATTTGGGGCATAGGCTATGTCATCACGGTGGGGGCTCTGGTTGCCACGTTCGGCGTTCTCCTCACCTCGGTCTTGGGGGTTTCGCGAGTGGCCTTTGCCATGTCTAGGAATAGGGATCTCCCTGCCCTCTTTAGCAGGGTGCACGAAAAATACCGGATTCCTCATTACGCGGTGATCTTCAGCGGCCTCATTATGGTAATGCTGGCTGGACTGTCGAGCTTTAACCTGATAATAAACGCGAGCAGCGCAACGGCTCTGATATACTACGCTCTAGCAAACGCTTCCGCGCTTAGATCAAAGAACGTGAGGTTCTCCAATGTGGTACCATTCTTGGGAGTCGTTTCGTGCCTCGCCATGCTAGTTTTTCTCTCGCTAAACTCGTTGCTCCTCACGCTTACCATAGTGTGTATAGGCATGATATACTACCTAGCGAAGAGATGCCGACGCACTATTCGCGGCTAATGATGAATACCCCCACCGGTTTGTAGCTTTATATTTTCTGCAGATGAATATCAAATGGGGTCCATCCGTGGAAATCCTTCAGTTTGTGAGGGAAAATGGCAAACCCTACTCCGAGATGCTTTCAATAAACCTGGGGGAGGGCGATCCTGCCTATTTCAAATGGTTTCTTGCCTCCATTCTGTACTCAAAGCCGATAAGGGAAACAAGCGCCACCAAAACCTACAGGCTCTTCGAGCACTACGGGTTGGCGGACCCGAGGTCCATAGTCAAGGCCGGGTGGGACAGGCTTGTGGAGGTCCTCGACGAGGGCGGTTATACCAGGTATGACTTCAGCACGGCGGACAGGCTCCTGGAGATATGTGGAAACCTCATTACTCATTATAACGCAAGCCTCGATATCTTGCACCAAAAGTCTTCGGACAGCCGGGACCTGGAGAGAAGGCTGATGGAACTCGGCAAGGGGATAGGACCGGTGACCGTATCCGTGTTCCTCCGGGACATACGCAGGGTTTGGTCGAAGGCGGATCCGTCACCTACGCCTAAAGTGAAGATGGCGATGTCGGCTCTTGGGATAAGCGACCTGAAGGAGTTCGCCAAGAGGGGGGGATTGGACCTTGTTGGGCTGGAGACGGCTCTCCACAGGTATTTCAGGCTTTTCATCAAATCGGAGGCAAGAACCAAGATCTAGTTATTTCAAATCTCGGTTATGGTGTATCTATAAATTCTACTTTTCACCCTACTTCATTTATGAAACTGCCACTAGAGCTGATACCCGAGATGGAGCGCCGCTACGGCAAATACTGGTGGCCCGAGGACAGCGAACTCAACTATCAGAAAATTTCAAAGAACCCCTTCACAAACATAGTCTTCACGGTTCTCTCCCAGAACACCTCGAGCAGTAACACCCGGAGGGCTTACCTCTCTCTGGCAAGATCCTTCTCCGTCGACCCATTCACCCTGAGCCGTGCAGACCCCAAGAAGCTAAGCGATGCCCTCAGGCCCGGCGGTCTGCAGAACGTGAAGACCCGCAGGCTGATAGAGCTGTCGAAGTTTGTGGTAAAGGAATTTGGCGGCGACCTCGGCAAAATACTTGGCATGCCCAAGGAGGAACTGCGCGAGAGGCTGAAGGATCTACCTGGCGTTGGGGATAAGACTGCCGACGTTCTTCTTACGAGCCTCTACGGCCATAGGGAGTACCTCGTGGTGGATACACACATGATGAGGATAGCAAAGCGGCTGGGCTTGGTAGAAGAGAACGTGCCCTATCAAGAGATCCAGAGGGCCCTGAAGGACTTTCTTCCGCTGGAATCGATGCCAGAAGAGGGCAGGGAGAGGGTGGTGGGACTCTTTTGGTTGCTTGCCAAGCACACCTGTGACGCACGGAGGCCGAAATGCCTCGAGTGCGTCTTGACCGAGATGTGTGAGAAGTGCATTTGACGTTTCACATCTAGCCTTTTAGGGTGGCCCTTCTCGGCGGAGTTAAAAAGCCATCCTTATCTCAAGGGATCAGAATGCCTGCCTCAGAAGCCGAAAGGTTGATCAAGGAAATGTTTGAGTATGCGAGGGAGAGCAGGGCCTCTGGAGCCGGAGACTTTGGAGAGATAATGGCGGGGTTCCGGAAGAAGCTAATGGATGAGGATGGAGGCGAGGGGACCTTCTCCAAAAAGTTCTTGAGGTTGATCAAGGAGTTCCAGGCAACCGATCCAAGATACCAGAGGAGGCTCGAGTTGCAGTAGTGCCACAGTAGCGAGCAGAGGTAACCGTCACGTTGGGCACACTTGTTCAGCTGGGAAGGTCTCCTTGCTTAGGATGGCAACTATTAGTGAGGCGGTGAGGCAGACCACGCCTATCAGGAAGATTAACTGATAAGAGGCGAAGATCCGACTCCCGCCGTAGGTTATGTCGAGCATCAGACCCATGAAGTACTGGAAGAACCCGGCCCCGATGAAGGCAAATGTGTTGTAGCACGCCATGGCTGTTCCGCATATGTCGGTGGTGAAGAGCTCCTTTGATACCGTCATGTAGATGTTAGCGAAGCCGAAGGCGGTGCCGAGGAGGAACAGCATTGACATGAGTTCGTATGCACCCAGAGACCCTCCCGCGGCGTACATTACTCCCCAGAAGAGGAGGCTGAGGAATACCCCCGTTATGAGTACAGGCTTCCTCCTCCGCGTCTTGTCGGATATGAAGCCCGCTATCGGCCCCAATATCATGAAGCCTAGAGCTATGAATATCAGAAAGTTGCCCGCTGTTGCTTTGCTCATACCGTATACGTCCATCAGGAACGGTCCGCCCCACAGGCCCTGGAAGCTTATGAAGTAGCCATAGGCGAAGAGGGGCACAAGCGTCAGCCTGAGGAACTCCCCCTTTGAGAAGATTGTCCGGAGGTCGCAGGAGACGCTACCCTTGCTCCTAAAGCACTCCGCACTCTCGTCCTTGATCGCGAACCAGGCAACGCCGGTGAAGAGGAACATGAAGAAGAAGACGAGAAGGAAGGAGTACCTCCAGCCTAGGGCAAGGGTCAGGAGGGCGAGAGGGGAGGATGCCACGACCCCGCCGATGTTCCCGATGGAGGTAAGGACCCCGGTGAGGGTCGCGAACCGCTTGGGGTCGAACCAGACCGCGATTGCCTTCAGGGAGGAAACGTAGAACCCGCCCACGCCGAAGCCCACGAGCGCCCGGCCGAGGGCCAGCACCCCTATGGATGGGCTGACCGAGAAGATGAGGCTGCCGAGGCAGGCTATCAGACTGAGCATGGTGACGGTTTTTCTGATCCCTATTCTGTCCAGCATAATGCCCACGGGTATCTGCGCCACCGCGTAGGGGAAGAAGTACATGGAGGACATGAGCCCCAGAAGGGAGGCGTCCGTCCTGAACTCGTTCATTATGTCGAAGGCTATTACTGCCACGCCGACCCTGTGGAGGATGGAGAAGAAGTAGAGGGCAGAGAGGGAGCAGAAGATTAGGACAGCATACCTGTTCTTGGACATCAAAGAAACCCCTAGATGATTAGTATTGACTCTGAGTCGCGTCCTTATTTTTATTTATCGTTGACCATTTGTTGAACGGATACCATCGAAGGAAAGAAACATATTTAGGATTTTGTAGTAGTACTTTAGGCGGTTGCATTGCCCATCAAACTATCCGAGGGTGTTTACTGGATAGGGATCTTTGACTGGAAGCTGAGGATCTTCCACGGCATTGCTACCCCCAAGGGCGGGACCTACAACTCGTACCTCATAAAGGACGGCGAGGCTGCCATAATAGATGCGGTCTATGAGCCTTTCTTCGACGAATACATCGGAAAACTCTCAAAGCTGGTGGATCCTGCCAAGATCCGCTATCTCATAGTAAACCATGCAGAGCCCGACCACTCCTCCTCAATAAAGAGGCTCGTCGCCCTCAACAGGAACCTGAATATCGTCTGCACGGCAAGGTGTAAGGAGTTCTTGGAGAAGATGGGCGTGGAGGGACGCTTCACGGTGGTCAAGGAGGGAGACACCCTGAAGGTAGGAGGGAAGACGCTCAGGTTCGTGGAGGCGCCCATGCTGCACTGGCCGGAGGTGATGTGGACCTTCCTCGAGGGTGAGAGGATACTCTTCCCGTGCGATGTCTTCGGCGCGCAGGTGATAGAGTCCACGATGAGGGCCGAGGCGGTTGGGGACATAGAGGCTCACGCGAAGAGGTACTACGCCTTCATATTCAGGCCCCTTGTTGCCGCGGTCTTAAAGGGGCTGGAGAAGGTGGAGAGGCTGGCACCGACGATGATCTGCCCCTCCCACGGCCCGGTATGGAGGGACGTGGCAAGGATACAGAGGCTGTGGAGGGAGTGGAGCACCAAACCTGAGAAGGACAGGGTCCTCATAATCTATTCGTCCATATGGGGGGATGTGGACAAGATGGCGAGGGCGATAGCGGATGGCGTGCAGTCCACCGGCGTCCAGGTTGTGATCAAGGAGGTGGGCGAACTGAGCTTGTCAGGCTGGGCGGACCTCCTCGCGGATGCCATGGAGTCCAAGGCGATAGCACTCGGCTCTCTGACCGTGCTAGGTGGGGTCTTCCCGCAGCTGCTCTATGCCACGATGCTGCTGAGGCTCGTTAAGGCAAAGGGGAAGATAGGGCTCTCCTTCGGGGCGTACGGCTGGGGGCCTGGTGTCACGAAGAAGCTGGACGAGGAGCTGAAGGCGATCGAGGCTATGCCCTACAGGGAGGGGATAGAGGTGAGGTTCACTCCAACCGAGAAGGATCTTCAACTGTGCAGAGAGGTGGGTAGGGAACTCGGAGAGAGGGTCAAGGGGGTGAGCTGATGGACAAATGGATATGCACCGTTTGTGGCTACATATACGACCCTGAGAAGGGCGACGAGGCGTCGGGCATATCGCCGGGCACGTCGTTTGAGAGCCTGCCAGACGACTGGATGTGCCCTGTCTGCGGTGCTCCCAAGGAGATGTTTGAGAAGATCAAGGAGTGACGGGAGGATCGCAAGTTTTCCCCTTTTCTTTTTCTTTCCTTTGGGCGTTAAGGCGATGGATGATCTCGTCCACAACAATACTGCTGGTTGAGCTTTTTCGCCTCTGTTATGAACAGTTCCCTCACGAACGGTGCGTATTTGTTCCTTCTTTGGATCAGCTCTATTGTCTGCAAGTTTCCCTCGATAAGTTTTAACACGGCCAGACTCTTCCTAAAGGCGTATGTCTTGAAGGATTCCCTGCCTTGACCCCAGTCTAACCGTGCCATGGCGCTCCTCAAAGATAGATATGCGAAGTGATGTAGGACCTGCACCATTGCCATCGCCTTATCGTGCTCCTCTGCAGTAGACTCCATGACGTGCATGCCCGATAGGGTAAGGAGCTGCTTGAGGTGCGGGCTCCGCCTATTGCCACGTACTGGAATGAGTATCACGTTCTTCTGTCCCACCGCCGCCGAGGCAAATAGCGGATGAATGCTGGCGTACTCGATATTGGCTGGCAGGGTTCTAGACAGAACTTCCACAACCCCGCACTTTACAGAGGATATATCCACGAAGAGTGAACCGGGCCGCATTGTCTCTGAGATCTGCTCTACAAACGGTTGGAGGTCTTCTGTTGGAATGGCGGCGATTACGATCTCGCTTTTGGCAACACAGTTCTTGATGCCCGATGCGCCGACGCCGAGTCTCTTCGCTACCGACGACGCCCGGTCCGGTCGCCTGCTACAGATGGTGATGTCGCAGTAGTTCCTAAGCAGCCTGGTTAGGCACCTTCCCATCCTTCCGGTTCCCACTACCGCAACCTTGAGTAGCTGCCTAGAACTCTCAGGATTCTTGTCTTCTCTCTTGCTGCCTTCAAAGCCGTCGAACATTTGGGCTCACCTGCGTTACCTTCAAAGTCCAGGAAGAAGAAGTACTCCCACGGCCTCTGCTCCATAGGCCTTGAGAGGATCATCGTTATGTTGATGCCGCACTTCGCGAACTCTGCTAGGACGGCAGAGACTGCACCCGGAACATTGTCCACAGAAAAAAGCAAGGAGGTCTTCTCGCCCTTCGTTGGGAGGCCATTCCTGCCGACCACCACGAAGCGCGTATAGTTGTTTGGACGGTCCTCGATGCCCGAAGCAAAGACCTTCAGCTCATTGAGCTCGGCGGCTATCTTACTGCCTATCGCCGCACCACTCTTGTCCCTGAGAACGTGCTCCACAGCTCTGGCCGTGGAGTCGGTCATGACTACCTCCGCATGGCTGAGATATTTTGAGATATAAGCGTCGCACTGCGCCAGAGCCTGAGGGTGGGAGTACAGACGTTCTATTTGGCTCAAGGACTCTGTCTGTGGATGCACTATGAGGTTTTGGTTCACGCGTAGCTGTGTCTCACCAACTATGGACAGGGGATACTCCAAAAGGCGATCGAGTGTCTCATTTATGGGTCCTTCAAGCGAGTTCTCGAGCGGAACTACGCCGAGGTCGGCATCCCCAAGTTCGACCTTGCTAAAGATCTCACCGATCTTCCTGCAGGAGAGGTATTCTGAAGAAGAGCCGAAGGTGGTCCTCGCCGCCTCGTGGGAGAAGCTGCCCTCAGGTCCTAGAAAGGCCACGGTTATTGGTTTTTGAGCGTTTCGGCACATGGAGATTATCTCACGGTATACTGACTTGACGCCCTCGCCTGATGCCTGGGTAGCAACTGAGGCGACCTTTTCCAAGACCTCCTTCTCCCGGGCAGAGTCGAAGACGGCGGCCTTCTGCTCCGCCTTTGCCCTTCCGATCTCCTTACAGATGCCTACCCTCTCGTCGAGCAGTCTCACAATCTCTCTGTCTATCTCGTCGATTTTTTTACGACCACTTTCCAGTCCCAAGCTAATCACCCACAGTCCGCGGTATCATCTGAGCCCTTACCATTAAATCGGTTATGCAGATCGAGGTCATGCTCTCTACCACGGGCACGGCCCTCACCGCTATGCACGGGTCATGCCTCCCCTCGACGCGCAGCTCTACCTCTTTCATAGTCCTCAGGTCAACACTCTGTTGCGGCTTGCCGATCGAGGAGGTCGGTTTGATCCCAACCCGAAAGACGAGGGGCATCCCATTGGTCAGCCCGCCAAGTACCCCTCCGGAGTTGTTGGTCTTGGTCAGGATCCCCCCCTCCTTCACGTAGAACTCGTCGTTCGCCTCAGACCCCCTCATGCCAGAGAGCCGAAAGCCTGATCCAAACTCGATCGCCTTCACCGCGGGGATGCTGAAGATGCCGTGCGAGATGACGCTCTCCATCGAGTCGAAGATGGGCTCACCTATCCCAACAAGGAGGTTGAGCACTCTGCACTCGATCACCCCACCTGTCGAATCATGTTCTGCCGCGAGCCTCTCGAGCTCAGCCACCATTAGTCCTGATTTTTCCCTATCGGCACACCGAACCGGACTGGAGTAAGCGAGCTCCTCCACCTGTTCGTCCTTAATCTGAGTGCCGACTTTGATGCCGCCTATCTGCACAACATGCGTCAGGATCTTGATCCCCCGGGTGGAGAGTATCTTCTTGGCAATGGCTCCTCCCATGACGATGCCGGCCGTCAGTCTACCAGAGAAGAAGCCGCCGCCGCGGTGGTCGTTGAACCCATGATACTTCACAAAGGCGGTATAATCCGCATGGCCCGGGCGGGGTATGTAGCGGTGCTTTTCGTACCACGAGGAGTCCACATCCTCGTTGACCACCAGCATCGTGATCGGTCCGCCGTCGGTTCTGCCGTTGACCGTCCCACTAAGCAGCCTTACCAGATCCCGCTCTCTCCGGCCGGCGGTGAGGGGCTGCCCAGGTCTCCTTTTGTCCAGTTCCTGTTGGAGATCGCTCTCGGCCAGCTGAAGGCCCGCAGGGCATCCCTCAACGACCGCCCCCACGGCCTTGCCGTGCGACTCTCCAAAAATGGTCACCCTGAAGTCTCTGCCAAACCCAAAGCTCATCCCGCCTCCACCTCCAAATCTGCGCCAAGCCTCTTCAGGTCCTCGAAGAAGGAAGGGTAGCTCTTGGAGACACATTCCGCGTCCTCGATCACAGTCTCCCCTCTTGCCACCAGAGCCGCAACCGCGCATGCCATGGCTATCCTATGGTCATTACTCGGATTAATCGTTTTGCCCGTCAGAGTGGCCCCACCCTCCACTATTATGGCATCTTTAAGAGTCCTGATCCCTGCCCCCATCTCGCTGAGCATGCCTACGGTCGTCTTGATCCTGTCGCTCTCCTTGAGCCTGAGCCTGCCCACCCCTGAGATGGTCGTCCGCCCTGTTGCCTGAGAGGCTACCACGGCCAGAATGGGCACCAGGTCGGGTATGTGACGTGCGTCGAACTCAATGCCGCGAAGGCGCGATTTCGTTGCGAGGACGCCATATGGTGAAGGGAGGAGGTTGCCGCCCATCTTCATCAAGAGATCTACCACCGCTCGATCGCCCTGTCTTGAAGATGGGGGGAGAGCCCGCACATCAACCATCCCGCCTAGTAGTCCCGCGGCTATCATAAACGAGGCCGAGGAGTAGTCACCCTCCACGACGTACCTGCAGGGACTGAGTGCCTGCCCGCCCGGTATCCGGAAACTGCCATCGTCAAAGTTGGCGCGGACCTCTGCGCCGAAACGGCCGAGTGCCTCCACGGTCATCTCCACGTAGTGCCTTGACTCGAGCGGACTGGTCAGACTGACTGTTGTGGTCCTCCTCGCCTTGGTGCAGGCGAGGAGCAGGGCGGAGAGGAACTGCGAGCTTACGTCGCCCCTCATCTCGGCTTCTCCACCCTCTATGCCTCCCCCGAGGACCACTATCGGTGGTAGGCCGTTTCGCCTTGTCGAGTAGCAGGGGGCGCCTAATGAGTTCATTGCCGAGAGGAGCTCTGCCATGGGCCTCCTTCTGAGGGAGTCGTTGCCAGTCAGCACGGTCGCACCGGGTGCCAATGCCGAGACTGCGGTAAAGAGCCTGAGGGCGGTCGCGGATCCGCCGCAGTTGATCACGTCCTCAGGGGTCTCTATCTGCCCGCCTGAGAGTGTCCAAGAGTCCTCCTGCTCCACGACCTTTGCGCCCAGCTGCCTCGCAGCACTGAGTGCCGACAGACCATCCTCGGACTTGGAGGGGTTGATTATCTCGGTCTTGCCGTCGGCCAGCAGGGCACCGACGATAGCCCGCTGGGTGTAGCTCTTGGATGGAGGGGCCTGCACAGCACCGTCAACACCGCTGCCTCTTATCCTGACCCTCATACGGACCCTCCCGAATGGGCACGGTCTCGGTTCACCTCGGATCTCAGGATGGTGCGACCGAGGCCCTTCCAACCGTCAATTATTGCGCCTTCGTCCTCCCTCTTTGAGACGGCACATATCGCAGGCCCCTTACCGCAGAGTCCTGCCGAGACTGCGCCGTTCTGAATCGCTAGCAGGATGGGGGTCGGGTCTGTGTGAAAGAGGTTGGCCATCATCAATCCGTTCAGCAGCATTGCCTGCCAGTACCTGCCGTGCGTCGCCTCCTCGAAGGCGATACCGGTAAGCCTCTTGGCGGCCCTTACCCTGCTGGCGTCCACCTCTCCAGAGTAACGCCTCTCCTCAGGAACCAGGAAGAGAACGCTGAGAGGCTCCACGTCGTAGCTCCGCAGTATCCTCCGCCGGTAGTTGTCGGTTACGTGGAGCGCCCCGAGGTAGCTTGCGCAGGCGTCGTCGAAGGCCCCCGTGAGGGTCACTCCGGCCCTCAGGGAGGCCTCCACCCCCAAGTTGATGGCCTCAAGGTCGTCTAGGCGCTCGCCGAGTGCGTCAAGGGCGGCCAGCACGATAGCATTCGAGGCCGCGCTCGAGCTCTTCATGCCGCGCGCGATGGGTATCTCGCTTCTTGTGCGGATCCGACCACCAGATTTGAGTGCAAAGCGCTCCAAGACCACCTTGAGGGACTCCTCTGCCAGAGCCTTCCTCTCGGATGTCTCGCTTGCGATATCGACCTCGATGGTCGGGCCGTCCGTTAGCTCGACCTCTGCAAAGGTGCGGAGGCTAACGCCGAGGGCTGCACCGAATCCTGACGGCATGGCGTTCACCACCGTCGTGGCTCCGAAGGCAACGCCCCTCCCCCTCATGCAAGACCCTCCCTTGCAGCCCGCCGCATCTCTTCCATCGGCGCTTCCAGTCCCGTCCAGATGGTAAATGTCATAGCACCCTGCTGTACTAGCGTCTCAAGACCATTGATCACCTTGCACCCCTTCTCCCTTGAGAGCCGCAGGAGCTTCGTTTCGACAGGATTGTAGACCAAGTCAAGGACGGCGACTCCCCGCCGTAGGACCGCCTCTGGCAGCGGGGACTCGTCGACTCTCGGGTACATCCCTGTGGGTGTGGCATTGATTATCACGTCGGCCTCTGCCGTTTCGACCTGACCTAGGGCAATCGCCCTGGCGCGAACCGTCTTCCCCAAGGCCCCAGCGAGCCCCGCCGCCCTGACCTGATTCCTGCCAGCGATCAGCAACTCCGCCGGCTTTCTCCTCATTGCAAGTTCGAAGGCAACCGCCCTAGCGGCCCCGCCATAACCTACTACCAAGACACGCCGGTTGTCTACGTCCACCCCCTCAGCATCTAGGGAGGCAAGTGCACCGGCGCCGTCCGTGTTGTGCCCCACAAGCTCACCGCCCCTATTAGCAACGACGTTTACCGAACCAATGAGATGCACCATCTTGTCCAACCTGTCGAGGTACTTCACCACCTCGATTTTGTGGGGCATGGTGACGTTGCATCCCACAAAGCCGATGGCGCGCAGTCCTTCCAAGGCTTTTCCGAGGTCCTCTCGCCTTACCCTGAAGGCCAAGTAAGCATAATCCACATTCAGCTTGGAGAAGATCGCGCTGAACATCCGTGGACTCAGGGAGTGTGCCACGGGGTCGCCGATAAGGCAGCATAGACGTGTCCCGCCTGTAGTCATCCCCCGAGCACCCCCTGCACCATCCTCAACGACTCGATATCAAGCTGTCCCGGCGCTGCCTCCTTGCCCTTACGGAGCGAGGCGTAGGCCCACTCTGAACCGAAGAAGGGAGACAGCACTCTCGATATTACTCCAGCCCTACCGTAGCAGAATATTATGCGTCTGAAGCCCTCGAGGGATCTGCAGGCCTCTAGGGCAACTAGGTTATCTTCTACGCCCCTAGCGGGCATAGCGACTTTGTAGACGGCCACTCCGTAATCCTCTCTCACAATGGACGAGATCTCACCAGCGGTGAGGGGGTGGTCGCTATGTCGCGAGAGTATGACCCCCGCTCTCTTCTCGATCTTCTTCATACACTCCATCAGCAGGGACGGCTCCATCTCGAGTCCTACGTCCACGTAGTCGGCGTGATCTGCGGCCTCTAAAAGTAGCTCGACCCTCTCAGGGTCGCCACCCTCAAACCTCCCGAACAATGTCTTGGGCATAATGGTCGCGACCTTCGGGAGCCGGACGCCCGAGAGGTTCCTGAAGAGCTGCGCTACAGACTCGCGGGTGAGCCGTTCCAAACAGTCCAATCGTATCTCTATGAGGTCCGCACCCTTCTCCTCGGCCTCCCTCGCGGCGGTGAGTGCGCCCCTCTCGCTGCTCTCAATTATAGAGACGCATATCCTGTGTTTAATCTCCAATAACCTCCCTTATCCCAGAAAGCACGACCTCTCTGGGTGGGTCCTCGATGACCGTGCCCTCCCCGAGCCTCTTGGGCAGGGAGAACCTCCATCTGCCCGACTTGACCTTCTTGTCATGTGCAATGAGTTGCGCTATCGACTCCAAGGTTACACCATTAACGCGGGTTGGAAGCCCGTAGGCAGAGATCAGCCCCTCCAACCTCTCCGCCTCAGCCTCACTCATGAGATCCAGTGCTCGTGATACCTTGGCCTCGGCCACCATACCTACAGCGATCGCCTCACCATGGCTGTATCCCTCGAAAGCTGTGGCAGCCTCTATGGCGTGGCCTATGGTATGTCCGAAGTTAAGGAGCATCCTGCTACCGTAATCCAACTCGTCCTCTGCCACCACCTTGGCCTTCAGCCTCACCGCAGTGCTGACGACCTCCTCCAGCCGAGCCCCGTCTAGGCGCAACAGGTCATCTCTGTTGCCCTCAAGGGACTCAAAGAGTCGGTAGTCCAGCATCGCGCCGCACTTTATCAGCTCGGCCATGCCGCAACCAACTTCCCTCGGAGGCAGAGTCTTGAGTAAGCCCGTATCTGCCAAGACGAGTCTCGGTTGGTACACCGTTCCTATGAGGTTCTTGGCGTCCGGATGGTTGATGGCCACCTTCCCACCCACACTACTGTCAACCTGTGCGAGGAGGGTCGTGGGTACATGAACGAGGTTCACACCCCTCATGTAGGTCGCAGCCACGAAGCCCGCTAGATCTCCCACGCACCCCCCTCCCAGAGATATTATCAGAGCGCCCCTGCTGGCGTTGAGCGAGAGCAACCTCCCGACAACTTCCATGAAAACCTCCGGCGTCTTTGCCATCTCCCCGTCCGGAACTTCCAGCACTTCTGGTTTAACGCCCTCCTTGAGCAGGGTCTCCTCTGCGGCTTTGCCGTACAGCCTCCTTACAACTGGCACGGTAACCAAGGCCACGACATCCTCAGCCCCAATGGAACTAACCAGTCCACCGAGCGTGGGTAAGATCCCATGGCCAATGTAGACGGGGTAGCTGCGCGCTCCCAAGTTTACCATTACGGTCTGCAACTGCTAGACGCACCTTCCAACGGCTCTGGCTATCTTGGTGATCTCTTTCATCAGGAGTTCAAACTCTCTGATCGTGAGAGACTGGGGACCGTCGCTCATCGCAATCTCGGGCTTTGGGTGAACCTCTATTAAGAGCCCGTCTGCGCCAGCAGCCACGGCGGCTCTTGAGGCGGCAGCGATCAGCTCTCTCCTGCCAGTTGCGTGGCTTGGGTCGACTATGACGGGAAGGTGGGTCATGGTTTTTGTTAGGGCTATTCCTGCGACATCGAGGGTGTTTCTGGTGGCGGTCTCGAAGGTTCTGATCCCCCTTTCGCAGAGTATGACCTCCCAGTTGCCCTCCAGAAGAAGGTACTCCGCCGCGAGCAGCCATTCCTCTATTGTGGCAGAGGGGCCTCTCTTAAGCACCACCGGCCTGCCAGCCCTTCCCGCCGCCTTCAACAGCTCAAAGTTCTGCATGTTCCTGGCACCGATCTGCAGGGCGTCTGCGTACCGGGAAGCCAGGGAGACCTGCTCTGGCGCGGTCACCTCCGTCAACACGGGTATGCCTACCTCTTCCGATACGCTCCTGAGCATCCTCAGCCCTTCCTCGCCAAGCCCCTGAAATGAGTATGGAGAGGTTCTTGGTTTGAACGCTCCTCCCCGTAGCACGCTTGCGCCCGCGTCCTTCACCGCCCTCGCCGTATCCAGCAGAAGCTGGTGCCCCTCCACCGCACATGGTCCCGCGCAGATCACTATCTTGGGGCCTCCGAACTCGACCTCGCCCACCCTGACCTGGGTCGCCTCCTCCAAGTACTCTCGGCTGGCGAGCTTGAAGCTCCTAGACGTTTCTTTTGATGATTCAATGTCGAGCTCGGCCAGCAGATCTTTCGGGATTTTGTCATCAATTATGTAGACTATCCTCTCCCCATGTGGAACTCTCCGGAACTTTCCGGCGAGTGCTTTTTCCAGAGATCTTGATTCCTTCTTAAGGGTTATGATCAATTTACCTTCCTCCTTTGCACCTCTTCGAGAACGGCTCCTATGTACTCTGCTGTGAGACCGTGTTTCCTCAATAGATCGCCATGGGAGCCGGACTCTCCGAATATGTCCTCAACGCCTATGCGCCTGATGTAGACAGGGTACTCCCTAGAGAGGACCTCGGCGACGGCCCCACCGAGACCTCCAATCACGCTGTGCTCCTCCGCACAGACGACGGCGCCCGTCTCTCGGGCAGCTGCGACTATGGCATCCCTGTCGAGAGGCTTGACCGTTGGGACATGAACCACCCTGGCGCTGACCTTTGATCTGCTCGCAGCCACCAGGACCTCAGAGGTGACGGCCCCGTTCGAGAAGACTGTCACGTCGTAGCCATCCCTTACGGTCACCGCCCTGCCCAACTTGAAGACGTTCTCGCCCTCGAAGAGCTTGGGCTCCTCATCCCTACCAAGCCTCAAGTAGACCGGCCCGCGGTGCTCAATAATCGCCTCTGTGGCCTCCGCAATCTCCTGTCTGTCGCCCGGAACGACGACGGTCATCTTCGGGATTACGCGCATTAGAGCGACATCCTCCAGTGCTTGGTGAGAGGCTCCATCGTCGGCTGAGGTGAGACCTGCGTGGGTGCCGACCATTTTAACGTTCAGGTCGGCCCTAGCAACAGTGTTCCTTATCTGTTCCCATGCCCTCATCAGGAAGGAGGCAAAGACCGCCACGACTGGAACCTTGCCGCTGAGGGCTAGGCCGGCTGCTATGCCCACCATGTCTTGTTCGCTTATCCCGACGTTGAGAAAGCGCTCTGGGTAGACCTCCGCAAACTTGTGGGTGTTCGTGGGCTTGGCCACATCTGCGGTCAGCACTACGATGTCGTTATTTCTGCCCCCCAGCCTGACCAGCGTATCCCCAAATATGATGCGCATGGGCTACACCTTGTCAAGCTCCTTCAGAGCCGCAAGGTACTGGTCGGCATCGAGTCTTACCTTGTGCCCTTGGTTTGTATCCTCAAGGAAGGAGATACCCTTACCTTTGGTGGTGTGTGCTATTATTGCCGTCGGGAGATCAGAGTGATCCGCGTAGTCTAGGGCTTCGAGGATCTTCTCAACGCTGTGACCGTTTATGGTGTAAGCCTCCCATCCGAAGCTCCTCAGCCTGCCCATCAACGGGACCTTCTTCTTTATCTCTTCAGTTCTGCCGTCCAGCTGCCACCCGTTCCTGTCGATTATTAGGACCAAGTTTTTCAGCTCGAGATGGGCTGCCGTCATGACCGACTCCCAGACCTGCCCCTCGTCGCACTCGCCATCTCCCATCAGGACGTAGACCTTGTACTTCTTCCCTTTCATCCTCGCTGCGAGGGCCATACCTACGCCGATGGAGAGCCCCTGCCCTAGCGAACCGGACGGGGCATCTACACCCGGAGTTCTTAGGTCGGGGTGTCCCTGAAGGCGCGAATCGAATTTCCTGAGGGTCGCCAGCTCCTCCTTTGGGAAGTACCTCAACTCGGCAAGCACCGCGTAGAGTGCAGGTGCGGCATGTCCCTTGCTCAGGATGAACCGGTCGCGATCCTCCCAGTCAGGCCTGTATGGGTTATGCCGCATCTTCAAGAAGTAGAGGGTGGCGATGATCTCTAGGCACGAGAGAGAGGAACCAAGGTGCCCACCACCTAAGTTTATGGTGTCTAAGATGGACCGTCGGATGGACCGGATCTTATCCTTCAACATCTGAACTTCGTTCAATTGCAGAAGCTCAGCACGTTCCATGGTGCTACTCACAGGCAACCCTCCAAATGCCCGCCTGCTGAGAGAGAATGCTTCAAATGTACAGTCCGTAGGTGTGGAACTAGGCGGCAGTTTCGTCCTTCTTTATGGAAATGGATGTTGGCAATAATAGAACGCTCAACAAGTCGCAACCAACTACTTAGGGTAGTTGGTCCGGTAGATATTGGAATTGGCTCACTCTGGCCACCTTATTAGAGCAGAGAAGGATTATGATATTATTTAAAGCTTTTGGGCAATATTCTTTGCCGAAGCCTGTTTTCGCAGGTCAAATTCTTTGAGGACTATGGGGATTGCATCCACAAGATCTCTGGCGGTATAATGGTAGCCCATGCTCTCCGCCAGGATATCACCCGCGTGCGAGTTCAGAAATGACGCGGCGACGGCGGACCTGTATGGACTTACGCCCCTGCTCATGAAGCCGCCCACGATCCCGGCGAGCACATCACCGGTTCCTCCCGCGGTCAGTCCAGGGTTTCCTATCGTCTTTATCTTGTACTTTGCGCCGTCCGTTATTATGTCGTACCTCCCCTTGAGCAGGAACGTCACATTCAGCTTGGACGCCCACTTCATGACTGTGCTTAGGCGGTCCCTCCACCCGCCCTCCGTCTCCTTCGGGAGTTTCTCGCCAGTCAGGGCAAAGAATTCCCCGGAGTGAGGGGTGACAACGGCATTGGCTGACCTCAGTGCCCCATGGTACTCCCCCAGCGCCTTCAGCGCGTCTGCGTCGATGACGGCGGGTATGCCGCTGGACTTTAGGTGCTCTGTGATCTCCTTCACGGCAACCCTCGTCTCCTGATCCAAACCGAGGCCCATCCCCATGACCACGGCGTCGGCGCTCTTGAGCTCCTCTTTGATCGCCGGGATGCACCTCCTGTCAAGTATGCCCTCCGACGGAAGGGGCACCACTATCAGATTCGGAGAGTACTTCCTCACGGTGGGCGCTATAGATGAGGGTACCGCCACCACCGCAAGGTCTATGCCCACTCTGAGGGCGGCAAGGGCGGCCAGCGAGGGTGCACCCACGTATCTGGAGGACCCTCCGATTATGAGGAGGCGCCCGTTCTCCCCCTTGTGGGTGAACTTCCCCCTTGGCCTAACGGCCAGTCGGAGGTCTCCGGGTCCCGTGTAGATCTCTGCCTCGGGCGGTATGCCGATGTTTACCACCTCAAGATCGCCCACGAACCTTTTGGCTTTTGGCTTCAGGAGCCCGGTCTTCGGCCTGTGGTGGGTAACCGTCAGGTCGGCCTTGAACGCCGCTCCACGCACCTCACCGGAATCGGGGTCCATGCCGGTCGGCACGTCTATGGCCACCCTAAAAGACCTGGCAGAGTTTGACAGCGATACGGCGGTGCTCAGCGGCTCCCTCAACTCTCCCTTTGCGCCGGTGCCGATCATGGCATCCACCAAGACGTCCGCGGACCTGATCGCCTGCTCAAGCAGCATTACGTCTGAGGGCATGGGCGCGATGCTCAGCACCACGGATGAGCGCAGCCTTTCCAGGATGCAGAAGTTCGTCGTTGCCTCCCCTGTTGAGATCTGTTCAGGTTTGGCCAGAAGAACCACGGATACCGGAACTCCCATGGAAGCGAGGTGCCTGGCAACAACAAATCCATCCCCGCCCTTATTGCCGGTGTATGCCAGGATGAGAATCTTCTTACCTCTAAGGTCCATCCTCTTGAGCATGCGATCGACGACGCCCTTCCCGGCGTTCTCCATGAGCTGTAGCCTCGAGATCCCCAGGAACTCGGCGTTCTCGTCCAAGGCCCTCATCTCTTCTGGAAGGATCGGTTCCAAATCAGCTCACTACCATTCTACTTTATCTTCCCATTCTTAATTATATATGCAGGCGCTTTCAAGTTATTGGTGATGGAGATGCTCAAGGTAGAGGACGGGGTCGCAGAGTTCATCAAGGAAGGAGGCGATGAGTAGGAAGGAGAAGAAGGCGTTGCGGGTTAAGGGTTACGCCGTCGATACCTGGAGGGCGGGAATCAGGCTGAATCTATCGAACTTCGACACGAAATTAATATAAAAGCAGCAACATAATTTTAAATGTCATATATGGTGGGCGAAGTGTCTTCCAACATGAAAGCCGTGCTGTCGAGCATCGAGTTCAAACACACCCTGCATCTCTACAGTTCCGACATAAACAAGTACGCGGTTCAGGCACCCTTTCTGGCAGCCACAAAGGAGGGTGAATGGGCCGTATATGTGACTGACGAAGCCCCCGCAACGGTAATGAAGGAGTTCGAGGGGCTTGGCGTCGAACTCTTAGTCATAAAGCCTGAGGAGCTGGGAGGGTTAGCAACCACTGACAGCGACCTAAGGATAGTCGTGGACGCTGGCTCGATCGACCAGAGCAGGCTACAAAGGTTGAGGAGGGAGGCGCGGGAAGCGATCGCCAAGTACATTGACCACTCCAGGCGGGAAAAATACCTAGCCGAAAGCTATAAAGACCACCTCATTTTATGCGCCTACGACATGGGTAAACTTGACCCCGATCTTGTCAAACAACTCGTTGTATTTCACGATAAGCTCGTGCTTACGACGAGCGATACGACTATGCTGGCGGCAGAGTCGCTGGATCGGGCCGGGCTCGCAACCGAATCGGTTCAGCAGTTCGTTAAGGATGAGATCGAAACGATAGTTCTGGCGCTCGTGCTCAGGGAGCCGATGTGCGGCACCGACATAATAAAAACGATTCATAGCGAGTTCAACGTGCTTTTGAGCCCAGGCACCATATACCCTCTCTTGCACGAACTCGAGGGGAAGGGGTTGCTGAAGTGCGAGTACGGCGTCAAGACAAAGATGTACAGACCGATGGAGGATGCAGAGGAAAAAATCCGCAAGATGCTCGAGGAACATATCAAGGCAAGCAGGTTCCTGAGCCGATTTTTGCAGCTTACCTGTGTAAGCGAGAAGGGCTGATGGTGTGTTGCGAATCCTGACACATAATCCTTATTAATGTTTATATCAAATTTCGATACGAAATTAGATATAAAGCGGGTGGAAGGATGGCAGAGGTGGATCCCCTCGAAAAGATCGAGGTAATCGGGAAGCGGAGGAGAAAAGATGAGCCGTTTCCGGTCAGCAGGCAACGTGGTCTCTACTTCTTCATCCAAACTGAACAATTCGACCGCCTGAAAGAGATAAACGAAGCGTACAAGGCGATGCCCCAAGCCAAGGTGCGGCCCCTCAAGGAGATAAAAATCGTCGGCAGGGGGGGCGTTGAAGGGTACCGGCCATTTTTGCTCCGCGGATATCCGGGGACTTACCTTTGTATTCTCGCGAAGCATCTCAAGCAGTTGGAGGAGATCAATCGCGAATACCGGGTGGTGCTCGAATCTAAGAGGGCAGAGGAGCTGGAGCAGAGGGCCAAGGCGGAGGGCTTGAAAGTCGAAGAGACCAAAAAAATTGAGGCGATGAAAAGACCTCTGGAAGAGGGGAGGTACGTTTACGGCATAATTCCTTGGGAGGGAAGCCATAGCAGGCTTAGCTTCGGGGAGCGGGGAATAGAGGGCAGCGGCGAGGTATACGCCATACCATACGGAGAGATAGCGGCAGTTGTGAGCAACGCCCCCTTCAAGGAATATGCGCTCACCGAGGATAACATGCGCAACCACAACCAAGTCATAACGCTTGTGATGGAGAAGTATCCGGTCCTGCCCATGGCCTTCGGCATGGCGTTTAAAAACGAGGGGGTGCTCGAAGGGGTGCTCGATAAGATGCGCGGTGATCTGAAAAAGGCCCTAAAGGAGGTCGAGGGCAAGGCTGAGCTCGGCGTTAAGGTGATCCTGCCTCTGGGGGCTGAGTTCGACGAGGACGCGTTCGCATCCGAGATCAAGGTGCTCCGCGAGCTGGCGACCAGTTGCAAGCTCGGCAAGCGGTTCAGCGAGCGTTTGATCTTGAACGCGTTTTACCTGGTGGCGAAAGATAAAATAGAACCTTTCTTAGATGCCGCCAAAGTGTTAGAGAGGAAGTTCAAGCAACTGAGGATCCAGTGCACCGGTCCTTGGCCGCCGTTCAACTTCGCTACGATAAAGGTGGGTGGGGGATAAAAGATGCCATTTATAGTCGATGATATTTTCCTGCGGATGCTTGGAATCTCGATCCCCCCGTTCGACATGCTCTGGGTACTCGAGACTATACAGGACTTCGCCATTAGGGAAGCGTACGACCCTGATAAAATCTGTGACGCTATAAAGGAAAACGAGATGCTCTACGGGCTCAAGGAGATCACAAAGGAGGAGTACGAGCGCAAGCATGCTGAACTCATGGAGATGTTGAAGCAGGCCAAGCGCGTGAGAGAGACGAACCTCGATCATAGGATAGATATTTTTAATATATAGGTGGTTTAGGTGGCCAAGGAAAAACCCGTCCGCGATATGCTCACCTGCTTAGTCGCCCTCCTCAAGGCGCTAGACGAGCTGGTGCAGAAGAGGGGAGGGGAAGGAAAGGTAAAGTTCACGGGGGGCGATGTCGAGTACCGGTATTCCGCCAGGTATCTCCTTCCTCGCGCTGAGCCTATCATGGTAGCTGAAAGGGGGGCAGAGGAGCCGCTCGTCGACGTTTTCGATGAGGGGGACCACATCATCATTGTTGCATCTGTGCCAAACGTCAAAGAAGAGGACTTGAAGTTTGAAATAGCTGCTGATGCCTTAAAAATTAGGGCGAATGTGGCGGGAACTAAAATCGAGAAAGTTGTGTCAATGCCTGTGGACGGAGAGGTCGATAAAATCTTGGGAGCATCCTTCAAAAACGGCGTCCTCGAGATCATGTTGAGGAAGAAGTCTCGAACCCCGAAAGAAAAGGGTAAATAAGCTCCGAAGACGGATTATTGACCAAGGTGGAAAGAATGGCCGAAGGCATTGGAAGGCTGCCATTGGGCCACAAGGCTGTTAGGAGGAGGAGAAGGGGAAAGGCGGTAAGGACGAAGGTATCAAAGGGTGCCGAACTTGCCAGGAACCGAGCTAGAACCAGATTGTGGGAGATGCGGGAGAGGTACAAGCTGAAGGTAAAGGGGAACGAAGCCGAGATGGACAGGCGAAAGCAGGAGCGCCGGAAGAGCCTAAATCCGACATTCGTCCCACTCATGCCTTCGCGCGAGTACGCAAGGATTATCAGAAATCCCACTAACTGGTCAAGCGTGCCTTCAAGGCCGAAGTATTCCAGTGTTGATCCAAAGCCAAGGATTTATGGAAAGAGGTTCGAGGTCTGGGATAAGAAGGTCCAGCAAACTAAGTCCGGTCAGAGACCAAAGGAATACCAAGAAGCAGCCCAAAAGATGGCCGAGGGCGTGGCAGAGCTTCAAAGAGACATGGCGAAGAGGGCCAAAGAGTTGACGCGGAGACCAAAGAAAAAACGGGCGACTGGTAAAGGGATCAGACAGTAGCACACCCGGAGGGTCGGAGTGCGGCGCTTTAAAGGGCCGAGGAATAGAATCGGGAGATAAGGGGAGGACGGACTGAGACGGACGCATGAAGCCAGAGGTACGGGCAACGACAATAGGCGTCGACGGATTGCGAGAAACAAAGATCGCGAAGGAAAAATCTGGAAAAAGAAGCGGGATAAAAGGATAAAGCTGCAGTGAGAATTTTTGGTTTTGTCGAAATTCGAGACATAATCCTTAAAAATGGCATATATCAAAGTTCGATACGAAATTGGATATAGGGAGTGGATAGCCTTGGGTTTGAGCCCATCAAAAGAAAATGTAGGCGATCTCGCCCTGACGGTAGAAAAGATTCTGGACAAAGGGCTGGTGATTAATGCTGACATCGTAGTGTCGGTCGCTGGCACCGAACTACTGGGCATAAAAATTAGGGCTGCACTCGCATCCTTCGAGACTGCCGCAAAATATGGCCTAGAGTTCCCATCGGGGACAAACCTTAATGCCCCTGGCTGGAGGGAGGTCGAGACAAAGAAGGTAAGATGCCCTGGTTGTGGAGATGAGCGCCCGGAGAAGGAGATGATTGAGACGGGCTGCCCGCTCTGCGGGTGGACAAGCCCAGTAAAGCCTAAAACCAGCCCACGAGAGCCCAAACCAATCCAAACCTAGTTGGGTGGGTTCCATGGAGAGAGACGTGTTTCGTTACCGATGTCCGGAATGCCACCATATTGTGCGGGAGGAGCAATTGTTTGGGGAGGGTTGCCCCGTCTGCGGCTGGAGGAGTCCATTGAAGACTAAGAGAGTTGCCGAGGAAACCCCCCCTTCCGTGAAGGCCATTGCAGATATGCTTCCTTCAGGGACGGATCTCAATGCCCCTGGCTGGAGGGAGGTGGGGAAGAAAAAAAGAAGGTGTCCAAGTTGCGGCAACGAGCGGGAGGAAAAGGAACTGATGGAAGAAGGCTGTCTCATCTGTGGATGGCCCCCTCAGCCAAAAATCGGAAAAAACCTTGCCGCATGGAAAGAGGTTTCCGTGGAAAAGTCGCCTAACCCCCTTGTGGACATCTTCGAGGGGCCAGATTACGTCAAAATCGTGATGGAGGGCCCATATGCTAAGGAGGACAGCATCGGTGCGAGGATCGACCCAAAAGGTCAAAAGCTCATTGTGGCAACCTCGATGAGGATAGATGAGATTGAACTCCCATGCGCCGTGGTCGGCGACCCGGTCGTTTCCCTAAAGCATGGCGTGCTTGAGGTGATGGTGAAAAAACATGCCCATTGATGTTAACGAGGACAACCTCAAACAAGGACTATTGGGCGTTGTTGTTGCGCTCGTCGAGATCATCACGGAGGTGCTTGAGAGGCAAGCCATCCGACGAATTGAGGGCGGAAGATTGAACGATGAGGAAGTCGGGAGGCTTAGCGAAGCTCTGGCCGATTTAAATGAAGCGCTTGAGAACATAAAAAAAGATAATGATATTGGGGATGCCGTGAACTCCGTGCGAGACGGCCTGGATGAGGTGGCTGATCAAGTGATAGATAAGTTCCTGAACCCTAGAAGGTGGGCTGAGGAGGGTGGAGGGTATGAGTGAGGAACAAGCGGGTCAGAAAACCGAAGTGGGTGAGG
>Ga0315282_10004399_pt1 | contig 24573 bp, 18 predicted proteins | sample YL17G07_20_MG_FD_203693 | JGI IMG/M metagenome (GOLD analysis project Ga0315282, IMG submission 203693) | Sediment microbial communities from Yellowstone Lake, YNP, Wyoming, USA - YL17G07_20 | ecosystem: Environmental > Aquatic > Freshwater > Lake > Sediment | place: USA: Wyoming | collected... | reverse complement strand
TCACGCCTTCTTTGCCTTTGAGCAGCATTTTGAAGACGTCACGAGTCATAGGGACATTATAGTCATAAGAAGCCAGAATCGCAGAATCAGCGGCATTGACAATCCTTACGGTCAGATAGACCCTGTCGGAGGCTATAGCGTAAGTGCCAACGACCACTGCCTGTGCGCTGTGTTTGGTGCTGATTTCCGACAGCTCACGGCTGAGCAGGAATTCTCCTGAGCCTTCCTTGATAAAAATTGCTGTGCGTAACTTCATCTCTATAGCGGTGTAGCCGAGCTGTTTGAACCGTGACGAGATTTGTTCGGAAACCATTCTGCCGAAAGTGGAGGACTCGTTCAAATTATCGACGTTGACAAAACTTGCGACCAGAAGCGGGCTATCCTTTAACATATCTTTAGGCAGTTTTCCAATGAGGTATTCCGCGGCTTTATAATTGGCAGCAGTGACAACATCATCATTCGCATCAACAAGCCTTATGTTGTTCTCGGCGGCGGTCAAAAGTGTTTTGTGTTCCGCTTTTTCGCGTTCTGTGAGGTTTTTGAGTATTTCCATTTTGGCCTCATCCCGTGCCTTTCGTAATTCGTAGCTGTCGTATTTTGATTCAGAAATGTCGAGAGCCAAGCTGGTTTTTGGGGTTTTGGCAGTTCCACCGCAGCCGGTGAGTGCCCAGCAAAGCAGTGCCGGTAATGTTAATTTAATAATATATTTGGTCATTGGGTCAGCAGCCTCCATTGTTTTTTGCTGTATTGTATAGATACCGGTTTTATCCTGTCAAGTTTTTTTGAAAAACCGAACGTGTGATAGCCTGCTGAAGATAGGGAATTTGCGTGCAATTGGGGCGGTTTTTGACTAAAATTGATAATTCAAGGTCGGTAATTTGTAACGGTGAGATAATTATGAAGATAATCGCAGATGCAAATATTCCGTTTGTGAAGGATTGTTTTTCGTCTATCGGCGAGGTTGAGGTTTTCCCCGGTCGGGAGATAAAGCCGGATGTTGTCGGCGACGCCGATTGTTTATTGGTCCGCAGCGTGACGAGAGTGGATTCGGATTTGCTGGCCGGCAGCAGGGTTCGTTTCGTAGGCACGGCTACTATCGGCTTTGACCATATAGATATTGAATATCTGATGCGAAACAATATAGGTTTTGCGTCGGCACCGGGGTCAAACGCCAATTCTGCAGCTGAGTATGTTATTGCCGGTCTGCTTGAAATCGGGCGAAAGTATAGGATAAAACTGGAGGGTAAATCGATAGGTATTGTCGGCGTGGGTAATGTCGGCAGCAGGGTTGCTAAAAAGTGCGAGGCGCTGGGTATGAAGGTATTGCTGAACGACCCGCCTTTGCAGCGAGAGAGCAGTGATGCAAAATACCTGCCTTTGGAGGGGCTTTACGAATGCGATTTTATAACGCTTCATACGCCGTTGACTTTTGAAGGGGCTGATAAGACTTTTCATTTGGCCGACGAAAAGTTTTTCAAATCGCTAAAGGCAGGATGTGTTTTCTTTAATACTTCTCGCGGCGGAGTTGTTGGTACAGAAGCCTTGAAAGCATCGATTCGGTCAGGCCAATTAGAAACTACCGTGCTTGATGTCTGGGATGATGAGCCGAATATCGATACCGAGCTTCTGGAGATGGTTGACATCGGCACGCCGCATATAGCGGGTTATTCGCTGGACGGCAAGATTGCAGGAATGATTATGATGTATAAAGCGGCCTGCGGATATTTTGGATTAAAGGCCAAGTATGATGTTGAGGATTTTTTGCCTGAGCCGGATGTTCCGCTATTGAGGATAAATCCGAGCAGCGGCAGCGAGCAGGATGTGATTAGGAAGGCTGTCGAGAAGATTTACAGAATCAGCGAAGACGACAGGAAGCTGCGCAAGATTTTAAATGTGCCGACAAAAAGAGGCGAATTTTTTGACAGCCTGCGCAGGAATTACCGCGTGCGAAGGGAATTTCAGAATACAAAAGTAGAATTTACCGCCGAGACCGCAGAGCACGCAGAGAATTTAGGTAGAAAGTTAGAAGGGATAGGGTTTAAAGTAAAAAGTGACAAATGATTCAAAAATAGTTGAGTGGGGGAGGTGGCGGCTGGATTTTTCGGCGGGCTGTGTTGTGATGGGGGTTTTGAATGTTACGCCGGACTCGTTCAGCGACGGGGGAGAGTTTTTTGATACCGATAAGGCCATTGAGAAGGGAGAGCAAATGGCCGGCGAAGGCGCTGCGATAATAGATGTGGGCGGAGAATCTACTCGGCCAGGTTCGGCATCGGTATCGGCTGAGGAGCAGATAAGACGGGTTGCGCCGGTGATAGAGGCGCTTGCGAAAAAAGTTGATGTGCCGATTAGTATTGATACGCACAATTATGAGGTTGTTAAAGCTGCTCTGGATGCGGGGGCAGCGATGATAAACGATATTACCGCTTTGAGCGATGAGCGGATGGGTGAATTGGCGGCTGAGGTGGGTGTGCCGGTTGTTTTGATGCATATACAGGGAACACCAGCAACGATGCAAGTTGAGCCGAAATACAAAGACGTGGTTGGCGAAGTTCGCCAGTTCCTGTTGGAGCGGGCAGAACGGGCAGAGCAGTTCGGCATTGATAAAAGTAAAATTTTTATTGACCCCGGGATTGGGTTTGGCAAGACGACCGAGCATAATCTTTTGCTTTTGAGAAATATTGACAGGTTTGTCGATAGCGGCTATCGTGTTTGTATCGGGACCAGTCGGAAGAGTTTTATCGGCAAGATAACCGGTAAAGAAAGGCCTGCTGATAGGATATTCGGAACTGCGGCGACGGTTGCTTTGTGTGCTGCCGCAGGAGTTTCAATTGTGAGAGTGCACGACGTAGCGGAAATGGTTGATGTGGTTAAAGTAATCAATGCAGTAGAGCGTATAGAGGTGTGATATGAGTATAAGCAGTCACTTAGGTATTGTTTTACTGGTAATCGTCGGGGCGGTGACAATCATCGGCGTTATCGCAATAGCGGCTGTTGAAACAAGGCGTAAGGAAAAGGGGCAGCCGTCCATAATATCAAGCAAGAGGAGCGATAAAGCGGAAGAAGAATCGTAATACAAGAAACGAATCTTAGATAAACTCTAAAGCGATTTTTAGGGCTTCGTCGGTATTTTTGACGAAGGCGAATTTGAGGCCTTTTTTTGCTTCTTTTGGGACTTCCGGGAGGTCCTTTTTGTTTCTGGCGGGGAGGATGACGGTTTTTATGCCGGCTTGTTTAGCGGCGAGGATTTTTTCCTTCAGGCCGCCAATGGGTAAGACTAGGCCTCGCAGGGTTATTTCACCGGTCATTGCGACATCGGGTCGAACGGCTTTTCCCAATAACAGTGAGACCAGCGAAGTGAACATTGCGACACCTGCGCTTGGGCCGTCTTTGGGGATTGCCCCTGCGGGGACGTGGATGTGATAATCGAATTTTTTGAATCTGTCAGGTTCGACATTTAGTTTTTTGGCGTTTGCTTTTACGATTGAAAAAGCGGCCTGTGCGCTTTCCTTCATAACATCGCCGATATGGCCTGTAAGTAGCAGTTGGCCTTTGCCTGGCATAGAGGCGGATTCGATAAAGAGCAGCTCTCCGCCGACGGGCGTAAAGGCAAGTGCGGTAGCGACACCGGGGATTCCTGTTCGCAGGGCCAGTTCGGATTCGAATTGTGCGGGGCCGAGGATTTTCGCGAGGTCTTTTTTGTTGATAGTGGCTTGTCTTTTTTTTGCTTTTGCAATTTGAGTGGCGACGGCCCTGCAGATGGCGGCTATATTTCTTTCGAGGTTTCGGACCCCTGCCTCGCGGGTGTAATCGCGAATTATCGCAAGGGTTGCTTCGTCTTTTATGGTCAGGCGGCTTTTGCTTAAGCCGTGCTCGGCGAATTGGCGTGGGATGAGATACTTTTTTGCGATATTAAGTTTCTCAGTTTCAGTATAGCCGGGCAGTTCGATAACTTCCATTCTGTCGCGCAGCGCCGGTGGGACGGGTTCGGTATAATTTGCCGTGCCGATGAACATAACGGTGGATAAATCAAAGGGCTCATCAAGGTAATGGTCTGTGAAGCTGAAGTTTTGTTCCGGGTCGAGAACTTCGAGCAGAGCACTTGAAGGGTCGCCTCTGAAATCGGCCCCGATTTTGTCCAGCTCGTCGAGCATAAAGACCGGGTTTTTGCTTTGGCACTTTCTCAGCTCCTGGAGGATTCGGCCCGGCAGGGCACCGATGTAAGTTCTTCGATGTCCGCGAATGTCAGCCTCGTCTCTTATTCCGCCGAGTGATATGCGGATAAATTTTCTTTCCATTGCCCGAGCGATGGATTGTCCGAGCGATGTTTTACCGACGCCCGGCGGGCCGACAAAACAAAGTATAGGGCTTTTACCTGTGGGGTTTAGCTTGCGGACGGCGAGAAATTCGAGGACTCGTTTTTTTACCTTTTTCAGGTCGTAGTGGTCGGCGTTGAGTATTCGCTCGGCCTTGTTGATATCCAGCCGGTCTTTTGTCTGGACGGACCAGGGCAGCTCGCAAACCCAGTCCAGATATGTTCGGATAACGCTGTATTCGGGCGAAGCAGGGGGTATTTTACTCAATCTGTCGAGCTCTCGAAGCGCCTCGGCCTCGACTTTTTCGGGCATTTTGGCTTTTTTGATATTTTTGTTGATTTGCTTCAGCTCTTCGGTTCGCAGGTCCTCCTTGCCAAGCTCGGATTGGATGGCTTTTAACTGTTCCTGTAAGAAATATTCGCGCTGATTTTTGTCTACGGCCTCTCTTACGCGGCTCTGGATTTTATGACTCAGCTCAAGGACTTCCAGATGAGCTGCCAGAGCGGCGGATATTTCTTCAAGGCGTTTGGTGGCGTCAAGCTCCTCGAGTAATTGTTGTTTCTTGGTAGTGTCGAGGTTGAGATTGGCTGCCAGGAAATCGGCTAAGGCAGAGGGATTTTCGATGTTTTCCAGCAGCACAGATGCCTCTTCGGGGATATTCGGACTTAATGCTATGACACGATTTGCTGTCTGGCGGACGCTGACGATGAGTGCCTGGAGTCTTTTTGTCATTTTTGTTTTGACGCTGAGCGGTTGCACCGCAGCTTTTAGATATGGCTCCGTGGCTATCGGTTTTACGATTTTGAAGCGGGCTATGCCATGGACTATAATGTTAATCGAGCCCTGTGGTATTTTTATTAGTTTGAGGACGGAGGCAACGGTCCCGACGGAGTAGATATCGTTGAAATCCGGCCTGTCAGTTTCAGGGTTGTGTTGCGTGACAAGCCCTATGATAGATTCATTGGGTTTGATGTCGGCAAGCAGGTTTTTGCTTCTCTCCCGTCCAATTGCCAATGGCATTACCGTGCCCGGATAGGCGACAGCATTTCGAATCGGCAAAATGCCGATTACGTCCGGCAGTTTGAGTTCGTGGTTGTGCTCATGTAATTCTGCGTTTTCGTCGTGTAAATAGCGATCAAAGCCCGGAGGGTCTTCTACGACCATTTCGATTGGCCAACCGCTGTTGGGAAATAACAAGTTTTCCGGGTTGCCTGGCATTTTATTTATATCGGTTACTTTTGGTATAAAGTGTGATAATAAATGGTTAACAGGGCGAATGCAAATGATAAAGTTAACAGCTTAAAACGAGAAATGCAAAACCATGGCTTGAAATTAAAAACTGGTTTGAGTCTGTCGTCGCTGTAGGTGGAATTAGCGAGGTTTGCAATAAAGTTAGAAATAGATTCATATCATCTAATCGCTTCTTTGGCGATGACAAGTCAACTTCCCCACAGGGGCGGGCGGTTACGAGCTTTGGGGGGAGAAAACCCTTAAATAGAGCGGTCACCGAGTGCCCCGAGTTAAATACATTCGGGCTCAGGCTCGTTTGGGTCTTCGTCCAGGCAGCCGATTATCCAGCAGAATGTCGAAGAGGGGCTCAGGTTTTACAGAGACAGGAGCTTCGATTATGTGATACTGTCGCAGACGCTGCAGACGGTGAAGGAGCCGGAAAAGGTTTTTAGGGAGCTGCTTCGGGTGGGGGAGAAGGTGATTGTCAGCTTTCCCAATTTTGCACACTGGCGTTGCAGGACGCAGATGATGCTTTTCGGCAGAGCGCCAGTGACCAAGCAGCTGCCGCTGAGTTGGTACGATTCGCCGAACATACACTTTTTGTTTCTGAAGGATTTCGACGAGTTCTGCGAGAAGCTCGGGGTCAAGGTAGAAAAGAAGATTCCGTTGAGCAAGGCGTGGCTCAGCCCGGTGAGATTTGCGACGAATTTGTTTGCGGAGCAGGTAATCTACGTGACGCGGAGGGATTAAAGCGCAATTCTGTGAGTTTCAAGAGGCATTGAAACTCGAAGCAGTCATTTTTTGCCTCCCACAGAGATTATTTTAATTGTGTCTGTTCCCTTAAAGACCGTGCCATCTTTAAGCGAGCCTTTGATACTGAGTAAGGCAGTATCGCCTGTTTCTTTCAGCATATTCTGGACTTCGGCGCGGCTGAATTTGACAAGCAGCTTCAGCCCATCTTCCTCAATATTGCTCCACTGCGGCTTGATTTTTTCATTTAGAACAATAGTTACGGTATCTATGTCGGCAGCATTATAGTTGTCTGGAAGCTGGATAGTACAGTTAATCCAATTCCCGTTGCTTGCAAGATTCAAGATTTCGGGTGTTATTTTGACAGCGGCAGGTATCGGAGGTACGTATTCGTCAGCTCCGATATCTATTATCCCGCCTAATATCCGCCGATGTCCATCGATGTCAGTTTCGCCGAGGACTACAATGTAATCAGGGTCGCCGGCATCAATGCAAGGAGAGCCCTCAAGCAGATGATAGTCGCCCGCGGTATAGATTTTGTTGTTTATATTACCCATTTTTCCAAAGCAAGGGTCGCTATCTATATCACCCTGTCCCCATTCTATTGTGCAATTGCTGTCGCACACTACACTATTTTCAAGGTTCTGGATGTCGCAGTATGAAATCCGGATTGAAGTAGGAGCGCCCAAGCTGCTGACCTTTACCTCTGAAGCAATCGCGGCCGTATTACCCCAAAGAATGGTGTTATTTAAAGCCAAATTGCTGGATTTGTAGCAGTAGATACCTCCTGCTGAGCCGACAGCAGCGTTTGCGGCAATGGTACAATTGGCAATGAGCGGATTGCCGGCGTTGTGGGAGTACATTGCACCGCCATCCGGCGCGGAGTTTCCGGCGATGATACAATTTTTTATTGTTGGGCTGCTGCCGTTACAGTAGATTCCGCCGCCGCCTACTAGCGCTGAGTTTGAAGTGATTATGCAGTTAGTAATGTTCGGATGACTTTTACTATTTGCGGATGCAATTGCGCCGCCAAAGACCGCTGAGTTGGCGGTGAAAACACAGTTGGTAATCGAGGGGCTGCTATTGTTGTAGGAGTAAATCGCACCGCCTAACAAACCATAGCCATTGGTTATGGTAAGTCCAGCTACTGTTACATTGATATTTTCACCCAGGTAGAAAGCAAAACCCCGCCCTTTACCCTCGCAGTCTATGATAGTGGTATTGACGGAGTTTGGGTCACAGGGGTCGACGCTGCGGATGGTGAGCGGTTTGCCATTTAATTTTATTTCGCGATTTCCCGCACCGGAGTATCTTCCGGGCGCTATAACCACTGTGTCAAAGTCATTACAGGCATTGACGGCATCCTGAATAGTGGCATAATCATCAGGCACATAACGAATAGAGCCCATCGCCGGATTTCCAATTAAAACGGCAAGGAAACAAATTGTTGTTAGTATACGTTTCGTTTTTGTTACTCAAAAAATTTTTCACTATTAAAGGTCAGGTATAACTTCACAATAAAATTCCGGAAGATAATGCAGTATTATCTCTGGTCCGAAGCCGGCCGGCATCTCGGTGGTGCCTGAACGGTTGAAGAAAAGGTCGGTGTTGCCGAATAACGTCATAGGTTCGTTGGAATAATTAATTACTGAGCCCCCGATTGTTCCCCCGGCATTGCCGCCGAAGGTAATTCCGTTGGCAGCGATGGCTCCATTTAGAGTTTCGAAGTCACCGAGGAAAGAGGTGCCAAAACCGGGCGCCAAAATAAAAGTGCCTGTTTCGTTTTTCAACTCAGCGAATTTCGGCTCATTAGGCAGGTCGGTAACGGGGTAACTATTGACGGTGCCCAGGAATGATATGAGATTTGTTTGGGAGTTGTCATTCAAGCTGCCGTTGCCGACGATGATGCCGGTAATTGTGGTATTTCCAGTAAAAGTAACGATGTTGGGAACCTCGATAAAGATGACGCCTTTCAGTGTTACGCTTGCGAAACTGGGGTTGGTTCCTGCGGGAATTCTTACATTTTCATATTCATCTAATACATTGTTGGGGTCGTAAGTATTCGTAACATAGTGCTCAAAATAAGTTGGGATTGGGACAGGGAAGTCCACCGGCGGGACTCCGAAATCGACATGGTTATCGATTGCCGCTTGGCCGGTCTCGCCGCCAATCGAAGCCTTTCCGCCCTGGAGTAGAACAATGGCGTCAGGATTTGTGATATCGACATCGCCGGCGATATGCGAGTTTCCGATGATGGAAAGAGCGTTAGCGTCACTTTCGCTTTCAATATAAACACCTGCGTCAAGGTCGATATTTCCGTCTATCTCGGCGCTACCCTGTAAATTCAAGGCGCCTTTGGTTGCTACACCATAGTCAAAAACTGTATGTGCTCTTGTTCCGAAGTTGTAATTGACCCTTATAGTTCGCTTTATCTGGCCGGCAATACCAGTTACGTCCATTTGCAGCATATTGATGTTGTCTGTTGTCTGGATTTTGGCCAAGAAATATTGTTTTGCTGAAGAGTTTAGTACAACAGGGTTCTCTTGGCTGGCGATTGAAATAACGTTGACGTCTGTAGCAATGAAGATGTTTGAAATGCCATTTGCTATCAAATCATTTTTGAGGCGAGTTGTCAGACAATTAAATCTTTCATTTGTTGCCGTAGTGCCGGGCATATAAACGCGTGCGAGCCAGAATCGAAGAATGTCGAGGCCGGATTCGGCGCTTGCCCGTGCGAGGTTTACCTTTCGCTGATTATCTGCGATTTGTAAATTGACGCCGGACAGCGAAGCCATTGAAACAGCCAAGGCACAAAAAACAAGAATAAATATCATAGATATGATAAGGACGCTGCCCCTGCGTTTCAGGTAGATTAGTTTATTTACGGGTTTCATTTTCCCCCTCCGGAAAACACCCCATTTCAAAGGTGATTTAAGCCACTTCTATGTGTCAAGTAAAGTATAAGAAATGTTTGGCATAAAGTCCAAATTTTCTTTCACCGCCGAGTTCGCAGAGCTCGCTGAGTTTAATTTTGATTTCTTCTTTGTGTTCTCTGTGGTTAATTCGCCGTTTGATTTTAATGCCCGATAAAAAGGGGTGTCTCGTAAGCAATTTGCCCCATTTTTGCTGATGAAGCTCAGCTGTGTGCTAATGTTAAAAGGCCAAGAATGCCGATAATAATATAAATCAAGAGTTATTTATTAAGGAGAAACAAAAATGAAAGGTAAAGTTTGGACCATTATCGTATTGGTGATATTGCTCGTTGGCCTGGTTGTATTTAATGGCTGCAAGAAATCACAGCCGAAACCAGCCAAACCAGCTGCTCAAACCAAGGCCGTTGAGCCAAACCAGCCAAAAAAATAAAGCTGGAACAGCAAAAAGGTTTTGGGCGACCAATTCTTCATAGTTGAACTACTCAAGCTGACCATTTGAGGACGTTGTGCGAGAGGTGAATAAGTTAGCCAGTAACCCTCAGAGAGAGTTTTGTCAAACACAAGCCTTACTGGTTGTCTCTTGCACCGGCAAGCCAGCGGATGTCTCCCCCGACACCTTGTACTGTTTGACAGCCAGTTGCAGAAAGCATAACGAAAAGCAACAGGATTATTAAAAGGGCCTTTTTGACCATTTCCTTGTACTCCTCGAAAGTCTCTTTTTATTTCTTATATATTTATCGTCCTATCGCCGGCCAAAGATAAACTTATTAATTGGAATTTTACATATTAACCACTTGGCCGCATAACCAAACCATTCAGCACGAGTCGAGGCCGACAAATTGGAGTGTTTTTCCTATATTTGAGAGACTAATGTTCAGAGACACTGATTTTGCTTAAGATCAAAACCAAAGGCAGTTCAAACATGCCAAAGAGATATACTATTTGATGGCTGAATGATAACTTTGCAGCGATTTTACGGCACTCGGTTCCGTTCGATGGGCGGCGATGCCCTTTACGGCTGCTGCGGCTGCTGCTGCTGTTGTAATATAAGGGACCTTGTATTTTATAGCTGCCTTTCGGATATAAGAATTGTCGTATTTGCTTGACTTGCCGGTGGGGGTGTTGATGATTAACTGAACCTCGGCGTTTTTAATTGCATCTACTATATTGGGTCTGCCTTCGTGCATTTTGAGGATACGTTCGGTTTTAACGCCTTTGTCGGCGAGGAAACGATGAGTACCTTCGGTTGCCTTTATTTTGAAGCCAAGTTTGGCAAAGGCTTTGGCTGTTTCAAGAACTGCGGATTTATCCTCGTCGACTACGGTTATCAAAACAGTGCCCTCGGAAGGCAGGGGCAGGCCGGTGGCTTCCTGTGCTTTGAAGAAGGCCAGTCCGAATGAATTTGCCAGTCCCAATACTTCACCTGTGGAGCGCATTTCCGGGCCGAGGATTGGGTCAACGGTGTGGAACATATTAAATGGAAAAACTGCTTCTTTCACGCCGAAGTGCGGGATTTTTCTTTGCTTTATGTTGAGGTCTGCGAGTTTTTTCCCGAGCATAAGCTGCGTAGCCAGACGGGCCATCGAAATATTGCAGACCTTGGAGACCAGCGGCACAGTTCGCGAGGCACGTGGGTTGGCTTCGAGCACATAGACAACGTCATTGGCTATCGCATACTGCATATTCATCAGGCCGACGACATTTAATTCCGTTGCTATTGTTCTGGTGTATTCGCAAATGGTGTCAATATGCTTTTTAGGTATGCTGACAGGCGGAATCACACAGGCTGAATCGCCGGAATGGATGCCGGCCAGCTCGATGTGCTCCATAACCGCAGGCACAAAGGCATCGATTCCATCGGCGAGGGCGTCAGCCTCGGTTTCAATGGCATTTTCGAGGAATTTGTCAATCAGGATGGGTCTTTCCGGTGTTACTTCCACTGCGGCGGCGACGTACTGCTGCAGCATTTCCTTATCGTGGACAACTTCCATACCGCGTCCGCCGAGGACGTAGGACGGCCGAACCATCAGCGGATAGCCAATCCGCTTGGCAATGGTAAGGGCCTCGTCGAGGTTACTTGCCATACCGGATTCGGCCATAGGAATGCCGAGCTTATCCATCATCTTGCGGAATCGGTCTCGGTCCTCAGCTAAATCTATCGTATCCGGCGATGTACCGATTATTTTGACACCGGCCCGTTCGAGCTCACCTGCGATATTAAGCGGAGTCTGACCGCCGAACTGGACAATGACACCTTCGGGCTTTTCCTTCTCGTAGATGCTCAATACATCTTCAACCGTAAGCGGCTCGAAGTAAAGCTTGTCAGAGGTATCATAATCTGTTGAGACGGTCTCCGGATTGCAGTTGACCATAATTGTTTCGAAGCCTTCGTCTCGCAAAGCAAAAGCGGCGTGGACACAGCAGTAATCGAATTCGATTCCTTGGCCGATGCGGTTTGGCCCGCCGCCCAGGACCATTATCTTGCGTTTGTTGCTTACGCCGACCTTGTCAGGAGCGTTGTAAGTGGAGAAATAATAGGCTGCATTTTCTACGCCGCTAACAGGCACCGGCTCCCAGGCCTCGACAACGCCAAGCGACGTACGCTTCCGACGGATTTTGTCTTCTGTAATACCGAGCAGCTTGGCAAGGTATCGGTCGGCAAAACCATCCTTTTTGGCCTGTGTTAACAACTTGTCGGGAAGCTGTTTGCCTTTGAATTTGAGGATTTTCTCCTCGAGCTGAACGAGCTCAGCCATTTGTTCGATGAACCATCGCTTGATGTACGTTTTCTCGGAAAGGGTATCGATGTCGGCTCCCTTGCGGAGTGCCTCATACATAATAAACTGCCGTTCGCTCGTTGGTGTGCTCACGAGTTTCATCAGCTCATCGAGTGAGAGTTTATTGAAATTTTTTGCAAAGCCCAGTCCATATCTGCCGATTTCGAGCGAGCGGATTGATTTTTGAAACGCCTCTTTGTAATTTTTGCCGATGCTCATCACCTCGCCTACGGCCTGCATTTGTGTTCCGAGTTTGTCCTCGACGCCTTTGAACTTTTCGAAAGCCCATCTGGCGAATTTGACGACCACATAATCACCTGAAGGGGTATATTTCTCAAGGGTGCCGTCTCTCCAGTACGGTATCTCGTCCATTGTTAGTCCGCCGGCGAGCATCGAAGAGACAAGAGCTATTGGGAAGCCGGTAGCTTTTGAGGCAAGTGCCGATGAGCGTGAGGTTCTTGGGTTGATTTCGATTACGACGACGCGGTCGGTTTTGGGGTCGTGGGCAAACTGTATGTTTGTGCCGCCGATAATCTCAATGGCATCAACGATGTCGTATGAGTATTTCTGCAGACGTTTTTGCAATTCCGGGTCAATAGTGAGCATTGGTGCGGTGCAGTATGAATCGCCGGTGTGTATGCCCATAGCGTCGACGTTTTCGATAAAGCAGACGGTTATCTTCTGGCTCTTTGCATCGCGGACAACTTCCAGCTCCAGCTCCTCCCATCCCAAAACGGATTCTTCGACGAGAATTTGCTTAACGAGACTTGCCGAAAGGCCTCGGCTGGCTACTGTTTGCAGCTCCTCCAGATTATAGACAAGCCCTCCGCCTGTGCCGCCCATAGTATAAGCGGGACGAATAACGACGGGGAACCCCATTTTGTCTGCGATTTTTTCTGCTTCTTCTACGCTAAAAGCCAGCTCACTTTCCGGCATATCGATGCCGAGGCGGTTCATTGTTTCTTTGAAGGCGCCGCGGTCCTCGCCCCGCTTGATGGCATCGACCTGAACGCCGATTACTTTGACGCCATATTTTTTGAGCACGCCTGCATGGGCAAGTTCTGAAGACAGATTAAGTCCGCTCTGGCCTCCGAGGTTGGGCAGCAGGGCGTCGGGGCGTTCGGCTTCGATGATTTTCGTCATAGTCTGGAGGTTAAGCGGCTCGATATAAGTTATATCAGCCATACCCGGGTCGGTCATAATGGTAGCGGGATTGGAATTGACCAGGACTATCTTGTAGCCTAATTTGCGAAGGGCCTTGCAGGCCTGCGTGCCGGAATAGTCAAATTCACAGGCTTGGCCGATGATAATGGGGCCGGAACCGATAATCATAACTTTTTTTATGTCGTTTCGTTTCGGCATTCAAAATCCTTTTGTTTTCTGAACATTTCGGCCGAGTTACAAATTTGTCGCAGGGGATTAGACTATATAAAAATTGTGCTGTCAAATAAGAAAAGTTTATAAAGCGGGTAATTAGAATCGATTTTTTAAGTAATCCACGTTTTTACAAGGTGTTTTCTTTTTCTGCAAAATATGAGCTGCGGGTGAACGGCGAAGACATAACCCAGGAAAAGCCCAGCGAAACCGCTTTTTGTTTCCACCAGTCGAATTTCACAGGCGGTATGTATTCGACGACTTCGAGCGAATCTTTCGAGGGTTTAAGGTATTGACCGATTGTGATTCTATCACAGCCGGTGTTGCGCAAATCTTTTAAGGTCTGCTCAACCTCGGCATCGGTTTCTCCTAAGCCGAGCATAATTGAGGATTTTGTTGGGACTCCATCATAACTTTCTTTCGCCATCTTCAACAGATTCAGTGAACGCTGATAATCCCCGCCGCTTCTGGCCTTCGAATACAACGAAGGCACGGTTTCAACGTTATGCGCAAATACAAATTCTCTGTGACCTCTGTGGCCTCTGTGGCTTAAAATCTCTGTGGCAAGAATTTCAATCGCCTCATTTTGGCAATAGCGGAAATCTGGAGTCAGTATTTCAATTTTGATATCGGGATATTGCCTGCGAACCGCTCGAATACAATCGCGGAAATGGCCTGCGCCGCCGTCCGGCAAATCGTCGCGGTCAACGCTGGTGATTACGAGGTATTTGGTGCCCATTTGCTCTGCCATCTCAGCTATTCTTGCCGGCTCAGTGAGGTCCGGCGGGTCGGGTCTGCCGCAGGTTACCGCGCAGAATTTGCAATTTCGTGTGCAGATGTTGCCAAGAATCAGGACGGTTGCTGTGCCTCTTGACCAGCACTGGCCTCGATTGGGACAGTTGGCATCGTGGCAGATTGTCTTTATGCCGAGAGAGTTTAAAACTGTCTCGGTGAAGTTGTATTTGGCACCTGCCGGCAGCGGTCTTTTCAGCCAAGGCGGCAGTTTTCCGATTTTGGATTTTGGATTTTGGATTTTGGATTTAAAATGCTGCACAAGAAGTTGGGACAAACAACTTTTCACTTCATTCATTGGATGTTTTTTGCCGGTTTCATTAAGGACAGATGTCATTTTGACGTTTTCAAGGCCGCACGGTATCAGATAATCGAAAATGCTCAGGTCGTTTTGAATGTTTATTGCCATACCGTGATAGGTTACAAATTTTGACACACGCACACCGATGGAAGCGATTTTTCTATCGTTCACCCATAAGCCGGGAAAACCTTTTCGTCTTTGGGTTTTGACATTCAGTTGTTCCAACAGCTCAATACCAATCGCTTCAAGTTTTCGGATATATTCGCTGATGCCGAGGCCTAAATCGGGCAAATACAAAATCGGATAGAAGACCAGTTGGCCTGGATTGTGAGCTGTTGTTCCGCCACCCCTGCGGATATCAACTACATCGATATTCTGTTGAGCCAAATCGCTGCGGCTGGCCAGCAGTTTGTTGGCACTTTGCCGGGCGCCGAGAGTGATGACGGGTGGGTGCTCAGTGATTAGAACGGTGTTTGGTATTTTGCCCTGCTGCCTTTCTTTGTGTAGTTGGTGCTGTTGCTGCAGGACCTGTTGATAATCGGCAAGGCCGCAATCAATAATATGTAAAGAGGAAATTTCGGTTTTTTTATCTATTGTCAACACTATTATAATATAGCAGAAAGATGCAGAAAGTAGAACTTGCGAATGTAAATGCAGATTGTAATTATTTTGCGATAGTAGTGTGAGCGGCGTCGAACATTCTAACGCCGCCGCGGTCGAGCTGGAGAATCAAGCCTTTTTCGGGGTCAACGCCGATGCAGTTGCCGGTGAATTTTCTGCCGTTGTAAATGACCGTTATTCTTTGGTTCAGCAGGGTGTTTAGTTTACGCCATCGGTCGGTTATTTTTTTGCCAGTATTCTCTGCAACTTCGAGCCAGTGGTCTAACGAGGAAAGTAGTCTTTTCGCCAGCGAGATGCGGTCGCATATCGAGCGGCTTTCGATATCGATGCTTGTTGCGGTTGTTTGCAGCTCGCGTGGGAAAGAGCTTTTCTTTTGGTGGCAATTTATTCCTATGCCGACAATATAAGCGGTGCGGTCATTAACTGTTTTTGACTCGACCATAATACCTGCCACTTTTTTGCCGTTTAAGATTATATCGTTTGGCCATTTGATTTTCGCTTGGCTGTCAACGATTTTTCCGACGGCCTCGGCAACTGCTACAGGGCAGGCCAGTGATAGTAGTTCAGGATTACAGTTACAAGAGGTTAAAAGAATCGAACAAAGAATACTGTCAGAGTGGCCGCTGTGCCATTTTGTGCCTGCTCTGCCACGGCCGGCGGTTTGCTCTTCGGCGAAGATTGCCAGGCCGTTGTTCTCTTTGTTTTTTGCGTATTCGGCGGCGATGTCATTTGTGCTCGATGTGTGATTATAGACGAGGATTTTTCTGCCGATACGTTTAGTATTTACTCTTATTTTGTCGGGGTCGAGATGTTCGTTCTTCGGGCAAGCCATAGGTTAACTGTCGACTGCAATATCAACTGCTCTCGCTGAGTGAGTGATTTCGCCTACGGCGATTCTATCGATGCCGCACTGAGCGATAGCTGAGACGCTACTGAGTGTTATGTTTCCTGAGGCCTCGAGTAACGGCCTTTTGCCTTTGCGGCACATTTTGTTTCGCATATCCACGGCGTGTTTTAACTGCCATTGGCCCATATTATCGAGCAGCACGATGTCGATACCCGGAATCTTTAACACGTAATTGAGCTGGTCATCGACGTGGTCGACCTCTACGGCGATAAATTTGGCGCCTTTTATTTTCTTGGCTCGTTCGATTATTTTTTTCAGTTTCGGGTAGAAGTTTCTGCCGAGCTGCGCCAGATGGTTATCTTTAATCAGCACGGCGTCATATAATCCCAGCCGGTGATTGTGCCCGCCGCCGCAGCGGACAGCATACTTTTCGAGGGTTCGCCAGCCGGGCATTGTTTTTCGGGTGTCGTAAATTTTTGCCTTTGTCCCTTCAACTGCACGGACGAATTTGCGTGTTGTCGTAGCTATTCCGCTGAGCCGCTGCAGGAAATTGAGCATAACTCGCTCGGCGCTTAGCATAGCGCGCAAAGGGCCTTCGATTGTAGCGATTTTGCATCCGACGTAAGCCGGCAGGCCATCATTTACGAAGACCTTTAACTTGAGTCTTTTGTCGAAACAGGCGAGGATTTCCTTGGCGATATTCATTCCGCATACCACTATTTCCTCGCGAGATATGATATTCGTTTTGGCAATAACATCGTCTTTAAAGAGAAGTTCGCTGGTTATATCGCCGCTGCCCAGGTCTTCTTCGATTGCCATTTTGATTAGCTGGCGTGCTTCTATGATGTTCAGTTGTTTCATCTTACTTTTCCTTTAGCCACAAAAATGCACAAAAATCACAAAAAGATATACATCAAAAATTGTTATTGAGAACATATTTTTTAATTTGAAGTTTTGGTGCACCAAAGTTGATTAAAAGCCCATCTTCGATTCGAGAAGCTCTAAGATACCCAAGAAGCTGTGCTACATGTTCATTAGATATTGCTTTGCACGCTTTCACTTCTACAACCAGCCTATCATCAACGAATAAATCGGCATAAAAATCACCCAATAATGTATCGTCTTCATCATACACGCTCAGGGGATATTGCTGTTCAACCTTAATACTATTCTTTTTCAAACGGTGCACCAAAGCATTCTCATAGATTTTTTCGAGGTGTCCGCTTCGGTGATAGCAGTGTATATCAAAGCTAATTTCTCGGATCACATCGCATAACTGCTTTATATCCTGCTTTTGCACAATCAATCCTCATTTTTAAGCCATAAAAAAGCACAAAAATCACAAAAGAAGATATATCAGAAATCCTTTTTATTATGCCTCTTTGTGTTTTTTGGTGGCTAAGTAATTCCTCTTTTTCTTTTCGTTCCAGATGGTAACAGCGAGTTCAAAGTTTATCCCAAAGTTAACTGGTATAAGACAACGTCAAAATCAACACCTCTTGCGGCCTTAATTAGCTGTTCATCTACATCGAGTGTAAGAATTAGGCCTTTGACTTTTTGTCCGGCATTGGCAATGTTTTCTTTAACATCTGTTACATATCGTGCAAGTTGTCCTATCGTTTCGTTCGCACTATGCTTCTTTAGTTCTACAACAACATAATCTCCTTTAGCGTCCTTGCAAAGCAGGTCAATTTTATTTCCTGGGGTAACAGCTAACTGCCGGGCTACTATTTCTAACCCGATACTACGGAGTGGATTCTTCGCATCAAGCAAATCTTCTAAATCTTCTTCTGATACACGAACCTTTAATATATTTTTGTAATTGATACGAAGGTTTTGCGTGAAGTCACGGATTCCTAAGAATCCATAATATTCCTCTTCCCCTATCCTTATCGATAATGCTCTGCCTGTTAGTAATCTTGTATATCGCATAGGCAGTGTGCGTTGATGAACCGGAAACACCCACTCATTTGTATCAATTTCGTAAAAGATGTCACCTTTTTTATCCTTTTTCTGGTCGGAAATAATCTTAAAGTCACCTACGAAATTCATACTGCCGGAGACTTTTAAGATGCAACGGTCATTTTTTTCAAACTTATTCTTGTGATGCCATGGGAAAAACTTTTTAGATCGGAGAAAGCTCTCCACCGTCCATTTTTCATCCCACTTCTCAGTTACAGGGTCCCGTTTATCTCTTGAACTTACTATCCAATAATTCATTATTAGTTTTCTTTTCCGTTTTTTGTGCCTTTTGTGCTTTTTTGTGGCTAAATTTACCTCTTGTGTTTTTTGTGCTTTTTTGTGGCCAAATAGTTTTTTTTCTTTTTCCCTGAATCGATGAGAACAAATTCCGGCAGCTCTTTCAGTTCTCGCAGCTGGTCCCGCAGAAAAGCCGCCCGCTCGAAATCCAGAGCTTCGGCTGCTTCAAGCATTTCTTTCTCAATTTGTCCTGCCAGCTCGACCTTGTCGTATTCACGTTCTTCAAACCGGACCGCTTCGCGGGCGGTTTTTCTCGCCTTTATCTGCTCGGTTAGACTGCTGCGAATTTCCTTTTTTATCGTTTCAGGCGTAATATTATGCTCTTTGTTGAATTTTAGTTGAATTTTACGGCGTCTGTCCGTTTCGTCAATAGCTTTTTGCATCGATTTAGTAACTGTATCGGCATATAAAAAGACAGTGGCGTTGATATTTCGTGCGGTTCTGCCGATTGTTTGTATCAGTGAAATGTGGCTGCGAAGGAACCCTTCTTTGTCTGCGTCGAGGATTGCAACGGCTGAGACTTCCGGCAAATCAAGACCTTCCCGCAGCAGATTTATGCCTACCAGCACGTCAAATTCGCCGTTGCGCAGGTCTCGCAGTATCTCGATTCTTTCGAGCGTTTCGATTTCACTGTGCAGATAGCGGCATCGAAAACCTTTCTTTGTAATGAAACCGGCTAAGTCTTCTGCCATTCTTTTTGTTAAGGTTGTAACGAGCATTCGTTCTTTGGCTTTGACTCGTTTTTCGATTTCACCAAGCAGGTGTTGAACTTGATTGCCTGCCGGATGAACGAAAATTTGAGGGTCCACCAGTCCGGTGGGTCTTATGATTTGCTCGACAACCTCGTTGTTAGATTTTTCCAATTCGAACTCACCCGGCGTGGCAGAGACGAAAACGACCCTGGCCCAGTTTTCCTGAAACTCTTCGAATCGCAGAGGCCTGTTATCTAATGCGCTGGGCAGTCTGAAACCGTGTTCAACCAGGACATCTTTTCTGCTTCTGTCGCCGGCCCACATCGCCCGCAACTGCGGTATGGTAGCGTGCGATTCATCTATGAATAATAAAAAATCTTTCGGGAAATAATCAATCAGCGTATAAGGTCTTGCTCCGGGCGGCAGGCCCGCTAAGTGCCTGGCGTAATTTTCAATTCCGCTGCAGTAGCCGACCTCCTGCATCATTTCAAGGTCATACATCGTTCGGGCCTGTAGTCGCTGGGCTTCGAGAAGTTTGCCTTGCTGGTGGAATTGCTGCAGTCGTTCTTTCAGCTCGGCCTTTATGCTCTCTATCGCGGAGCCGAGTCTGTCAGCGGGCATAATATAGTGCTCAGCAGGATAGATAAAGACCTGTTCTTCAACGGCAAGGGTTTCGGCGGATATTGGATTTATGTAGCTGATTTTTTCAATGCAGTCGCCGAAAAATTCAAAGCGGACCGCAAAAGTTTCATAAGAAGGATACAGTTCGACCACGTCGCCGCGGACACGGAATGTCCCTCTTGCAAAGTCGATATCGTTTCTGGTGTACTGCAGGTCTGCAAATCTACCAAGGAGGTCGTTTCTATTGATGTAATCGCCCGTTCGGACGGATATTACCGACGCTTTATAGTCTTCCGGCGAGCCGAGGCCGAAAATGCAGGAGACGGATGCTACGATAATACAATCGTTTCTTGTTGACAGGCTGGTAGTGGTGGAAAGCCGGAGCCGGTCGAGGTCGGCGTTTTTCGAGGCATCTTTTTCTATGTAAATATCACGCTGTGGGATGTAGGCTTCCGGCTGATAGTAATCGTAATAGCTGACGAAATATTCGACGGCATTTTCCGGAAAAAGCTCCTTGAATTCCTCGTAAAGTTGGGCGGCCAGTGTCTTGTTGTGTGATATGACAAGGACCGGCAGGTCGAATCGGGCTAATGTCTCGGCCATTGTGAATGTTTTACCGCTCCCCGTTACGCCCATCAAGGTCTGGAATTTCTTACCGCTGTGCAGACCCTCTACAAGCCGTTTTATTGCTTCCGGCTGGTCACCCGCGGGACTAAACGAGCTATTTAGTTTGAATATGCCCATTTGATAGTCTCAAAACGGTTTATTCTACGCTTAGAAGCTGCAAAACTCAAGAGAAAGGGCAATGTTGACATGGCTGTTTCAAACTGGGACAATCGCAGGCGTTTATGGGAAGATACGAAACCAATAGTTTATTCGAGACGGAGAATGTCCAGCAAGACAAGTGTAATCATATTATTCGAGTTGCATTTGAGTCAGCGGCGGATATGGAGTTCGATTACCTTGTGCCGGATGGGCTTTGGCCGATTGAAGCAGGGCAGCGGGTTGAGGCGCCGTTCGGGAGAAAAAATAAACTCGAAAAAGGTTTTTGTGTTGAAGTAGATTTTAGCCACAGAGAAGCACAGAGAAAAAATGAAAAAGTTTTTAAATTAAAAAAAGTTTGCGGGGTAATTGATAAAGAGCCGTTGTTGGATGCCAAGCTGATGGAGCTGGCACGGTGGATTAGCGGTTACTATGTCTGCCCGTTAGGCCAGGTGCTTGCCGCGATGGTGCCGGGAGCGGTGAAAAAAGGAGCAGGGGTCAAAACAGAAAGGCAAGTTTACCTTGCGGAGTGCGCTGACGAAGCTCTTGAGCGATTAAGAGGCAAGAAGCAAAAACAGATTGTCGAATACCTGCAGCGGAAGAAGGCATTTAATTCGGAGTCGGCTTTGGAGCTGCAGGGTTTATTGACGGAGGTCGGCTGCACAAACGTATCCTTAAAGGGGTTAGCTGAAAAACAGCTCATTAAAATAATACGGAAGACGATATTGAAGTCTTTGCCGGCTATTCCAGCCGGGATGGCGATAAAAACCGACAGGGTCATATTAAACGAAGACCAGCAGAAGGCTATGGCTCATTTCGACGCCGAGATAGATTCAGGCGTGTTCGGCGTTACACTTTTACACGGCGTTACCGATAGCGGCAAGACCGAGCTTTATATAAGAGCGATTGAGACGGTTTTGCAAAAGGGCAAGAGCGCTATCGTTCTGCTTCCGGAAATTGCCCTTACCGCTCAAACCGTTCAGCGGTTCAGCTCAAGGTTTGAAAAAATAGCTGTTATGCATTCGGGCTTAACCGCCGCTCAGCGTAACGTGCAGTGGCATAAAATAAGAAATGGCGAAGCTGATGTGGTTATCGGCGCCCGCTCGGCGGTCTTTGCTCCGTTGCCGAAGCTCGGTCTTATTGTTGTTGATGAAGAACATGAGCCAAACTATAAACAGGATACGGCGCCTCGGTATAATGCACGGGATGTGGCGATAAAACGGGCGCAGTTGTCAAACGCACATTGTATTTTAGGCAGCGCTACGCCGTCGCTGGAGACGCTGTTTAACAGCCGAAGTAAAAAGTATTTTAGTCTGGTGCGTTTGCCAAAAAGGGTAATGGACCTGGCTTTTCCTGAAATGAAACTTGTCGATTTGCGGGATGAATTTCACACAAAGGAAGGTATAAGTTTGATTTCCGAACCGCTTGCTGAACATCTGGAAAAAGTGCTGGCTAAAGGCGAGCAGGCGATTTTACTTTTGAACAGACGCGGGTACAGTAATTTTGTGTTCTGCCCATCGTGCAAATATACGCTGCACTGCCGGAATTGCGATGTAACGTTGACGTTTCATAAGTCGCCGCCACGCAGCAGCCGAATGCGAACGATTACAGGCAAACACATAGATTACGGTTTCGCGGTATGTCATTATTGCGGGGCGCAGACCCTTGTGCCGCAGAAATGTCCTTTATGCGGTGCCGGGTTTGCGATGTTCGGGTTTGGCTCGCAGCGGCTCGAAGGGGAACTGGCCAGAAAATTCCCGCAGGCTCATATCTCGCGTGTTGACAGCGATTCTATGGCTGGGCGGGACTATTACCGTGTTCTGAGAGACTTTAGCGAAGGCAGAATAGATATATTAGCCGGAACGCAAATGCTGGCCAAGGGTCTGCATTTTCCAAACGTAACGCTGGTGGGCATTATCATCGCCGATACCTGCCTTTATCTGCCGGATTTCAGGGCAAACGAGCGGACTTTCCAGTTGATTTCTCACGTGGCCGGCCGTGCGGGGCGCTCTGTGAAAAAAGGCGTAGTATTCGTTCAAACATTTTTGCCGGACCAGCCGGCCATACAGTTTGCGCTCAAAAATGATTTTGACGGGTTCATCAAAGAGGAATTAAAACATCGCAGGGCCTGTAATTTACCGCCGTTCTGGCGACTGGCTGGTTTGATTATGCGGGACAGAAGTTTTGATAAGCTCCAAATCGCCTGTAATGCGATGCGCGAGAAAGTCGATAATATTATAAGGCGGGACAACCTGAAGGTAACTGTCAGAGGGCCGATGCCGGCGGTGATAAATCGAATACAGCAGTTCCACAGGATGCAGATAATTATCCAGTCGCCGAAAGCGGAAACTATACAGCGATTATTTACAAGTCTGCGGGCAAGCCTGTGGCGGGGCCGGCCGGCAGTCAAGATTGCCATAGATATAGACCCTGTCAACTTATTGTAACTTGCAATTCGAGAAATTATGTGATATATTTCCTGTTTTGATGTTTTTCGGGGTGTAGCTCAGTTTGGCTAGAGCGCTTGGTTCGGGACCAAGAGGTCGCTGGTTCAAGTCCAGTCACCCCGATTTTGCCCGCTTGGCAGCGGGCAAAATAGAGCAGTGGAACAGGTGAACAGATGAACAGGTGATACTATCTACAGACTGTAACGCAAACTATGTTGCTTGGTGATGTTCGTTGTTCCACTGCGGTCTACTGCTCAACTGTTCTCCTGTTCAAAAAGAGACCCAAAAATGGCTTTTATGCTTGAAAAACTCGATGTCTATCGGAAAGCTGTTGATTTTACAGACAGAGTTACGGTTTTGTCTGAAAAATTTCCCCGTGGTTATTATTTTCTGACCGACCAGCTTAATAGGGCTGCATTATCCATTGCTACAAACATTGCTGAAGGAAACGGCCGATTCACCAAAGCCGACCGGAAGAATTTTTTTACTATTGCTCGAGGCAGCGTTCAGGAATGTGTCCCCTTGTTGGAACTGGCACTTCGCCGTGAGCTTATCAGAGAGAAGGATTTTGTAGAATTAAAGGCGGAATTGGAGATACTTGCTAAAATGGTTAGCGGATTAATTAAGGGACTCGATAAACGTAATCCGTAAACTTGAAAATGAAGGTTCTTTTTGCCGATTTTTCTTAAATGGAAGTTGCTATGCCGATTTTTGAATACAAATGTGGTAAGTGCGGCAGGATAAGTGAATTTTTGGAGCCGCACGGCAGCAAACAGCCAAAGGTCTGCCCGCATTGCGGCAGTAAAAAATTAGAAAGGCAAATCTCGACATTTGCGTTCGGAGTTAAAGAAGGAAACTCAAAACGTTGCGAGGCGTGCGACGACCAAAGCTGTCCACATTCGGGATTTTGATATTTAAGATGAGCTGCAGGGAGCAGGAAATAAATGAGTAAAAAGACAAGCGGCTACAATTTCAATGCAATTGAAAAGAAGTGGCAGCGGTTCTGGGAAAAGAACAAGACGTTTAAGGCCAAGGACCGTGACAACTCCAGGTGCAAGTATTACGTTCTCGATATGTTTCCCTACCCCAGCGCTGCCGGTTTGCACGTCGGCCATCCGGAAGGTTATACGGCAAGCGACATTGTCGCCCGGTATAAGAGGATGAGAGGTTTTAACGTTTTGCACCCTATGGGCTGGGATGCGTTTGGTCTTCCTGCTGAGCAATATGCTGTTGAAACCGGAACACAGCCTGCCCAAACGACACAAAAAAACATCGACGGTATGCGCCGGCAAATTAAATCACTGGGCTTCAGCTACGATTGGGACAGAGAAGTTAATACTACCGACCCGAATTATTACAAATGGACGCAGTGGATATTTCTGAAATTTTTCAATAGTTACTTTGACGAGGCCGAACAAAAAGCCAAGCCAATCGAGCAGCTGCCAATCCCTGCCGGTTTGAGCGAGACCGAAAGGCGGAAGTATGTAGATGAACATCGCCTTGCTTATGAGGATGAGGTGGCGGTTAACTGGTGTCCGGCTTTGGGAACAGTTCTGGCTAACGAGGAAGTAATCGGAGGAGTGAGTGAGAGAGGTGGACATCCGGTAATTAGAAAGCCGATGCGCCAGTGGATGTTGCGAATAACCAAATATGCTGAGCGGCTGCTTGATGATTTGAAGGAAGTGGATTGGCCGGAATCAATCAAAAAACTCCAGACAGACTGGATTGGCAAAAGTATCGGCGCTGATGTTGATTTCAAGGTCGACGGTTTCAATGAAACCATTCGCGTTTTTACTACTCGGCCGGATACGCTCTTTGGTGCTACCTATATGGTGTTGGCGCCTGAGCATCCGC
>Ga0315282_10004398_pt1 | contig 24574 bp, 23 predicted proteins | sample YL17G07_20_MG_FD_203693 | JGI IMG/M metagenome (GOLD analysis project Ga0315282, IMG submission 203693) | Sediment microbial communities from Yellowstone Lake, YNP, Wyoming, USA - YL17G07_20 | ecosystem: Environmental > Aquatic > Freshwater > Lake > Sediment | place: USA: Wyoming | collected... | reverse complement strand
CGCTGCCACTGTTTCCTTCGCCGGTAACTGGCTGTGCTGCTGCGGCCGAGCACGGGGGGCATGCCTCAGAACCTGCGGCAAGTGCGGCGACTCCGCTGAAAGTGCAATTTGCCGAATGCCCCGAATGCCGCGGTATCGGCATAATTACCTGTCCGGCCTGCGAGGGCACCGGAATGTGGACCGAGGCCAGCGAATCCGCCGGCCTCTACCAGCGCGAAGCCGCCCGCCTCGCCGGTCACTGCGCCTGTTGCAATGAGTGGGGAGAATCGGAGTGTCCAACGTGCCTAGGGTGCGGGATTATCCCTCGAGGACCGAAATCTTATGGGAAAGGAGACTAGGACCCTCACATGGAACTCTTTGAGGAATTCGTAATGTGGCATCTGACAAGGACCGGCCAAGTGTTTATTTGTCCGCAGTATGAGTTGCATGCTGGATGGGCTCGCCCTGACTTTCTTGCGCTGGATTATATGGAAAAAGCCGTAAAAGTTGTCGAGGTAAGCGCGGCGGGCTGGCCGAACGGATTACTGAACCGAGTCGAAAACCGCGAGCAGCAATGGTTTGGGAAACTCCGGGAAGAACTCCGGCGCAGGGGCATAATTGACGATTCGTGGAACAAGTTCCAAGTTGTACTCTACATCCGGGAGGACGCGGCGAAGAGGTTCAAGGAGAGACTCGGCGACCCCAATGACGTGGTTATACAATCTTTTGAAAAGCTCGGTCTTCCATGGGAGTGGGACTGGGCATTCCAGAAGGCCGATAAGCAGGCGGCGGAGAGCGGGTAGCACCGTTTTCTCCCTTGTCAGGGACGGTTGCCTGAGTGATTTCGCCGGCGTGTTCCTATATGCCAGGCGCTGCTCTCCTTCGTCCGGGACGCCCATCTTGGAGAGGCGATAGCGGAGGGCGTTGCGACAGGTGCCGAGCAGGCGGGCGACCTGGCTCTTGTTGCCGCCCGCACGCCAGCCTGAAAACTTGACACGTCAGATTGCCACCCCGCTGAACACGTCCTAAAGCAGCTCTGCAAACTCCTCTTCGCTCAGCGAGGCCTGGCGGAGAATGCGCTTGAGCAAGGATGGGGGAATGTCCTTTGAATGAATCGGAACCGTCACGCGCAATTCCGGGCGGGTGGAGTGGAGCAATCGAGCATGGCTGCCTGTCTGGTGGTGGATGTAGAAGCCCGCACGCAAGAGCGCCTAGACTACTTCCTTGGCCTTGAGGACGGGAAGCTTTTCTGGCATGAAATCAGGGCAGCGTGACCGCGAGGTGTTCGGTCGCCGGTTCCACGTCGGTGGGGATGGGTTCGCCGGTCTGGAGGGCGCTCTCAAGGAAACAGCGAACGGCGTCCTCGGCCATCTCGCGGGCGTCTTGGAGAGTCTCGCCGTATGTACAGACTTCGGGAATGGCAGGAACCAGCACGTTGTACCCACCTTCCGGCGCGCGCTGAAAGATGACAGTGTACCTATACTCGCTCACGCGACTCCTCCCCATCCGTCACGCACACTATAGCACGAACCCGCAAAGGAGAGCGAAGTCCGCCAGCCACCATCGCAGGCGGTGAGTGTCGCTATGTTTCCGCTTCGTCGGGGACGCCCATCTTGGCGAGCCGGTAGCGGAGGGTGTTACGGGAGAGGCCCAGGAGGCGCGCGGCTTGGCTCTTGTTGCCGCCCGTGCGGCGCAAGGCTTCTTTGATGATCTCGTCCTCGTACTGTTCCAGCGTCAGGCCCTCGGGCGGGAAAGCCGCCGCGTTAGCGGCGGGCGCAGCGCTGGGCTTCACGGGGGAGAGATCCAGGCGGATGTCGGCGACGTCAATCACCTCCCTGCTCGAAAGGGCCACGGCGCGCTCGATGATGTTCTCGAGTTCCCGCACGTTTCCCGGCCAGTGAAACTCCATCAGGGCCTTCTGCGCCGCGGGCGTGATGCCCCGGATGGGCTTGCCCGATTCGCGCGCGAAGCGCTCGATAAAGTGGTCAACCAGATAAGGAATGTCTTCCTTGCGTTCGCGCAGCGGCGGGATATTGATGGGGACGACGTTCAGGCGATAGTAGAGGTCTTCGCGGAAGGAGCCCTGTTCGAGCGCGGCGCGCAGGTCCTGGTTGGTAGCGGCGACGACGCGCACGTCCACTTTCAAGGTCTTGGTCCCGCCCAGGCGTTCAAACTCGCGGTCTTGAAGTACCCGCAGCAGCTTGACCTGGATGCTGGAGGGCACGTCGCCGATCTCATCGAGAAAGATGGTGCCCTTGTCGGCCAGCTCGAATTTCCCGGGCTTCGATGCGACCGCGCCGGTGAACGCGCCCTTCTCGTAGCCAAACAATTCACTTTCCAGCAGGTTTTCCGGGATGGCGGTGCAGTTGATCTTGACGAACGGCCCGGAGACGCGGCGCGAGTGCTGGTGGATGGCACGCGCGATCAAGTCCTTCCCCGCGCCACTCTCTCCGCCCAGAAGCACCGTGGAATTGGTAAGCGCAACGCGCTCGACCGTGGCCAGGACTTCCTGCATCTTGGCGCTGCGGGCCACGATGTTCTTGAATTCGTAACGCTTGCCTAGCGCCTCGCGCAGCGAGCGGTTCTCCTCGCGCAGATTGTGGACATCGAGCTCCTTGCGGACGATGAGCTTCATTTCCTCGAGCGAGAACGGCTTCAGAACGTAATCGCTTGCGCCCGCTTTCATGGCCTCCACAGCCGTCTCCACCGTGCCGTAGGCCGTCATCACGATGACGGGGATTCGCGCGTCGGCCCGCTTCACCGCCTGCAAGAATTCCAGGCCGTCCATGCCGGGCAGCTTCAGGTCGGTCACCACCAAGTCGATCCTTTCCTGCCGCAAGGCGTTGAGCCCGGCTTCTGCGTCCGCCACCGTGTGAATGCTGTAGCCCTCCTCGCCAAGGTTCAGTTCGAGCAAGCGCAACATCTTCGGTTCGTCTTCGACAATCAGGATGGTTGGCATCGGTCTCCGTAGCGCCCGCCTTTAGGCGGGCAATCAAATGTGGCGGCCTGAAGGCCGCCGCTACACCGGCAAGAATACTCGAAAGCAGGCGCCGTTGCCCGCCCTGCCCGGCGGGGTCGCCACCCGGATCCAGCCGCGATGGTCGTCCACGATCTTCGATACGATAGAAAGTCCCAGGCCGACGCCACCCTTCTTGGTCGTGAAGAAGGGATTGAAAATCTGCTCGCGCAGTTCCGGAGGGATGCCGGGTCCCGTGTCTTCAATCTTGACCTCGACGCCGCGCCGGCCGTCAGACTCGGTCGCGGAAATTGCCACCTGGAGCTTGCCGCCGTCCGTCTCCATGGCCTCGTAGGCGTTGAGGAAAAGGTTGGTGAAAACTTGTTCGCACAAGTCCCGGTCCACTGGGACGCTCGGCAAACCCTCGCCGTACTGTCGCTTGACCTCCACCTTGGCCTCGGGCCAGCGGTCGTGAACTGCCTTCAAGGCGCGATCAACTAGCGCCGGAATCTCCTGGGAATGCAGTTCCAACTCGTGCGGGCGCGCGAAATCGAGAAAGCGGCTGACGATGGTGTTCAGCCGATTCACTTCGCTCGAGATGTAGCCCGCCAGCTCGCTGGTGACCGTGTCCGTCGCCTGCAATTTCTTGTTGAGCATTTCGGCGGAACCCTTGATGACGCCCAGAGGGTTCCTGATTTCGTGCGCCAGTCCGGCGGAAAGCTGGCCCAAGGCGGCAAGGCGTTCCGAACGGCGCGCCTCTTCCTGTACCTGCTCCAGCCGCCGATTGGTCTCGGCAAGCGTTTCGGCCAGCTCCCGGTAGCGCTGCGCTTGCCGGCGGTTCTCCGTGACAAAGCGGTTGACCACGATGGCCGCCAGGAAAAAGAAGAGGTTGCGAATGGCGAGCTCTGTGGCGCCTTCCGCCGTCAGGTCGTACAAGTCAAGCACCCAGACCAAGTCAAGGACCCAGATCAGGAAGGAGCAATAGGCCGCGGAGGTGAGGGCCGTCCAAACGAGCGTCTGCCAAGCCTCGAAGTACATGGCTGCCGTCACGACCGGCAGGTAGTAAATGAGGTAGTAGCTCGAGCGGATGCCTCCCGTGCAGTTGACCACCACGGAGGCGAGCACGATCTTGATGATGACGCTGTAGGCGCGCCCGCGCGCTGGCAGGAGGCGGATGAACCGGTGCTCGAAGATCTGGAAGGCGCCAATCGCCACCAAGGTGAGCTGTTTGTGGATCTCAAGGACCGGCTGCAAAACCGCGAGGCCGGCCAGAAAGGCCAGCCAGAGAAGGTCCATCCAAGCGAGCTTGTAACGTTCCGGCTCTGCCATGGCGCAGGATGCTTCCCCACCAATTTAACACGAGCCACAAGCAGGCGGCGGAAATCTGCCTGGGGGCGCACCTTCACGGTGCTCTTGGGTCCCGCGGCAGCTTTCTGCCAGCAGGCCCAATCATCCAGAGGCTGTCGCGGCGGGTGTTGCGCTTGGAAGGCACGCGCGCGGTTGCCACGCCGCAGAGCGCAGGGTAGAATGCATGGTTGTAGTGAAGGAACTGGTACAGATCGGCGCGGCGTCCCGTCCGGCGCGGCGGCCGGAGTGGCTGAAGGTGCGCCTTCCCGCGGGCGACAACTATTTTGAGCTGAAGCGCTTGCTGCGCGGGCAGGCACTCCACACGGTGTGCGAGAGCGCGCGCTGCCCCAACATCGGGGAATGCTGGGCGCACCGCACGGCGACGTTCATGATTCTTGGGGAGGTTTGCACGCGCCGTTGCGGTTTCTGCGCGGTGCCGAAAGGCCGCCCCGGCGGCGTGGTGGACTGGGCCGAGCCGGAGCGCGTGGCCGAGGCCGCCGTCCGCCTGGGCTTGAGATACGCCGTGGTCACTTCCGTGGACCGCGACGACCTGAAAGACGGCGGCGCCGCGATTTTTGCCCTGACCATCGAGGCGCTGCGGCGGCGCATTCCCGACGGCAAGGTCGAAGTCCTCATCCCTGACTTTCGCGGCTCGGACGAAGCGCTGGAGATTGTGCTGCGCGCCCACCCCCACATCCTGAACCACAACATTGAGACTGTGCCCCGCCTTTACCCCGTGGCCCGGCACAGTTCACATTACGAGCGGTCGCTGCGCCTGCTGCGCCGCTCGGGTGAGATTGCGCCTGCAATTCCCACGAAGTCCGGCTTGATGGTGGGCTTGGGCGAGACGCTGGAGGAAGTCGGCGCTGTGCTGCGCGACCTGGCCGCCGCGGCCGTCGCCATCGTGACCATCGGCCAGTACCTGCGCCCGTCGCGAGAGCAGTTGCCCGTCGCGCGCTTCTACACTCCGGAAGAGTTTGATACGCTCCGGCGTGAGGGTCGGCGCCTGGGCATCCGCCACGTCGAGTCCGGCCCTCTGGTTCGCAGTTCGTACCACGCTCACGAACAGACTGCGTCACTCCAGAATGGCTCGACCCATCCCTGAAGCATCGGGAGGTCCAAAGCGAGACAATGCGAACGCGCGGAGGCACCATGGCCAATGGCAGATTGAACCGTCGAAAATTCCTGGCCGTCTCGGGGCTGGGAGCTGTCAGCCTATCTCGAGTGGCCCCGTCGGCCAAGGCGGGCGAAACACCAAGTGCTCCCCAGGGGAGGTTCTACACTGTCCTGAGTTGCGGCCGGATTGGAGTCAAAGCCGATTTCCGGGAGTCCATAGATTTCGCCGTCAAATACGGATTCGAAGGCGTGGATCCCGATCCAGGGTACTTTTCGCAACTCTCGGACGAGGGGTTGAAGGAATTGCTCGACGAGATGAGGTCCAAGAACTTGAAGCTCGGCTCAGCAATGTTGCCGGTGGAATTTCGTAAAGACGACTCGACCTTCAGCGACAGCCTCAAGAAACTGTCCCCCGTCGCCAAAGTGCTACAGAAAGCTGGGGTTGTAAGGATAAGCACCTGGATTCTCTCGTTCAGTGATGATTTGACCTACTTGCAGAATTTCCGCACTCACGCCTATCGTCTTAGGGCTTGCGCGGAAGTCCTGAAGGACCATGGCCAGCGGCTGGGACTGGAGTATGTCGGGCCCAAAACCTCCTGGCGTAGCCAGAAGCACCCGTTCATCCATACGCTGAGCGAGACCAAGGAGCTCATCGTGGCGATCGGCGCGACGAACTTAGGAGTGCAACTGGACAGCTATCACTGGTTCAACGCCGAGGAAACCGAGCAAGACCTGCTGACGTTGCGCAACGAAGACATCATTACCGTTGACCTGAACGACGCCCCTGCCGGCGTGCCTCTGGACAGGCAAATGGACCTGTCACGCGAACTGCCCGCGGCAACCGGAGTGATTCCCGTGAAGGCCTTTCTGGACGCGCTGCGGAAGATCGGCTACGACGGGCCCACCCAGGCTGAACCGTTCAACGCTGCTCTGCGTGCCATGCCTAGAGAAGAGGCTTGCGCCGCCACTGCCGCCGCCATGAAGAGAGCCCTGACGCTCTGACACGGAAAGGCGGGATGGAACTCGTCCCGACTCCCTTCGCCGGGGGCCCCGCGCTTCCGCGGACAGCTCAGGATTCCAGGGGGTTTACTCGCCGAATTCCTCATTGGGGTGCCGGCGCTGTAAGGCGTCGCGTGCGGCGCGGCGAAGCGCCCGGTTGACTTCTGATTCCTTTCCTGCTGTCCGCCTGTAAACCTGCCGGTACAAGGCCTCGCACTCCTGCATATGGCCCAGGCGGCAGTGCAGGCTCCCTATGAGCATCGGCCAGAGCAGGTTGTGCGGATATTCGCGGGTGAGTCCCCGGAAGAGTTCGAGCGAGCGCCCATATTGGCGTTCATTGGTGCGGGAGTAGTCTTTCGCCAAATAGAATTTCGCTTCTCCCCGAGCCAGCTCGCCCTTCTCGGCAGCGAGCTGGAGCTGTTGCAGACCCACGGTACGACTCCCACCAGGAAGCCCTATGAACCAACTGAGGATCTTCACGATGGCCGACAGCGTATCGACAAAGTAGTTGTAGATCCCCACCCCGAGGTAAGCGTCTGCGAGATTCGGGTCGAGCTCCAAGGCCTTCAGCAAAAGAGCCCGCATTTTCTTCCCGGCGCGAGCCGTGGGCAAGTCTCTGTCCCGCAGGCCCTCGAGCCGCGCCCGCAGCGCGTAGGCCATGCCCTGATAGAGATAGTTACGCGCCACATCCTGCTGCGCGCGAATGCGCGCTTCCGACTTGTTGATCGTGGCGTTGAGGAGGTCCTTGAAGTGGGAGTCGTAGGGCGTGGTAGGCAGGTCCGTGGCCGCAAAGACGTCCGGGTCAACCAGGTTGGCGGTCGCGTAGTAAATCCGCCACCAAGTAGCGTCAGCTTCCAGGAGATACCCGAGGGGCGACTGCGGATCTCTGGCCTGGACATTGCGGAAGATTCGGATGGCGCCGTCGAGGTCGCCGTCCATCATCAAGTCAAGACCCTCACGACCCAAGGCGCGGAGCTCGGAATCGTCCTGAAGCTGCGGCTCCGCTGGCTGTGCCCGCAGGCCCACACTCGCCGCACCCCACAGCAGGAGCAAGGCGAACGCTTTCGCTGGCATCTTCCGGCTATCGCTCATACACCTTCCCACCAAACCTGCCTAGAAAGACTGCAACGCTAGCGGATAAGGAGTTCTCAAGCTGGAGGGCACTTGAGCCAGCCCACGAGTATGTCATTGCCCTCGACGCGCACTTCGTAAGTGGACACAGCGTGCCCGCCAGGGTGGTCGGGCAACCCGGTTCGGACATCGAATGTCCACTTGTGCCAGGGGCAGGCAAGCACATAGCCCTCAAGCCCGCCGCTGGCCAGGGGCCCACCCATGTGCGGGCAGATGGCATTGAGGGCATAGAAATTGCCCTCGACGCGACAAAGGGCTATCGGCTTGCCATGCACAACGATATGCTTCACAGTGCCTTCAGGAATCTCTGCTACCTCGGCAACTTTCACAAACGGAGGCCGCTTGCTCATGACCGCATTCTCCTGTCCTCGTTCGCCCTTAGTTTAGTCTTGCCCACCAACATCAGAATACCATCCTCCCGTTGCGTCGGGTGGAACAGGCCCGCCTCGCACCACCTCCCGCTCCTTTCACCTTACAGGGGTCGAGCTTGGCCGGCAAAGGCCACGCTGAGCAGAACTAGCCGCGCGAGAAAGCCGGCGAGTGTCGCCACGCGGGCTTTTGGGTTGCGCGGTGACATCAGGTTATCCTCTTTGGTCTCTCGCCTCCCAGTCCAATCCTCCCTGCACCTTCAGAAGCTGTCTCCTCAGGGTGCGGAGAGACTCATACATTACAAAGCACTCCAGGGCAAAGGCGGGAAAGCCCACGTAGCCCGGCAAGGGCATAGCGAAGATCTTCCACGCTTGGAGGATAGGAAATACATACACCCATTGGGCGGCCGCCCAGTAGTTCCAGAACTCCCAGAGGATCCCGCAAATCAGACCCGACATCAGCAGGCTGTATAGGGTGGAGGTGCTGCCGGTCTCCAAGTCGCGCAGCAGGGAGCGCCCCTCCGCGTAGTAGTTCAGGGGATCGAGCAGCAGGACGAATCCCATCCAAACCAAGCCGAACAAGTACCGGGCAACAGACGGCGGAACCAGCACGGGAACGGTCACAAAAACAAGTCCCACGAGAAGAATGCCCAGGCGGGCAGAAGGGCTGAGCCTCAGGCGGCGCGGCACCTGCGGGCGAAAGAAACTGAGCGCCTTGACGAAATCAGCGGTTTCGAGGATGGCCGGCCAGATGGTGGCGAAGGACCACACGGAGCCGACGCAGCGCACAAGCAGACTGTCGGGCAAGCCCACATAGGTCCAGTTCCCCAGCCGCAGGTTGTAGGCCTCAAAGATCAGCCAGAGAGGGACCGACCAGAAGGCGAGCGCGAGGAAGTGCGCCGGGGTTTTCCCCAGGCGTGACTCGCCCTGCAGACTCCAAACCACCGCGTCGATAAACAGCAGGTACCCCGTCCAGGCGAGCGGCGTGATGAAGATTGCGACCCAGCGAGAGCCCCAGAGGAGCAGCCCTTCCGCGACCAAGATGATGCCGAGCCCGATCCAGCCCCAGGCCCGAAAGCACCCACGCTTCAGAGTACGAAAGTATTGGAAGGCTAGGAGGATAATAGTAACCAGCAGCAGGAAGATTCCCGCTACGACGTTTCCCTTCGGCATCGGAGTCGCAACCTAGCGGTGACTTGGCGCAGAATAGCCAACGCGCCGGAGAAAAGCAAACCTGCGACAGGGCGTGAGCGACGTCGTGCACCTACTGGTCGCCCTCCCCCCTGCTGTGAAGGGGAGGGCGACCGCCGCTCAGGACAACCGAAGTAGGTAGAAGAGTTGATATTCAGCTAGAAGCAAATCACGCCAACCCGGCACTGCCCTGAAGGCCATGGAAGCAACCGCTGTTGGCTGAGGGTTCAGATCACCCGTAAGCGCCATGTGTTTCCAGGCTGCGTCGAATCGGGGCGCCTCAGCTTAGTGTCGTCCGCCCGATAGACCTCCCCCACCCCGCCCGCGCCTAGCCGGGCGCGAATTGCGAATCGGCCCACCGTCATCCCGGTGAGATCCAAAACAGCCTGCGTGCTCTTCGCCCGGGCAGCTTGCGGCTTAGCCATTGGTAACTGCACAATGGGAAAAGTGGCCGCCGACACTGTCGCGCTGGCGATTCTAGGGAAGACTTGCGACGCGCACGTAGCCCCCTTGCCTGTCCAAGTAATAGCTGGCGTTCTATTCCTAGGGAGAGAAGCAAGCAACCAGTCTGCCCGTGGCACCGGCGGCGGCCTCCGGGGCTGATTGGCGAAGATTCTATCCGTCTTGGTGCCTGGGATGTGCTATGATAAATCTACTGAGGAGGGAAAATGCCTGACTTGACCAAACTGACGGACGCGGTTTTGACTGGTGATGCCAAGGGGGCAGTGGCTGTCACTAAGGAAGCGCTCGCCCAAAAGGTGGACCCGCAGGAGCTCGTCACCAAGTACATGATTCCGGCCATGGACGAGGTAGGACGGCGGTTCGAGACCGGCGACTGTTACGTGCCGGAGTTGCTGGTCTCGGCGCGCGCCATGAAAGCTGCGCTCGAGCTGATCCGGCCCTTGCTTGCCGCCCAAGGGGCGGAGCCGCTGGGCCGGGTGGTGATCGGAACGGTAAAGGGCGACCTGCACGACATCGGTAAGAATCTGGTCGCCTCCATGCTGGAGGGGGCGGGCTTTGCCGTCGCCGACCTGGGGGTGGATGTGCCGCCGGAGAAATTCATCGCGGAGATCCGGGAGAGAGGAGCGCAGCTTGTAGCCCTTTCCGCGCTCCTCACCACCACGATGCCCAACATGAAAACCATCCTTGAAGAACTCAGCAAGGCAGGGGTGCGTGAGCGGGTCAAGGTCATCGTGGGTGGCGCGCCCGTAACCCAAAGGTATGCAGACGAGATCGGCGCTGACGGTTACAGCGACAACGCCAACGGAGCCGTCGGCTTGGCCAGGCGACTCGTCGCGGCCTGAAGGAGGCCGAGGGGCGACAACCAGAAATGACAGGGCGGAGCTGAGGCTTCTGTGCTTGTCAGGGGGAAGAAAGGTCTTTTCTCTCCATAGGTCGCTCGGCCCCATTTGACGTGAAGAACGCGCCAGCATTGGTGCCAACACAGTTATACCTGAGATCAACTCCACAGTGCCCCCGACTGCCATCTGAGGGAGAAACGGGAGAGATGCGCGCGATGCATTGCGGGTCACGAGCCGACTTTCTCCGCAATGGGAGAACGCACCCGCGCCCTTTGGTCAGGAGAAGGAAATGAGTCCGGACGCCGGGAGCCAAAACCCGAACTACCTGAACTCCGCGTTCGAGAACCGACAGTTCCTCTATACGGCGGAGCTGGTCCTGGGCCGGGATCACAACGTGGCGGAGGCCGAGACGTTTGTGAAAGACGCCTCGCAGCAGCCGGACGGCATTAAGGTAATCAGTGTGACCGATCTGCCGGGCGGCAATCCCGCGCTCCCGCCGGAGGGCTTCGTCTCCTATGCCCTCGAGCACAATCTGACTCCTCTCGCGCATCTGACGGGCAAAGACGGGAACCGTTCATTCCTGGAGGGCCGCCTTCACACCCTAGCGCGCCTGGGAGTGGAGAATATCCTGGCCCTGACGGGCGATGCCCAGAAAGAGGGTTTCGGCGGCCAAGCGAAGCCCGTTTACGACCTCGACTCCGTGCTCATTCTCTGGCTGCTCCAGGCCATGAGGAGCGGTATCGAGTACAGCTTGGGAGCCAGGACGGTCCGCACTACGCCCTTCGAATTCTTGGCAGGGGCGGTGGTCAACCCCTTCAAGGTCCACCAAGCGGACCAGATGATGCAGTTCTACAAGCTGGAACTGAAGATAGCGGTGGGGGCTCGGTTCATTATCACCCAGCTGGGATTCAACCTTCGCAAGCTTTACGAGCTGAGGCAATACATGGCGAGAGAAGGGTTGGCCCGGGTGCCGGTGCTTGCCAACGTTTATGTCCCCACGGCGAAGATTGCTCAGATGATGCAGTCGGGTGAGCTGGCCGGCTGCGTGGTAACCGACGAACTCATCCGGCGGCTGGAAACGGAGAAGAAGCCGCAGCGCCTGGAGCGCGCCGCGTTGATGGTAGCCGCGGCGAAAGATCTGGGCTTTGCGGGCGCGCACATTGGCGGATTTGGCCTCACCCATCGAGATTTCATGACCATCATGGAGCGCGCCGCAGCCATCGGCAAAGACTGGCGGGGGAGAATGGACGAACTCCTCTTTGCCTACCCGAACGAGTTCTACCTGTTTCCGGCGGGCCAAGACGGCCTCAGCGACGGCGCCGGCAGTTACCAGATCACGAGAATCAAGAGGCATCCTTCGTGGACGCAGTGGCTCTCGAGGCTGGTGCATCGTTACGTCATCGCGAAAGAGTCGTTCGGAGGGCGGTTTCTTGCGTCCCGCCTGAAGGCGGATGAGCAGCCAGCGCGCGGCGATTCCTGGCGGCACGGCCTGTGGTACCACCTGTTGGCGCCGGCCACCCTGTACCGGAAGGCCACCCTGGGTTGCGCCGATTGCGGCGACTGCATTCAGGAGCATTTAAGCTACGCGGGTTGCTCGATGCGGTGGTGTTACAAAGAACTGCGCAATGGGCCCTGCGGTGGCTCCCGGGTGGACGGCACCTGCGAGGCGCGCGCGGAACTGCCCTGCATCTGGGACAACATTTACCGCAGCACGCTGGCGATGGGCGATGACCCTAAGAAATTCGCGCGCACTTTGATTCCTCCTCGCGACTGGAGCCTGGACGGCACCAACGCCTTGGCCAATCGCCTGGCCGGCTGGGACAACCTTGGCAAGAGAGTGGAACTGCACGTCGCCAGAGAAGATCAGGAGGGGAGTGGAAGCCCATGTTCATCATAGGCGAGCTCATCAATTGCACACGAAAGCGCATCGGCGCGGCGGCGCAGAGCAGAGACGCGGAGTTCATCAAAGAGGTCGCTCGCAACCAGGTGAATGCCGGAGCGGACATGCTGGACGTAAACGGCGGCCTCCCCGGGCAGGAAGTGGAATGCCTGACGTGGCTGGTGAACGCGGTGCAGGAAGCGGCCGAAATCCCGCTCTGCCTGGATAGCGCCGACCCCGCCGCCCTGCGGTCCGCCCTACCGCTCTGCAAGCAGCGGCCCATGATCAACTCCATTACCGATGAGCCGGCGCGCTACCAGGCGGTCCTGCCTCTGCTGAAGGAGTACGGCGCCAAAGTGCTCGCCCTTTGCATGGGCGCGGCGGGGCCACCCACCGGCGTCGAGGACCGCGTCGCCACGGCTTGCCGGCTGCTGGACGGCCTCACGGCGGAAGGCATTGCGTTGGACGATATCTATGTCGATCTCTGTGTCTTACCGACCAGCACCGGACCCGAACACGGAAAAGCACTCTTGGAGGCGATCGGCCAGATTCGGGGGCGATATCCTGGCGTGCACATCAGCGCCGGCGTGAGCAATGTCTCGTTTGGCCTGCCGGTGCGCAAGCTGCTCAACCAAGTTTTTCTCGTGCTGCTGATGGCGCGGGGGTTGGATGCCGCCATTGTTGACGCTTGTGACCGGCAACTGATGATGAACATCAAGGCAGCGGAAGCGCTACTGGGGCGCGATGAATACTGTGTAGAATATCTCCGCGCTTATCGAGAAGGAAAACTGGAATTGCCGGCGGCATAGTTTCAGTTGCTGCGATCGTCTTCGTGAAAAGGGCAAGTCAGAAACAGCGGTGAATACGCTACTTGCGGAACTCCTCGCACGCGCACCCCTCATCACCGACGGCGCGCTGGGGACTCAATTCCTGGCGCGCGGTCTCGCGACGGGCGAATGCCCCGACGCCTGGAACCTGTCGCATCCGGACCGGGTCGAAGAAGTGGCGCGTGCCTACGTGGAAGCGGGCAGCGACATCATCCTGGCCAACACTTTCCGGGCTAACCGCCTGGCGCTCGAGAGGTATGGCCTAGCGGACAAGGTGGAGGAGATCAATCGCGCCGGTGTCGAACTCGCACGTCGTGCGGCAGCGGGACACGCTAAGGTTTTTGCCTCCATCGGCCCGAGCGGCAAGATGCTGGTGATGGGCGACGTCAGCGAGGATGACCTAAGAACGGCGTTTTCGGAACAGGCACGAGTGCTCGCCCGGGCCGGCGCGGATGGCATCGCCATCGAAACCATGACCGAGCTGGCCGAGGCGAAGCTCGCCGTGGCGGCTGCCCGTGACGTCGGCCTGCCCGTTGTGGCCTCGATGGTCTTCGACGCGGGCAAAGACAGGGATCGGACGATGACCGGCGTCACGCCCGAGCAAGCTGCCCTGGAATTGACCGCCCAGGGTGCCGACGTCATCGGCGCCAACTGTGGACTGGGTATTGCGGGCTACGTTCCCATTTGCAGGCGCCTGCGCGCCTCGACCGACCGGCCCATCTGGATCAAACCCAACGCCGGGCTTCCCGAGATGGTTCAGGGGCGTGTGGTCTACAAGACCACTCCGCAGGAATTCGCCGCCTTTGTGCCCGCGCTGCTTGAGGCGGGGGCGAGCTTCGTGGGCGGCTGCTGCGGCACCGCGCCGGAGTTCATCCAGGCGAGCAAGGAGAGGGCGCGAGCCTGGAGGCGCCGGTAGCCAAGCCGCTGGGGTCGAGGGAATCCATCTGCGCCTGAAACTCATCAGTTGCGAGATTTTCTACCGTGAAATGTGCGCGGCCGTGGCGCGTTCGCCCCACACGGTCGCCATCGAATTCCTGCCCAAGGGCCTGCACGACATCGGCAGCGGCCCGATGCTGGAACGTGTCCAAGCAGCGCTCGACCGCGTGGACGCGTCGAAGTACGAGGCGGTGCTTTTCGGCTACGGGCTCTGCAACAATGGTCTTTCGGGCCTCGTGGCGCGCTCGATCCCCCTTGTCGTACCCCGCGCGCATGACTGCATCACAATGTTCTTCGGAAGCAAAGAGCGCTACTACGACTACTTCTACAGTCACCCGGGTGTCTATTTCAAGACCACGGGCTGGATCGAACGCGGCGAAGCCGCCGGAGAGCTAAAACAGCTTTCGATTGCCCACCAGATCGGCATGGACCTGAGCTATGACGAGCTGGTCGCCAAGTACGGTGAAGACAACGCGAAGTACCTCGCCGAAACGCTCGGCAACTACACCAGGCATTACTCGCAGTTCACCTTCATTGAGATGGGCGTGGAGCCGGACGGAAGTTTCGAGCAGCGCACCCGCGAGGAAGCTGCGCAGCGCGGCTGGCAGTTCGAAAAAGTTGAGGGTGATATGTCCATGATCCAGCGCCTGGTTGATGGCGTTTGGGATGAGAAGGAATTCCTCGTCGTCCCGCCTGGAGGACGAGTGGTCGCTCAATACGATGTAGGGATCATTGCTACGGAGGATGGGCAATCATGAACTCTTTGGAGCGTGTCCAAGCCGTATTGGCAGGGCAGACGCCTGACCGGGTGCCCGTGTGCCTGCACAATTTCATGCTGGCGGCTCGCGAGGCGGGTATTCCCATGGAGCAATACCGTGCTGACCCCAAAGCCATCGCCCGGGCCCATCTGACCGCGGTGAAAAAGTATGGCTATGACTGCATCCTGATCGACACGGATACGACGATGCTGGCCGAGGCGATGGGGGCGAAATCCGAGTGTGCCCCCGACGAACCCGGCCGCATCGTGGCCCCGGCCATTCGGAGTCTGGCGGAGGTGGATCGCTTGCGGGTTGTGAACCCGGAAACCGACGGACGCATCCCCGCCCTCATCGAAGGGATCCGACTGATTGCCAAGGAAGTCGGCAGCGAGATTGCCATCCGCGGCAACGCGGATCAGGCGGCCTTTGATCTCGCGTGCATGGTCCGGGGAATCCAGGACTTCTTGATGGACCTGGCGACCGACCCAGAGAACCCGGCCATCGGCCAACTCCTCGAGGTCTGCTACCAAAGCCATTTGGCCACCCATCGCGCGCTGATCAAGGCGGGAGCACATTTCACCTCGCTGGGCGACAGTCTGGGAGGGCCGGACGTTGTCTCGCCGCAGATGTTCGAGCGCTTCGCCCGGCAGTATGAAGAGAGGCTGGTCAAGGAACTGGCGGCCGAGGGTATTTTTATTGTCATCCACATTTGCGGCGACACGACAAAGATATTGGATTCTCTCTCTCGATATGACTTCTGCGGTTTTGAGCTGGATTACAAAACCGATGCGGCGAAGGCCAAGGCCACGGCGGGAGCCCGGCACGTGCTTTTTGGGAACATCGATCCCAGTGGAGTGGTCGCTCAGGGGACCGTGAAGGAAGTTCGCGAGAAAACGCGTCAACTAATCGCGGTGTGGAAGCCGGGTGCGCATTTCGTGCTGAACGCTGGGTGCGCCATTCCGCCGACAACCCCTCCGGAGAATATCCGGTCGATGATCGCAACCGCGCACGAGGAAGGTGTCTATGCTTGAGCGCGGCCCAGCGAATCACCGCCAATCCACGACAGCTCGGATGGGGATTCGACGTGCCGCCCTCAGGCGGATAAGTTAGCGGGCCGGCGCAGGTGGCGGGAGAATGAATAGCCGAGAACGTGTTCTTGACTTCTTGGCGGGCCGTCCGGTGGACCATCTTCCCCTCATGCCCATTACCATGATGTTTGCCGCCGACCGGATTGGCGCCAAGTACCGGGCCTATGCCACAGACTGTCGCGTCCTGGTCGAGGCCCAGCTTCGCACCGCCGAGGAATTCGAATTTGACTATGTTTCCGTCATCTCCGACCCGGCGCGCGAGGCGGCGGATTGCGGCGCCACGATTCATTACTTCGACGATCAGCCGCCGGCGATTGACGAAACCCACGCCCGGCTGGCCGACAAGGCCGCCCTGGCTGGCCTGAAGATACCGGATCCTTTGGGCGGTGGGCGCATGCACGACCGCGTCCAGGCCGCGGCGCTCTTCAAAGAACGCGTGGGCAAAGAGAAGCTCGTGGAGGGTTGGATTGAAGGCCCGTGCGCCGAGGCCGCGGACCTGCGCGGCATCAACACGCTCATGCTGGACTTCTATGACGACCCGGCATTTGTTCGTGACCTCTTCGAGTTTATCGTGGAGATGGAGCTGCGCTTTGCCCGCGCCCAGGTCGAAGCGGGTGTGGACCTGATGGGCGTCGGCGATGCCGCGGCGTCGCTGGTGGGGCCGGCCATCTACGAAGAGTTCGTCTGGCCCTATGAGAAAAAGCTGGTGGACGGGCTGCACGCCATGGGCACACGCGTGCGGTTGCATATCTGCGGCAACACGCGCCGCATCCTGACGGGAATGGCCCGGCTCGCCTGCGAAATCGTTGACCTGGATTTCATGGTCCCGCTCGCCGAAGGCCGCGAGAAAATGGGCGCCCTTCAGGTTCTGCTGGGCAATATCGATCCGGTGCGGGTTTTGCGCGACGGCTCGCCCGATTCGGTCCGCGCGGCGATTAGCGAGTGCCACCGCCAAGCAGCACCGCGCTACATCGTGGGAGCGGGATGCGAAGTCACCCGTGACACGTCTCCTGAAAATGTTCGAGCGCTGGCCGAGTATGCGCACTCGCACGAGCCGCACTTGCTCGATAGGCCAGGCTAGCGGGCCGGCGGGCGGAACCTCGACACGCGCACCGGCGGCGTCCCAGGCGGCGATTTGAAGCAAGAAGGCGCGAGTTCAGTTACAGGAGACAGCGACAATCATATGACCCCACGCGAACGCTGGCGCGCTGTGCTGGCGGGTGAGCGGCCGGACCGTCTTCCCTGCGACTACTGGGCCACGGGGGAAGTCACGGCGCGGCTCATGCGGGAGTTTGGTTGCCCCTCCAAGCGCGAGGTCTGGAAGCGCCTGGGGGTTGATAAATGCGTTCGCTTGGCACCGCTGCACCCGCTGGCGAAGGAGGACGACTGGCACATCGACTCCAATTTCGCCATCTGGCATGTGGAAACTGCGGATGTCGCGTACCAGGACGGACTGGGTGTGTACACCGAGACGGTCTCGCATCCGCTGGCGAGTGCCACGACGGTTGCTGATATCGAGCGCTTCGACTGGCCAGATCCTAATGACTGGGACGTCGGCGGTCTGCGCGCGCGCTGCGAGAAGTGGCAGGGCTACCCCATCCTCGGCGGCGCCTATGAGCCTTTTTATCTGTACTGCCACCTGCGCGGCATGGAGCAGGCTTTCGAAGATCTCATTCTGAACCAGGCGGTGCTCGAAGCCGCCCTAGAGCGCATCCACTGGATTCACGAAGCGATCATCCGCCACACCCTCGACGAAGCCGCCGACCTTATTGACTTCATCTACGTCGCGGAAGACTTGGGAAACCAGCAATCGCTGTTGATGAGTCCCCAGAGTTTCCGGCGCTTCCTCAAGCCACGGCTAGCCAGGATGATTGAACTGGTCCACTCTTACGGGGTCAAGGTCTTTCACCACGATGACGGGGCCATTCGGCCGCTGCTTCCGGACCTTATCGAGATCGGCATCGACGTTCTGAATCCTATCCAGTGGCGATGCCGCGGTATGGATCGCGAGGCTCTTGCCCGGGACTTCGGGGCCTCGCTGGTATTCCACGGCGCCGTGGACAACCAGAGGACCCTTCCCTTCGGCACTCCCGAAGAGGTGCGGAGGGAAGTCGAAGACAACATCCGAATCTTCAGGAACTGCAAGGGGTATATCGTGGCGCCTTGCCACAACATCCAGGCGAATACTCCAACCGAGAACATCCTGGCCATGTATGACGCAGTCCGGGAGTTCGGGTAGTATTTGATTATCGAAATGGGCGACTTGGTCCAGATCGAGTTGCAGCCGCTCGGAGAAACATTCTCGCTCGAGCGCGGCACACCCTTACAGGACGTCTTGTTTGCGCACGGGGTGGAGTTTCCCTGCGGCGGACGCGCGCGCTGCAAGGGCTGCCGCGTCAGAGTGGTACGAGGCTCCTTGCCGATCACGCCTGAACAGGAGCAACTCCTGACGCGGGAGGAGCTGGCGGCCGGGTGGCGCCTGGCGTGTTGCAGCAAGGCTGACGATAACCTCACGCTCGAACTGGGCCAGTGGGAAGCAGCCATTCTTGCCGACAGTTCGGTCTTGGCCTTCACGCCCCGCGAGGGACTGGGCGTGGCGGTCGATCTCGGCACCACGACGCTGGTGGCGCAGTTGCTCGACCTGCGCAACGCCCACGTGCTTGCGGTGCGGACGGCGCTTAACGCGCAGGCGCGTCACGGGGCCGACATCATGAGCCGCGTGGGGTTCGCCCTGGCGGAGTCGGGACGTCACCTGCTTGCCACGCTCATCCGCCGCCAGATCGGTCAGCTCATCAAGGAACTGATGGCAGGCGCCAGGGCAGGCGAGTCGCACCTCGACAGCGTCGCCATAGTCGGCAACACGGTGATGCACCACCTGTTTTGTGGGATCGACGTCACACCGCTTTCTCATTCTCCGTTCGAGCCGGAGCGCTACGGGCTCGAGGTGTTCCGCGCGAGCAACCTGGGCTGGAAGCTCGCGGACGATCCCGCGGTACGATTTCTCCCCTGCCTAGGGAGCTTCGTCGGCAGCGACATCCTGGCAGGGGTGCTGGCCACGAAGCTCGGCGAGAGCGACGAACTCGTCGGCCTGGTCGATCTGGGCACGAACGGAGAGATCGTCATCGGCAACCGCAACCGCCTGCTGTGCGCCTCGACCGCCGCCGGTCCGGCATTCGAAGGCGCGCGGATTTCGATGGGGATGCGGGCGGCGACGGGCGCGATCTCAGCGGTGACGGTGGAGGAAGGCCGCTTCCGCTGTCACGTCCTGGGGAATGTGCCGGCGCGCGGCATCTGCGGCAGCGGGCTGGTGGACGCGGTCGCGGCAGGGCTCGACTTAGGCCTGATTCAACCCAGCGGGCGAGTGAGCGGCGGCAACGGCACGCTCCTGCTCTGCCCGCCGGTTGCCCTCAGCCAGAACGACATCCGCGAGCTGCAACTCGCCAAGGGCGCCATCGCCGCCGGTATCCGCATTCTCCTCGGACGTTGGAGCGCCGAACCGCGCCACCTCACCCGCCTCTACCTGGCCGGCGCCTTCGGCAACTACATCAATCGCTCCAGCGCCCGGCGCATCGGTCTGATTGATTTTCCGCCGGAGATCGTTCAACCGGCAGGGAACACGGCGCTGCTGGGAGCCAAGCTCTCCCTCTTCAACCCCGACGAGGAGGCCTATACCTACGGGCCCGTGCGCAGCCGGATTGAACATCTCTCCCTCAATACCGACCCTCAATTCCAGGACGTCTTCGCGGAGGAAATGGCGTTCCCCGCCCAGCCTTCCTGGTAGCGCGGACCACAGGTCTTGGTCCGCGGCTCCTGACGGAAACAACCACTGACCCCGAGAGCGGGCCGCCGCTGTCTGCTGTTGCCTTTCTAGTTCAGCGGATACTTTCCGTAGTCTCGCGCGGCCTCGTAGAGTGCCAGGAGGTTCTCCCTGGGCACACGCGCCTGAACGTTGTGCGTGGTGTTGAAGACGAAGCCGCCGCCCACGCCGAAGGTTCGGATGCGCGCGCGCACTTCGGCGCGCACCTCGTCTGGCGTACCGAAGGGGAGCGTCCTTTGCGTATCCACGCCGCCACCCCAGAAGGTGAGCCGGTCTCCGAAGGTCTGCTTTAACTGCCGCGGGTCCATGTTCGCCGCCGAGCACTGCACCGGATTGAGAATATCGAAGCCGGCGTCCACAAAATCCGGCAGCAGGGCCCAGACCGACCCGCAGGAATGGATAAACGATTTCCAGGTGGTGTGGGTGTGAATCCACTTGTTGATCTTGACGTGGAAGGGCTTGAAGAGTCTGCGGTAGGTCATGGGGGCAATGAACGGCCCGGCCTGCATGCCGAAGTCCGTCCCCGTGACGAACACCGCAGCCACGCGCTCGCCTACCACGCGGTGGATCTTCTCCAGGTTGGCCAGGGCAACTTCACACTGCCGCTCAAAGACACGATAGACGTAATCGAACCGCGATACGGTGCTGACGTACCACTCTGCCACATCCCGGATGCCCTTGGGGTGCTTCAGCCAGGGTGCCGGCACCAGCGCAATGTCGCCAAACGCGGTGCCGCCGAAATTGGCCAGAATCGCCTTGTCGGTCTCCTCGGACAGCCGCTTGGCCTCGCGCTCGAAGTAGGCCAGGTCCGCCTCGGAGATGGGGCCGAATTCCTCCAGGTTATCCTCGGGATTCAGCTTGATTTCATCGAGGGGCGGCTGGCGAGTGATGGAGTCGAAATAAAAACCGTCCTTGGGCATGCGGGCGCTGGGTGGCACGGAGCGGTCGCCCTCCGGGTACATCCAGATAGCCCCGTCAGGCTCAGGGTCGGTATTGAAAGCGTTGGGAACGAGCACCGGCGTGCCGTCGAACAACGTCCACGGCTTCCAACCGTCGTTCGGGAAGCCGAACATCGTGCGCGGCCCGGGTAGCGGCACCACGTCCACGCCCAGCGCTGCCATCAGGTCGGGCTTGATTTCGCCCAGCATCTGATACGGCTCGATGACTTTGACCGGGGTCCCGGGAGGGTCGAGCCCGAGCGCCTGGCGCAGCAAATACACGGAGCTGACCTGCATGCCCGTAACGGCGCTGGCCCCCAGATCGAGCGGCAGACGATCGGGTTCCTGGTGATTCAAGGCCAGGGCCACACGCTCCCTCGAAGTCATTATGGCGCGCCTCCTGCGACTGGAAAGGTGCTCCAGACCGGGGCGGGATTGTAGCAACGTGCGCCGCGTCCGTCAATCCAAACCGGAGTTGCTTGCGGTGCGCGTCGAGTTATGTCATTACTCTGGGTTGGGTTTGGGGCAAGATGAGTGTTCCCTTCTTGGCCCATCAATTGCTCAACGTCTAACAGGACTCACTGCATGGCGCGACGTTTGTGCTCGGGAAATCGGATGGTGGCAGAAGGGGCGCTCGCGGCTGGCTGCCGCTTCTTCGCGGGCTACCCGATTACGCCCGCCTCGGAAATCTACGAAGTGATGATACGCGAGTTGCCGGCGCGCGGCGGCATGGCACTTTCGGCTCCGGATGAGATTTCTTCCCTCTGTTACTGTGTGGGCGCCAGCCTGCGCGGCCTGAAAGCGATGACGGCGACTTCCGGCCCGGGCTGGGCGCTGATGATCGAGACCCTCCAGTACGCACTGATGACCGAGACGCCGGTGGTGATTGCGGTGGTGCAGCGCCTGGGCCCCAGCACCGGCGGGGCGACACAAGGCGCGCAAGGAGACGTCTGGCTGGCGGAATTCGCCACCTCGGGCGGCTATACCATTCCCGTGTTCTCGCCGAGTACGGCAGCCGAGTGCCACGACCTGACCGTGCACGCCTTCAACTGGTCGGAGCGCCTGCGGACACCCGTCGTGTTGCTTTCGGACAAGGAAGTTGGCATGACCACTGAGGTAGTGGACGACGTGCTGGCCCCGCCCTCCGTGGTCGAACGCGCCGGCTTCTCGGGCGGGCGGCCGTTCCTGACTTACGGCTTTACGCAGCCGGAAGAAGTCCCGGCGTTCGCGGCGGTGGGTGGAGAAGTCAAGGTTGCCGTCACCGGTTCCGCACACGATCAGCAGGGCCGCCTGCGCAAGAACGCTCCGGAAGTCATCGAAGTGCTGCGGCACCTGGAGCGGAAGATCGAGGCGCATGCCGAGACCATGGCCTTGGTGCGACCCGATCTCGACCCGGGCGCGCCGCATCTGGTAATCAGTTACGGCATCACGGCGCGGGCAGCACGGCAAGCCGTGGCCGCGCTGCGACGCGAAGGCGTGCGCGTTTCGCTCCTGCAGCCGCAGACCCTGTTCCCCATTCCTCGCCGGGCGCTTGATGGGGCGCTCGCCGGCGTCCGGACAGTTTTTGTGGCCGAAGAGAACCTGACGGGCCAGTACCGCGCCGTGCTGGCGCCCCGCTTCGGCGGCAAGCGCGTGGTGGGCATCAACAAGATCGGCGCGCTCATCGCGCCGGGTGAAATCATCCAGGCCGTGCACACGGCGGAGGCTTGATGGCAGAGAGTCAATATCTCGCCCCCGATGCCAAGCTCCCCTACTGTCGTGGCTGCGGCCATGCCCCGGTGGTGCGGCAACTGAGCCGAGCCCTCGCGCGGCTGCAACTGCCGCCCCGCTCGGTGGCGCTGACCACCGACATTGGCTGTGTGGGGCTGGCGGACTCGCTCTTCCCCTTCCTGCACACGGTCCACACAACCCACGGGCGCTCGACGGCGTTTGCCACGGGGATGGCGCTGGCCGAGGTGGTGCTCGAGCCGAGTGGCTTGAAGCCTGTGGTGATGATTGGCGACGGCGGAGCCATGATCGGCCTGCTGCACCTGGTCCATGCGGCGCAGCTCAACGTGGACGTCACCGTCCTTCTCCATAACAACTTTCTGTTTGGCATGACCGGAGGACAGCACTCCGCGCTCACCCCGCTCAGTTTCACAACGGCGACCACGCCCGGGGGAAACTGGACCCCCCCTCTCGACCTCGTCGCCCTGCTCCGTGCCGCCCACGCCGGATTTCTCGCCCGGCAGTTCGCCACCGACACGACGCTCGACGCCGTCATCGCCGAGGCGATCGCCTATCCCGGCTTCGCTCTGGTTGAGATTCTGGAACTTTGCACCGCCTACGGCACGCGCTGGAACCAGCTCACCGGGAGCGCGCTCAAAGAGATTGTGGCACGCCAGGGCTATCAGATCGGGCGCCTGGACGCTGAAACAGCGCGGCCGACGCTGCGCGAACTCTACCGTCGCGAGCGCCCGTCGCGCCCCGCGCGGGCGGCAGCACCCACGGCCGACCAACCGACCGCTCTCTCAACCCTGGCCCAGGAAGTGCGCCTGGTCGTGGCGGGGAGCGCCGGGGAGCGCGTGCAATCCGCGGCCGCGCTGTTTTGCCGCGCCGCGCTCGCCGCCGGGCTCTTCACAACGCAGAAGAACGACAACCCGGTGACCCAGGGCACCGGCTTCTCCCTGGCCGAGATTTGCCTGAGTCCCAATCCCATCGAATACACAGGCATGGAGAATCCGGATGTCGTGATTATCGCCAGCGGCGACGGCCTGAAGGAACTCCAGGCCAATGGGACGCTGGCGCGCTGCCGGGCAGAAACACTCCTGCTGGTAGATGCCGAGCTTGACCTGCCAGCCCTCCAGGGGCGCGTGTTGCGGCTCGCGCTGCGGCGTGCCGCTTCGCCCGAGCACGCCGCCCTGGCCGGGCTCGCGGCCTGGCTTGCCCTGTCCTCCGTGCTGCCCCCTGCGGCGTGGGAAGCAGCGCTCGCTTCACTTCCCCCTGAGCGGCGCGCCGATCCGAGCGAGGCGTTGCAGATTAGCCAGCGGCTGGTCAAAGACCTGGGCTGAAGAAATCCCTTGGCCGCCCCTGCAAAGTCGGCAAGGAAGAAATCGTCGGCATGTTCGTAGCACTCGAGCGCTACCGCAAGGTTGACCACGACGCCGAAGGGAAGGATTGGGGAGTGCGTCTGGATGTGATCGAGAGGGCTATGGTACGCCCGGGGTGATTCGAACACCCGACCCCTTGCTTCGTAGGCAAGTGCTCTATCCAGCTGAGCTACGGGCGCACAAACGGGCTGTCGTGTAACTCGAGGTATGATGCTCCTCCGGCGCCGACAACCGGCATCCAGCAAGAGCGGAGCACAACCTGAGCCAGGACTAGTCTTGCATGGGGCAGGCCACATGTCAACCGCGTGTACTCGTCCAGTAGATTAGTGACACCTAACCTCCTGGGTTCGGGATTGGCATGGGGCGAGGAACCCCTGGGGCGTGAGATAGCCCAAGGTCTGGGGAGGACGGACGGTGTTATAGACATACGTGCTCCCAGCGGCGGAGCTCCTGGTTGAGCTGGGTGGCTGGTGCGCGGCCTTCCGCCCGTGGCTCCGATAGCAATCAAACCAGCGCAGACGCTGACGAGCTTCTTGACTTACGTCAATTGCGCCTCGTGCCAGGTACCTGGCACGAGGGACTCTCCCTGAGATGATCTGCATGGTCACACTCCACCTCAGAGGCCTCCCTGATTTCGATACTCTCAATTGGCCCACTGTGATGCTCTGATTTGGCCCACCCTGGGAACCAAGCCGACTACTCTGTTTTGGGCTGAGCCCGGAACGGAGGACGCGGTGCAGCACAGATCATGCGGGTTAGAGGGTGCAGGAATGCATCTTGGGCGGCACAGCCTTGGCATCTTTGCGGGGGTGCGAGAAGTGGGAGAACCATGAAAGGCTCTCCCCTACCCAACC
>Ga0315282_10004396_pt1 | contig 24580 bp, 54 predicted proteins | sample YL17G07_20_MG_FD_203693 | JGI IMG/M metagenome (GOLD analysis project Ga0315282, IMG submission 203693) | Sediment microbial communities from Yellowstone Lake, YNP, Wyoming, USA - YL17G07_20 | ecosystem: Environmental > Aquatic > Freshwater > Lake > Sediment | place: USA: Wyoming | collected... | reverse complement strand
TTAGCTCTATTAATTTGTTTTCTATATCAAAATAATCTATTTTCGTATCCATTTGTTAATAAATCTTAAACTGTCCTCCGCTTGATGTTTACTTATACATAAATTATCTGCTAACTTATTAGATTCCAATAAACCTATCTGATTATTCTCTAAATAATGCAGAACTCTTGTTAAGATAACTGTATTTGCGTATTGTTGCATACCATTACATCCGAAATTCATTAGGTTGTCTTGTGGCTTCTGAATATGGCTAGATTGGATTTTAAAGGCATTCTGGCGTAGTTTATTTACTTCTTTAAGTAATTTATCCTTTAATCTTTCTAATTCTTTTATTTCGTTAATTTTATCTCTTTTTAATTGATTAAAGTCTTTTATGAATTTTAAATCTCTAAGTATTTCTAATTTGGCTGTATCTTCGCCTTTGCCTTCTATTAATTTGCTTGTAAATAATGCTTGTCTTTCGTTATTTGATATATTCATGCAACTGCCTCTGATGTTTATTTAATAATTTTAGTGATTGATTTTCTTTTAATATTCCCTTCATTACTCTACCTAATTTCTTAGTTTCTTTGGATAATGTTTGGATAGCTTCAATATGAGATAAAATATGCTTTCCGTAAGTATCAAAACCTAGAACAAAATTATTAATATTAGTTGCGAGTTCGGAATTAGTAGGAGGATTATGTTCTATAAAGTCGCTTATTTGTTTAGTAATTGCTTCTGAATGCTGTTTATTATGAACTGGATGGATACATTCTCTTTCAGATAGATTATAAGATTCATCCATTATTACTGCTAGTTTTCCATCTTCTAAACAATTAACTTTAATCTCTTTGCCTTGCTTCTTACATTCTTTCGCTATTTGACTATTCGTTTCTGCATAATGTTGTTTGACTATGTTAATATTTTGAGTTCTTGGCTTCCATAAAACTAATCCTAATTCGTTCTCTAGTCTGGCTATAAATAATTTCCAGTAGGCTAAAGATTTATCTGTAGCTTCTTGCTCTGAATCTCCAAAGAAAGACTTAGCTGAATATATTTCTATAACTTCTGGATAAAGTCTAATTGTATTTTCATCTATGGTTAAAATATTACATCTTTTTAATGCTTCTTTAAATTTAGGAGTTTTATTAATTATTCTAATTCTAAACTGCTGGGCGTGTAATCTTTGGTGTGTTGGTTGACTACTGCCCCCATCCGAGTCAACTCGCTGTAAACCTGAATTAATTGCTCCTTTTTGTTTAAGACTTTTAATTATCTTATAGACTGCTTGTTTAGAACAATTCCTTCGTATTTTAATTTGATTAGGAGTTAAGAATTCATCAGTTAGCATAGTTAAGACTTCTGACTCTGCTTCTGTTAAAGCAAAACCTTTCTGGTAAAGTAAACCTTTTTTAGTTGACTCATTATTGTTGTTTTCCATGTTTTCCTCTTTTATAATCACTAAAAAAATAAATAAATTAAATCAGTTTAAGCTGTGATCGGAGCTTCTTTCTTTTCTTCTAAAACTTCTGCTATTGGTTTCTCGCCTTCTATTTCCTTTGGAATATTTTTCTTATATCCATTTGGAAATTTCGTTCCTGCGACTCTCCCTCGTTTCCCCATTAGTATCCCTCCTGTTGATTTTTAATACTTGAAATCATCTGCCATGCTTCTTTTTTAGTAGTAGGTAATTCAGATTCAGATACTCCTAGTTTTCTAAGTAAATTCAACTGCTTAATTGAAGGAGGATTATCGGGGGAAGGAGGTGTAGCTCCAGAACTGAAAGGAGGTTTATTTCTTTCTAATTCTTTCCCCCGATTGGTATCACCAGATTTTGCTTGAGGCACTGGCTGATTTTGAATTGCTTTGATATTATCTCTTTTAGATTGAGATATATTTTGACTAATAAATATTCGTGTGGCTGTATCTAAAATTATATCTGCAGATGGAACTATGCCTTCTGATAGGCTAGATTCTTTTACGTATTTAATTGCTTCTTTTAAAGTCATTTTATTAATCTCGCTTTTAATTGATATTTTTCACTTGCGAAATAATCTCTAATTTTCTTAGAACGAGATTTACGCATTTCTAAAACATTTGGATTAGTAGCTAGTCCAATACCTTGAGCATTTAAACTTTGTCTACATCTTCTGATTGATTCTGGAACTACAATATATGGAACTTTATCTTTTTGTATTCTTACTATTATTTCTTTATTGTCTCTAGATTGAGTTATCTTTATTTGCTCCATTAAATTCCAAAACTCGAAACAAAGGATTAAATCATTATTAGTTGCTTTGTCGTAAGATTCTAAAATTTCTTGAATTATTAATTTATTCTTTTTATGCTGAGCTTCAAAATCTTCTCCTACTTCGTTTCCCCAATCTATCTCGTTACGATAGCCCATTCCTAATCTTTCAACTTTTTCTATTTGTTTAGTTATTAATTCCATTTTTCCAATCCTTTGCTTTTCCTTTAAATTTAATTGCTTGAACATTTCCAGTAAAACAATTAACTGTATATGCTAAAACTCTTTTATCTCCGTCTTTTTCTATCCATTCGGTTGATACAATAATTTCAGTCATATTTTTCCTCAATGAATTTAATCTCTCCAGAAGCAAAACCTTTCTTAGAACCAAATTTATCGGTAATATTAATAAATACTAAACCGTTACCTCTATCTTCAACCGAATCAATAAAACAATTATATTCAAAATTATTATTAAGAATTATATGTGCTTTCTTTCCTTTCCAATTCATCCAATTAGATTCTATCATATAAATCTTCTATTTTTAGAGTATTTAAATTGTTGTAACTATTTAAAAGTGGAAAGGCTAAAAGTTCGTATTTAATTGGTTAGAAGTTCGTATTAATCTTTCGCAAGATTTAAATAGTAGTAGTGCCTAAGTATATTATCAAAAAAGGCTAAAGACCCAGATTAAAGAACGCAATGACTATGTGAGATAGCTAATCGTTTATAATCTGGGTTTATTCCTTTTTTCTTTTAAAGAACTCTATTTGTTTTAATCTTACTAATGCTTTCTTTCTTGAAGAATAGACTCCTAGACTCTTTCCTTTATGAGATAAAATTTTCCAGCCGTTCCGAGTTTTTTTAATCATAGCTTAAAATTAATTAAGTTTAATCGTTTACTTTTTCTTCCGCATCTCTTGCATAATTTTACATTAACATCGTGAATATGTGGAGTTCTTCTGCGACAATGCGGACAATAATCCATTACTTTCATATTGAAATTAAAGGTCTTGCCCTCCTTTTATTTGTTTTTCGGCGAGGTCTATCATCAATAACTCTATCTAAAACTGCTAATCCAATTCCTAAACCAATTAATCCGCCTATTGCTTCTCCAGTTCCCATTATAATTTTCCTCCGACTATTCTAAGTCTTTTTCTAGTGCTTGGATGCTCTCGCTTGAGGTGTTTAAACATTCGTTTAATATAAGTTCTATTTCCAGTTAAGACTAATTTAATATGCTTTTTCATATTCCACCACCATTTCCCCAGATAGGGTCATATCCTCCACTAGATTCTCTTTCTCGTGGCTCAGAATGTCTTTTTTCTCTAACCTTGACATAATGCTTACCTTTCTTTACATATCTAACCTTGCCTTTTTTATGACTTCTAGGATGTTCTGAACCCATGCCAAAACCTCCGCCTAATCCTAAAGAATCTCTAAAAGCTCCAGAATTACCACCATGTTGAGCTATTGAACCAAGTAAATTTGAACCTCGTTTCTTAGTTTCTCCTGAAATTGAAGAATAGCCATGTTTCTTTCCAGATACGCTACCTGAAGTTAATTTACCCCAGAATCCAGGATTTAATTCCCGTTTTTTCTGTCTAGTGGCAATAACTTTCTTTCTATAGCCTGAAATTCTTTCGTCTTGCTCTAGTTCTCTGCTTTCTTTCTCGGCTAATTTAGAGAGTCTTGCTTCTTCTGAGCTTCTATCTGCTTGAGATTTTAGTTCTCTAAGCTTCTTATTTCTTTCGCTTTTCTCTCTAAGTCTTTGGTATATGCCCATGTTCAGTTAAGAGGATTAAACTTTCCTCCTTCCGACTAAGACAAATACTCCAATTAAGATACTTAAAACTATTCCAACTAAAGCGATAGTCAAAACTATTCCAGCTATTGAGGTATTATTGTTTATCTGTGTTCCTAATGCAGTTGTAATATTACATTCTGCTCCGGCATATAGAACGGTATAACTAACTCTCCAGCTTGGACTTGCTCCCCAATTATTTGAACCAGTCGTATTAGTGAATTGACCAGTGCTACTCAAAGTATAATTAGTTGAAGCTACTTGCAAATTTCCAGTTCCGTTAGTAACATTCGTTATAGCAAAACTCTGAGCGTTACAATAACTTGCACCATCCAAGTATGAATTTGTATTTCTTTCTAATTGAGTAACAGTTTCATTGACTATTGTTGCAGTATTACTTGCTCCGAAACCTTGCTGATACTGATAACCAATATAAGCTAAAGTTGCCATTAAAAGAAATACGAGCCCAACTATCATTACGATTTGCGGTGCATCTCCCATAGAGACTTGTCCTCTTTTATTCTTCATTTTTTTTCTCTCCTTTCAATTATTAAAATATAAAGGCAGTTTTAAGGTCTGCCAACCTCAACCAAAAACAAACAACATAATGCTTAACTGAGTTAGAAAGTGTTAAGCGACTTCCCAGCGAGAGTTTCTATTTAAACTCTTCTTCTACCAACAAGCACGAAAACTCCAATCAATACTGACAAAACAATACCAACCAAAGCTATTGTAAGAACTATTCCAGCAATAGAAGTGTTGTTGTTAAGCTGAGTATTAAGAGCAGTAGTTACGTTTTGTGCAACGCTTCCACTTGGCAATGCAGTTCCATATTGATATGAAATGTAAGCAATAGTAGCCATTATAAGGAATACTAGACCTACAATTAGAACAACAGAAGGAGCATCTCCTAGTGAAATTTGTCCTCTCTTATTTTTCATCTTCTCCTCCTTTGTATTTCATTATTTAAGTTCGTTTTAATTGATTAACTATTATAATAACTAAAATATTCATAAAAGTTCAGTAATATTCATAAATATTAAATCTTCTTAGCTTTAATTTTCTGTGCTAAAATTTGAGTTTTTTGATAATAGGAAAGCACGACCGTTCCCCAAGTGAATGTTGAAACTGGAGCTTCTAGACTATCCAGGATTTTAATTAGTTCTGGATGGCATTCTATTCTTTTTGCTTTTTCTTCTCTTGTTTTTTGTTTCATTATATTTATATATTTTTTGAAGTTTAAATATTATTACTCTCTTGAATCCTGAATTATTATCCATACAAATCCAAAAGCTAACATTAAGCCTAATATATACATATAGTTTTTATTTAATAAATTTAAGATAGCTAACATTACTGATATTAAAGCACAAAAGAAACTTGCGAATGTCCAGGCTCTACTTGCTGAACTGAATCTTCCTGAACTAGCTAGACTAGATATAAAGATAATTGCCCATAAAGCTAATAAGATTAAAGGAAAGAACATTCCCGTTGTTCCGTTATTTACGTAAGTCATAAATGTAAGTAAATCAGTCGTATCATTTAGACTTGGCATTGCGTAAGATATATTTATAAATGGCATTTTACAATTTTCCGAACTTCCCCGAATTTAATATAATTAATACGATTATTACAGTTATTATTGCTAAGAAAGCTGGAAAGATTAAATTAGCTAAGACTTGAGGCATACCTATATCTTGACCGATGCTTCCGACTTGAGATGATAGTCCAGTTAAACTATCAAAGATTAATCCAATTACGCTTATCATTGCTTTAAATACAGTTCCGAAAGCTCCTAATAACTCGAATCCTCCGGGATTGGTGGTAGGATTAGACTGATTATACATTACTTGAACGTTACCTTGTAAACTATTTAATCTATTGTAAGTATTATTATAATGAGAATCTATTATTCCTGGATTTCCGTAATTATATCCTTCATACAAAACCATTATTGAAAATACTCCTACTACTAAAGAGAATATAATTAAGGATGGGATAAAATCTCTTATTGAAAAGCCACGCTTATCTTTTATTAGTCTTTGAATAGCCATGTGAATAGTATTGCTAAGAATATAGTTCCAAATATCCATATTCCTGTAAATTTAGTTAGTCCGATTATGTTAGTAAATATTATTGCTAAAGTTACACTCCAAGTTCCTGCTATTGGATGATATAAGAAAGCCATTCCTGCGGTTATTATTATCATCATTCCTAAGAATAATCCATAATTTCCAAACATATTTCCAAGATTTGATGTTATAAAAGTTATATAATTTGCCGTTTGTTCTATTGCTCTAGTAATATATCCTACTGCTTCATAACTTCCTTCTGGATAAGTATTTAAATCACAAGTTAAACTAGCTGAAGAACTAAATGAAGTAACATTACAGATTACTGGATTAGTTCCAGACATATTCCAAAAGTCTACAAATAATCTCCCGTTTTGAAATAAGCCAGAAGTGTCTATGTATAAATAAGTAACTACATTTGTATCGTTATTATAAACTAAAGTAGAATATAAATTAGCTATTCCGTTAGGATTGAAATTTAATACACTTGCGTTTCCTACAAAGAACTGATTAGTATAAGGCACTGATAAACCAAATATTTTATGAGGGCTATCTGTATAAATTACAACTCCGTCTTTTATTATTATATGCTGATAGTCTACTATTTCAGTTTTATAGAATCCTATTGTTCTTCCGTTTACATCTGTCTTAGCCATTTGAACCGTATTACAAGAAAACCCGTAACATCTTTGAATATAGATTATTGCGTTCTCTACTGGATTTCTTCCTGTATCTAATACTTCTTCTATGAAACTAGTTGCACTTGCAGTATCTAATAAATAAAGACTAATATTATTTGTTACGTTAGTTAGAGTTGCGTTACTTAAATAATAATCTCTTGCTAAGTAACCACTTGCTGAATATTCTAAAGTTGCAGTTGAATAGAAAGTTCTGTTCTGAGGATAGATACAGAAGTCCATAGCTAAACCTGAACCCGAATAACTTAAAGTTCTATAAGTATTTCCATTTCCTAGCCAATAATTAAATGCAGATACAACCTGGAAAGGATTAATCTGTAAACTATTGTTCTCTGAATAAGCTGTAAAATTCAAAGTAGATACTGTATAAGTTGCGTTACATTTAGCCAGATAAATTCTGTTTAATGTTTGAGTATTAGATGAACTAATAGATTGATAACTTGTAGTTGCATTATAAATTGTAGTTATCCAGTAAAATGTGTTTGTTGTTCCAGAAGTTATTAACGGCATTGCGATACTTGTTGAGAAAATAACATTATTTCCATAAATGAATTTATTAGTTGAATAATTTACTCCTGCGTAATTTAATAAAGATTCCATATTGACTACTGTTGGGTCAAAGGTGTAATTAATTGAAAAAGGTTCTATTGCTGTTTCGTATGCTTGTGCATTGAATGTTTGATTATTTTCTGCTAGACTTAATATACTAAAAAATCTTGTAGAAGTTATTGCTAAATTATTTAAACTATCTCTAGATTGACAAGTCCAATTATAATTTCCTGATGAGAAGTTTATTTGTGCATCTAATTCTTTCCCTATTTGAGTCTGATTAAATATATTTCCTATATAAAGAGTTATATTATCTGAATTTACGCTAGAACAATTAAAGTTTATTGTTTTAATTGATAGATAGTTATTTACTGGTGAATTTAAATCTATCAGGGAGTTTCCATAAATTATAAATGTTAAATCATTTGCTAATCCAGTTCCGCTTCCTTGTCCGTCTAAATAAGAATTAGTGCCGTCTGTGCTAAAATAAGTGTATGCTGTTTGTCCAGTGCTTAAATTAATTGCATATTGAGTTGAGGGACTTAACATACATCCTTTTGGAAAGGTATAGTTCTTCCAGTCATTAACATTTGCAGGGCTTGTTTGTCCAGTAATATTGCATAAATCTGCTCCAGTTGGAACTCCTCCACTTGTTGCTTTTATTCCTATAAGAAATGATGTGACATCTCCCGGACCCGCACTCCACCTTTGAAGTGCTAATTTAGTCATATTGTAATTCTGATTTATTCCAGTTGTTCCTATTGTAAATGTTTGCACCCATGGTTGCTGTCCTGGAAGCCCAAAAGCATTTCCAGCATCTCTATTTAAATTAAACTCTATTCTTTGTTCTAATGCTAAAACTGGCATACTAAACATCAAACTAATTAAAATAATCGTTCCTAGACTTCCCCATAGCTTAAAATTTCTGCTCATATTTGACTTGAACTCCCTGGCAATCTAGCCATTAATATAATTAAAGATAAAGCAGAAACTGCACTCATTATTATTCCAATATGTTGCCAGATATAATTCATACTAGAATATCTATATGCTACATCATTTAATACGTCTGCATTTACAAAAGCTGAATAAGCATTAGCTAATACAAACGAAACGAATATACTGAATCCTGCAATACATATAAAGAATACTATAAAGATAGGATGATATTTAACTAAGAAGCTTGTAATTAATTGTGCAATAATTAAGAAAGCAAATAAGAATACATATGCGTTTGGAATAGATTCGAAAGTAATTACATCATAACTATGAATAACTGTTTGTCCGACTTCTGTTGAATTTAAAGGAGTAGATTCTACTACAAACTTTAATTTCTGCATAACCATTCCTACTGCTACGAATGAAACTGCTAGAAAGAAGATAGTTATAATAAAGATAACTATATCTGTAATTTCCCCTTTCTTTCTAGATAATTTTAATCTTCGCATTTCTCCTCCTTGTTTTAATTTTGTATCCGCTTCTAGATAACATCTCAGTAAAATCTGGATAAGTTAATTTAGGCAATCCTAAAGACTTTCGTTCATTCTCTTTTGAGTTTTCTAAGTTTCTATAAAAGTTCTCACTAACTTTTAATGTTACTACTCTGTATCTTATTCTTCTTCTCATTGTCTACCTCTTTTAATATTCCATAATTTATAAGTAATATACATTACAAATAAAATAAATGCAGGTATTAAGATATATAAAAATATTCTAATTACATAGAAGAAAGTAGCAAAACCATTTATTAATTGCTCGTTTCCTCCAAGAGTTTGTGTAAGAATAACCATACTAAACATTATTGCTATAATTATATCTACTATTGCTAATCCTATCCAAATTACTTTTAATCCGAAGTTTTTAGTTTTAAAGAATAATATAAAGAAGAATACTCCGACTAATATAATAACTAACATTCCTCCGAATAAACTCATGCCTTGTCCTGAATTTAATGTTCCTTGCCCGTTTATAGTTATATCTCGGCATATACTTCCAGTTTCATAAGTAATTCCATCTGAACAAGATATTCCAATACAAATAATACCTAACTGAGTAAAATTTCCCGCACTAATAGTTTGATAAAAAGTAGTTCTATCTTTAGTTGTATTTAAATTTAATATTACTTTTGAATTATCTGGATATTGAATATAGGTAATATTACAGGCAGTTGCATTATTTGAACTTATTATTAAACTAAAATCTGTATTTTGCTTATGTGGTTCATATGCTTGTACAATATTAGTCATGCACAAAATTACAAATAAGAAAGCTCCAAGATACTGCCAAATTAGATAATACTTTTCTCGTTTATTCATATTAATATTCCTATTTGAATTATAATTATTAGTAATGCACAAATTTCATATCCAATTACAAATGTTCTTTCTTTCATATTTGTCCTCTTACTTCATCAAAGTTATCTGGATGTTTAAAGTGTTCTAATCCACCTGAATTTAATTGTAACATTAATCTCCTTTCTTCTCTTTCTTTTGCCACATCTTTAATTTCATATAAAATACATTCGTTATATCTAACGCTATAACATCTAAGTCTTTGACTTCTTTGTAAACATTCTAACATATCACATTGAATTTGTCCTGTCATTTTAACATCCTACTTTAAGGCATAATTTATCTATTTTAGTTTTCAAATCAATTATACTTTTATTCTGATTATTAATCTCTATTTCTAATTCTTGTATCTTTTTAGTTTGCAATGAAATTATACCTGCATAATCTATTGTAAGATAAGTAGTTGTTTTATTTCCTATTGTTGAACTTCCATTTCTAACTAATTGAGGATAAACTAATTGTAAATCTTGAGCAACTAATCCATAACCAGTTCCAGTTTTTCCAGTTAAATTCCAAGTCCATTCAGATGGTTTTAATAAATCAAATTTTGCAACATCTAATGTTAAATTTTTAATTCCAGATTTTAAAGTTTTATCAGAAGGGTCATCTGTAATTGAATAAACTATTCCTCCGGCTGAACAAACCTGTCCTCCTAAAGAACTATCATAACAATCAGAAATTCCTGTTTGTCCACCTGCATAAAATCCTCCTGATACTGATAAAGTAGCTCCATCAAATGCTAGATTAGTGCTAGTGATTGCATTGCTGAAACCATCTGAAATTAAAGGATAACCTGTTCCCCATCCATCACTATGGAAAGTTCCTGATGAAACTTTGTTAAAGGTTACATCATCTGTTGTATTAAGAGATTGGTCAAATGGATTTCCTCCACCGCCCGAACTTATAGAAACACATTGAACTCCTGAACTGGTTATATTCTGGACTACTTTCCCTGTGCAGTTCCCTATTCCTGCCTTTGCATTGTAAGTTGAATTATATATAGAAACACATTGAACTCCTGAACTGGTTATATTCTGGACTACTTTCCCTGTGCAGTTCCCTATTCCTGCCTTTGCATTGTAAGTTGAATTATAACTAGATATTCCAGTTAACCAGCTTCCATCTGTGCCTGTATGACCTTGCCAATATAACGAGTTGTTTACATTTACTAAACTATAATTAATTGATTGAGGAGTTGAATATGTAAAGTCTATTCTGGTATTTGCATCATTTGGGAGAGCTAATACTAATTGAATTGAAAGAAATAATATTCCTATTAATACGAACTCTTTTTTAAACATATATCTAATTAGAAACTTATTGTTTAAATATTATATCTTAAATAATTATCCTTTAATTTTGCTCCAGAGGATGGCAAAACCCACCATATTCAACAGAAGAACTATACCCATCGCAATTAATGCTCCATGCTCTCTTAGAAAATTAGTTATTGAATAAGCTGATTCACTCTCTCTTTCAAAAGAACTAGCCCATGCTTTATCTTCGGTTGTATTTCCTCTTATAGACATTATAGATACTTCTGTATCATGCTTAACTCCTTTCTCGTCTATCCATTCATCTACTACTGTTTTAAATGAATCTGGATGAACTGGTAAATATTCTTTAGCTCCAATTTGTTCTACTGTTAATATATTTCCGCCTTGTAAGTATTCTTTAACATCAAATGGTTTCATATAGACTTTCTTTTGTTTAGGTCGTTTAAGCCAGACTACTCCTTTTCTAGTATTGAAACTTCCTTTTCCCCATTCACTATCTATAAAACTTCCTCCAGAACGAGTTAGTTTAAATTCAACTCTTAGATTCCATTGAACTTTATTCCAGATATACCATATTACTCCTAAGATAATTACTCCTGCACCGAGAACTATTCCACCTATCTTTGCCATAGATGCTAGATTCATTCCGGAAAACATATTCCCTAAAAAGGACATTGGAGAAGCTACTGCGGTTGGGTCTGGCATATTAGCACCTCAATCCTAGCTTTTCACGAGCATCAATTAATGTTTGCGATGCTAATGCACCTAGCTTAAGCATATCTTTATTTCCAAGAACACGATTTTGATAACAATTAATATGATAATAATCTCTACCTTTAATATTCTTTTTATTAAGATAATGAATTAATTCTGCATACTCTTTAGATTCATCTATTCCTAATAGGCATATTCCACATATTTTATCTTTGCCTTTGCTTACTGTTTCTATTTTGTTTGCCATTTTTAACAGAGATATTAAAATCAAAATACTCTTCGTTTAACTTATCTATTTTTTCTTTATGTTTAAATGCAAAATATAAATCTAAGAAGATTAAGACTATAAATCCAAATCCAGTTAGTTTAGCTAATAACGGTAATAGCATTAATATTCTTATTCCCGAAGAAGGATTAATATTATACAGAGATAAAGCGACTAACATAATAAATCCGATAATTAAAAGCATTTGCCATAAGAAACTAACTGCTCCAGTTTCAATCTTATTTCTATCTAAATATTCTCTTCTTTGCCTGAACTCGATTCTATCTAATTGTTTCAATTTATAAAAATCTTCTTTAGTTATTTTAACCATTTTCAATATTTTGTCCTACGAAAGCTATTCCGAAACCTGAAATCATTATTAACATTACCCATCCATAATTTAAATGAGTAAAGTTCATTGAGTCAGTTATTAATAAGACGATTCCTATAAATGCTAAAAACCATCCTATTATAGTTAACCAGCTAATTTTTAATGCCTTTGCTGCGTTTACTTCTATCTGCTCTTGTAATTTCTAAGCATCCAGTTTTCTTATTAACTCCGCAAAAGTAAACATACTTCTTATAGTCTGGCTTGATTTCTGTTTCTGCTATAACTTCCTTTGGCATATTTTTTCCTCCTGTTATTTAGTTTGAATTAACAAACATTCCTTTAATATTATCCATTAAGCTAGGCTTCTTATTTTGATTAGCTTGTAAGTTATCTATCATACTTAATGCATTAAACATTCTTTTACTTTCATTTCCATTAATTGCACGTTTAAATGTAGAGAATACTTGATTCAATAACATATGAGCTACTCTAGTCCATTCGGTGTATTGACCTTCTAGATTATATTTTAATTGGTTTGCTCTTAAATCATCTGATAGCCAGTGAATAATTAATTTCATTATAGCATTTATTTCTTCTGGAGCATAATTAGACATTGTAGTATTTTGAGTTAGGATACTTGATAAATAAGAAATAAAGTTAGCTACTAATTGAGGAGATGGTTCTGGAATATCTTTCTGTAACTTTTGCCATTCACCTGTAAATTGATTTTTAATATATCCTCTTATTCTCCAATGTATTTCTATTAGAACGTGGTCTGGATTAAGTTGAGCTATAACGTTTCTTATTCTTTCTTCTTGATATAGACTTGCATAAACTTCTGAATCTTGAACAGGTTGCTGTCCTTCTGCATATTCCTGTTTGTATTGTGGTTGAGGTTGATTCATATACTATCTTACTAAGAAGTCTTTATAAATTATAATATCTCGAATTTGAAATTTATTATCCATACCCCGCCATACCTTGCCCCACGAAACATTACAGGACAACACACCACCCCGCACTACCAAACATTACCATATATCATCAAACAAGATGACTATGAATTGTGAAACCTTGCCTTGCCCGACATAACAGCACCCCACAACACCTCACCAGACTCTACAATACATAACCCTAAATGAATATGATTATTAATTTATCCTTGCCTCACATCACAGTACATAACCATACCTGACAGTACTGTACGCCACAAAACATTACCTTGCCTGACCCCAGCGAATATGAAAGGGCAGAATAATTAATGCCCCGAATATAAATTAAATTATGCTCTTCAAGTAATTAAACCTTTCCTTTATTTTCTGGTCTTTAATGTTGAGAAGATTATTCTCTATCAATGAAATAACCTGCTCAATTAAATCCAACTGATTATTCGCATACATCGGAGTTTGGATTTGTTCAATTTCATTAGTTTCTGAAAATTTATAATCTTTTCCAGCTAAATGTTTAAGCTCACTTTTAACAATAACTTGTTTTATTGTTTCTCCAGTAATAGAGTTTACTAATCTCTGAGCAACAAATCCTTCTAGCTTATCCATTGGAACTTGGATAATGGCTGATATTTTATTATCGGCAAAATCCATTTCCCTAAGCTTTAAAGCAATCCTTCTTTTCTCAAATGGGCTTAAACCTCTTCCATGTGCAATATTTCTTTTAATTGCTTCTTCAAAGATTTTATTTAATCCCCATCCAGTAAATACTTCTGCTTTAACTTTATTTACTTTTAGAAGTTTATATGCTTCAAGTCTGTGCTTTCCATCAACTAGGATTTTAGTTCCTTTAAAGAGAGCTAAAGTTATCAATGGAAATTTTGCACCAGTTCTCATACTTTGTGCATAGTCATAACCAGTCTGCCAATTATATCCTACTCTTGGATAAACATCTTCGTTAAAAGAGATTTCTTTTATTGGTATTTCTGAGACTATTCTTCTTTCCATTTTGTAACTTTGAACATTCCAAAGCTTCCTAACTTTGCAGGTCTGAAATCTAAAAGTCCTACTCTCTCTCCAGCATCTTCTAAAATTGGTTTGATTAAAGAACCATTAGCAATTAACTTTTCGTTATAAGCTAATTCAAAATTAAGCTTCCAGTCAATAATCTTAGGTCTTGCTTTTGGAACTCTTGCTCTTTGAATAACTACTGTTCTTAAATCTACTTCCCATGTTTGATTGCTTAAAATTACTCTATCTGGAAAAATATTAACTCCACCAGCAACAATAGGTTTAGCAGAATACTTTCCAAACTTTCTGTAAGCTGAAGCATTAATTAAACATCCCTTGATAGCTGTAGCAGGAACATAGAGTTTTCCTTTTTCATCTAAATAAAGAACTTTTTTGGCTTCTTCTACAGGGTCACGATTTTCAGTTGATAACTTTCCTTCTTGCTTTGGATTTAACATAGCTATAGGATTATTCATCAATAAAGGTGTTATCCCTGTGATTTCAACTTGTATTTTCTTTGTCATCTTGTTTGATACCTCCTTTCAGTTTTTGAATATTAATTCTTCTCCAGAGATAAACTTCTATTATTACAACTCCGATTCCAGATAATCCAGAAATAAATAACGCAACTATATTTTCTATTGAACCATCATAGTGGTTAATTGCATTTAATCCTAAGAGTGCGATTATAAATAATATTGTTTCAACGATTCTTAATTTCTTCATAAATGTATATGATTCTTGCCTTTATAAATGTAATGCAAAGGTTTATAAAATAGGATACATATGTAATACTTAGGAGGTTTAAAATGATAGACAAAGAAAAAATTAAGAAAAAGAACATAGAACTTAGAAGTGTAACTATTTCAATAAGAACATTTCCTAGTTATGCTAAGTATCTTGATAAAGAGAGTATAAGTCCAAGTGCTTTATTCAATGAATCAATTCGTGAATTAATGGAAGAAGCTAAGAATTAGATTAGTTCCTTTCTTTTTTTCTTTTTCTTATTTAAAGATAATCCTAAGTTTATTCTTCTTAATTGAGAGATATTAAGAGTTCCTCGGCGTGTTGCGATATTAACATTCCCGCTTGTTGGCACTTTCCCCGTAAGTTTTATATTAAAGATTGAACTGCCTAGAGAAGGTTCATACTTTGTTGGTTGAGATATAAGAAACTTTCTTGGCTTCCTCTTTTCTCTCTTCCCAAACCCAAAGTCATATCTAGGATATTGATTCGTGATTACACTACTTCTTGGAGTTGTTGTTCTTGTTGTTGTTTGGGGAGTGAATATGCTTGGAGTTGTTCTTGGATTTGTATACCTTGGAGGATTGGATGATATTGAGAATACGGGACTAGAATAATTTTCTCCTCTTCTAGTAGTTTGAGGAAAACTATAAGTTGGTTCTTCTCTAGGTGTCCTGCTTACTCTAGAATTTATAGATGGAACTAATGAAGAAGATGCTCTTGTTGGTTCTGAACTTGATACTAAAGAAAACATACTTAATTCTGAAACCTTCTTTGAAGGTAATTCTGAAGAAGTAACTCTTACTCCTGATTTAGTTATCTCTGAAGTTGTTAATGACTTTTCTCCTTGTGCAGTTAATTTAGCTGAGAAGATGTCTACTTTCTGTCCTTTGATTGTTGTAGTTGCAATTTTACTTACTGAACTAATCTTACTTCCGGATACTTCTGTTGGAGGAGCAGTAACTTCTAATTCTGAACTTGCCTTTCCAAATGCTTTAAATGTTCCTGGCTCTCCCGATTTAGTTATCTTTGCTTTTTCAAATACTACTATCTGTGGATTCTCTCTTCCTAATTTAAAAGAAACTTCCGCCTGAGTTTGGAATTTAAATAAGTCTGCAAAACTCTGAGTTCCTAATCTTGATGTTCTAGTCTGAGCCATTCCAGTTTGAATATCAAATGGTGTAGCAAATATTCCAAAGTTCTCTTTACCTTGAAAGCTAACTCCCGTCTCTCTGCTTTCTATTGGCTTATTAAATCCTACTCTTTCTTTTAACCCAATTAAATCTCTAGCTGAAGTTGTTACATCTCCAGTCTTTCCAATATAAGATGCTTGTTCTGAATATGAATATCCATATGCTTCTTTTCCTGGAGGGATTAATTTTAAGTTAAAAGACTCTGCTTCATTTGCTCTAGGAATATCTGCAATAATTTTCATTCCAGCTTCTTCAACTACGGGTTTATATCCTGGAGATATTTTAGCTAACCCTCCTTTAACAAATGGAGATGCTTCATAAATAACTCCCGTTGCTCCTAGCCCTCCAACTATTCCACTAGCTACTCTTTCTTCGGTGGGTAGTTCTTTATTGAATACTTGTTTACCACTTGAATAAGCAACATATGCGGACATACCTGCTTTTGCTATTGGTGGAGCTATCTTAAATATTGTTGCTCCTCCAGCAATTAATGCTACATCAAAAGGAGTAGTTGGGATTAAATATGATGCCGTTCTTGGAATGAATCCTAAATTTCCAGGAACACTTCTCATCTCGGTTTGTATCTCTTGAGCAGTTAATAATGGCTTCTGTCCTGGCAAACCTATTCCTATAAACTGCTTTCCAGTTTCTCCAAACAAGAATCCAGTAACTCCTCCCTCTTTTAATTGCTGTGCTTGTTGTTCTGATTGTTGTTTATTATAAAGATAACTACTTCCTGGTAATCCTATTACTCCAGTTGATATTAATTTTCCTAGAAAACTTTGTGGCTTCTTTTCTTCTACTGGTTTTTGTATCATAGAAAAACTCTGAACTCCACCCATTAATTGAGCATTAATATCTGTAACGCTGGTAGTCATAGGTTGTTCAAATAATCCTACGCTTTGTAATTTACTTAATGTTTCTGGCTTGTTAGAAATATATTTTCCAAAATCTGCACTAGAAACTTGAACGCCTTTTTTAATATCAGAGAATCCAGTTAGACTTCCATTAGAATAAACTGGAGTAAATCCTTCTTCTTTTAAAGCCAATAGTTTATTAAAGTTAGATAAGTTTTCTGTTTGTCCGCTTACTTGTAATCCTTTTTGATAAGATGCAATTTGATATGGTTGCATATTTGTAATTGCTAATTGATTAACTGGACTTGGTTTATTTCCTTCTTCTATTTGTAATACTTTTTGATGAACGCTAGGATTAGATTGACTTGCTAAACCTCCGTATTCAGTTCCTGCTAATGCTTCTGCTTGTTTCCATTCGGACATTTCTAACTGAGCTGATTGAAGTTCGGCTTTCGCTGGGAATAAAACATTCTGTTCATATGTAGATATTTGTTCTCTTGCAGTTTGAATACTTTGTAATCCTTCTTGCTTTATTCTTTGTCGTTCAGCGATGACGTGTTCTATCCTTGGTTGAAGTTCTCTATTATTTTTTAGAACTGCGAACTGAAACGCAATCGAGCGTTGCGGGGTTTGGATATTTTCAACTTGCTTTTGTTGCTCTTGTAAGTTTGCTCGTTGCTCTGCTATCTGTTGCTCTGCTTCGCTAATCTGCGATTGCTGTCCAGACATCTGCTCTTCTATTGTTGGAATGTTAATCTCTCCTTGAATTTATTTATATCCATGATTTTAATCCCATGCTCCCATAATCTTAAATAATCAAAGTTTAAATATTATATCTATTATAATTTATAAATAGACGTTTAGATAGATTAGAATGGAATATAAATCTGAAGAGTCAGTTTTTAATATGGCTCTGGCTTATTTGAAACGAATAGATAAACTACTTTATATGTGTCAACAAGCTAGTATGGAACAAAACATTCCTATGTGGATTAGTGCTTTACGTGGAGTATATAGAGAATTAAGTGTTAAATTATCTAATGAAGAAGAGAACGAAATATTTGGAGAAGGCGGAAAGTTAATTCAAGTCTTAGATAAAAATATAGACTATTCTGAATTTGCTAATTTTAGAAATATTAACTATCTTTATAATAATCCTATAGCTTTAAAGATGAATAAGAATATTATTTTATATTTATTAGATAAATTAGAAATAAAGATAAGAAGAAAACTACAACAAAAAGGAATGTTACTTCCAAGTAAAGATGACCCTAGATTTGCTGTATTGAAAAGATGAACCAAGAACAAGCAGAAACAGAAGAATCAGTTGAATATCGAGTATGCAAAGATATTTATCCTAAAGGACATTCTTATAATAGAGAGCCTGGATTTTATTTAGAGCCTACCTTAAAGGCACAGTTAGATATTTTATTAAAAAACATAGCAAACGACTGGGATTTTACAATTATCATTACAGGAGGCGGAGAAGTGAGAGTTGGAAAAAGTGTTCTCGCAATGCAGATAGGTGCGTATTGGACTCATATGATTGAAAAATTATACGGGGTTAAAGTTCCGTTTAATGTTAAAGATAACTTTGTCTTTGATGGCAAACAATTAATTCATACTGGCAATGAGTTAGGAGAAAAATATCAAGGAGCTTGTCTAATTTATGATGAAGCTGGTGCAGATTTAGCAGGAACTAAAGTAATGACTCAGATGACTCAGGATGTTTTAGACTATTATCGGGAATGTGGGCAATATAATTTGTGTAACTTATTAGTGATGCCAGAATATTTTGATTTGCCTAAAGCAATCGCTTTAAGTCGTAGTATTTTTTTAATTGATGTCTATTATCTTCCAGATTCAGAAGGAATATTTCAAAGAGGATACTTTAAGTTCTATTCTAGACCGAATAAGAAACATTTGTATCTAAAAGGCAAGAAAGACTTAAACTATAACGCACATCCTTACGATTTTCGTGGTAGGTTCTTAAATTTCTACCCAATAGATGAGTCTGGCTATCGAAATGCTAAAATAGATGCTTTAAAGAAGCGTGAGAGCCGAAGAAGGAGTAAATTCCAGTTGCAAAGAGATGCAAGTTGGTATTTACTTACAAATGAGTTCAAAATGACTCAACAAGAACTAGGCATAAGAATGGAACAGCTTACAGGTATATTTGTGCCTCAAAACACGCTTTCAGACGCTACTGTTCGGTTTAAAGTAGAGTCTAATGATGCAGGGTTTAGCAAAAAGGAGGGTGCCTAATGTGCATTTTTAATCACTATCGCCCGAGTTTTTACTAAATTATTGGATTAACAGATTACTAGAAGGTTGGCTAACCCAAAGAGGGCATTCTTTTTGAGAATTGACTAATAGATATAGCATCCTGCTTTTCCATATGCAATAGAGGTATAGCTATTTACTTCCTATCCAAGACTATCTTATAATAAGTTAATAGACTGTTATAAAGAATAGGATTTTAAAAACGATAGATTTAAATAGGGTAGGGTAGTATATCTATTATGAAAACAGACACTGAAATATACGAATTAACTTGCGAGAAATGTGGTAAAGTAATTAAGAGCTTATCAGAAAGCCAGGCAGACTATAATATGAAAGCTCATAAGATAACTTGCAAAGGAATTAAGAATGATACAAGCTAAATATACTAGACTAGGATTAGAGATAGTTAGAGTCTTGCCAGAGATAGAAATTAAAGAAGATACTTTAGAAACTGAAAGGAGGGAATTGAATTGAAAATGGAACAAGAACAAACAAACGAACAACCTGAAAAAGCCTGGAGCATCTTAGACCAGACTATTGAGATACAAGAGTTCGACTTTTTAGGATTCTAATTTTATTGGGGTGAAAGCCCCCTTTCTTTTTTATTGATTTATTTAAGACTATACTTTTTAGTATTTTGCTGAGTAATTTATTCATAAATAGTAGAGCTTCATTTTATGATTACAATTAAAGAATTTCTTTGCAAGAAGTCTATCTAAATTAATATACTTTATCTCTTTGCTTTTAATTAATTTATTAATATTTCCAATAACTTTAGTTTTAAGGTTTGGTTCTCCATTATTTAATTTCTCACATATCTCAGATAGACTAAGCGGAAAGACACTATCTGATAACGCTTCTACCACCTCTTCTTGCGACAATTTATCCTCTCATTGATTTATATTTTATTGTTAAAACAATTATGATAACTGTGATTATTCCTAGAACTATAATTCCAAATATAACCCAGAGATAACTATAATTGTTTGTTTCTGGTTTATTAGAGATTGGAGTTGATTCATTATTTAGATAGATTATCTTTTCTATGGTTTGATTTTGATAAATTGTTTTATTTTTATAAACAATGCTTCCTCCAGTTCCATAATATTCTATGGAATGAGTTACTTCGTGAGTTGATTCATCATTCCATCCTGAACACAATAAAGTTAAATTTCCTTCAAAGTCTTGAGGAATAACTATTGATAAGATTAATCCATTAATTGAATAATTTAGAGGAATAACACTTGAACAATTATCTATAATTGTAAACTTTCCAGTTAAATCTATCTGAGAAGTTTCTCCTGAATAGACAGCTCCCACTAAACCTATTAATATTAATATTGCTATTGTTATTTGTATCTTCATGTTTTTTCCTGCATAAATTAAAAAAATAAAAATAAATAAATTTAAGGATTTATGCAACCTTATTCATATTAACTGTGCCTGTAACTACTCCTGATGGTGTAACTGGGTCGCAAGTCATGCTTACAGTAAATGTTGTGTCTGCCAAAGGAGCTAACGAAATAGTCTGTGGCAAGTTATTCGTATACAAAACTGGTATAACTTCATTTGTAAGTTCTGTCCAGGATAATTCTGTATTTAAAGCAACATTTGCCGAGTTATGTATCGTCAATAAATGAGTTACTGTCTCTCCTGAATTACAAGTTAAACTGAATGGAACATCAGCAGAACTTCTGGCTTCAGATACAGTTATATCGACATTAACTTGATGATAATAATTAACCACTGCGAATACGGCAACAGCCATTAAAATAGTAACAATGGGAATAGCGAATAATAGTTTTTTGTTCATTTTACCTCCTTTCATTTGATTAATAATTCTTCTAATTGACTAGCATTAAATTTAGTTTGAGTTTGTTTATTTTCATTAATTACCCAGATACTTGTAGAATTATAATAAAATTGTTTTCCCGAATTAGTAGTGCAATAACAAGAATTAATATCATATTGTTTTGTTCCATAAACTAGAGAATCTAATTCTAATTTGTCTTTATTTTTTAAAACTAGTCCGATTAAATAAGCCATTAATAATAAATTAATTATAAAGATAGCTATGACTAGATAACTATAATTCTTCTTTTTATCTTTCTTTTCTTCAATTAATTCTGCTTCGTTCATTCGTTTACTCCTACTACTCTATTACAGTAATTACAGATTAAATATCTTCCATTTGCTTTAAAATTTAAAGGCTTTCCGATACTCTCTTTACAAATATGTAACTTTTCGTCTGCTAGTTCTACTGGCTCTATACTCTCAAATTTATACATTTATTATTGTTCCTTCTTCATTTAATATTATTTCTATTCTTTTAGTTCCTATTTTTATTGCTTTCATAACATTTAATCCTATTCTTATTCTTGAGATTAATCCTTTCTTTTTACTTAATTGATTTATGCTTCTCATCTTGTTTTTGATTGAATTGCTCTTTCTAAAGTGCGCATTTTTTGTAATTCGGTAGTAATTTCTTTTATCCAAATTGGCATTTCTGTCTGTAATGCTTTGTAAATTCCCCTTGCGAATGCTTTTCCTGCAAAATAAGCTATTAATAAAATTACAAATGAATTTATTATTAAAGTAATTACTGCTGTTATTAGGATATTAATGTCTATCATTCTATTTTATTGCTATGTTCCAAATTAATTTAATTATTATATACGCTATCATTATACTTGCTCCTTCTTGCCAGGATTTAAAATACCAGGCTACTAAAACTGAAATAAATAAAAAAATAACAAATGATTTATTTAAGCCTAACATTATATCTCCCGAAGTTTATTTAATATTTCTTCTAAAGCTTCTTCAATAGTTATAACTTCTAAAACTTCTCCGTCTTGTTCAATAAACTTAATTCTCTGAATCGGGATATTTTCCTTGCTAACTATTCTTATTTTAGAAGGTTTAGGAAGTTCTACTTTTGGCTTTCCGACTGCTTGTTTTATTTTGTTTTCTTCTTCTCTGGCTAGTCTTAATTCTTCTTCTAATTGATTCTTTTTAGCTTCAAGTTTTAGGACTTCTGAATCTCTATTTATTTCTTCTACTGATTTATTACTTGCTTCTAATTCTTCTTCAGTTGGCTTTTTCTTAATTAATTGTTTTATTACCATTTTACCTCCTTTTTGATTGTTAGTATGTCGTATAATCATACAACTAGGACATTATTTAATTTCTTTACTTGTTGATTCTTCTTGTTTAGTGTCGCAATTTGACTTAATTTTCTCTAAACTTGCATATAAGACATCTAATTTTATTCCATTATCAAATTTTACAGCAACAAATCTATCCTGACTTCCCCATATAGAAAGCTTAACATTTGGAATTGTCCATCCTTCTAGTCCTTCAATTAATCCTTTTCTATATCTTTCAAGATTAACTTTTAACTTTACTCTTTCTGGTTCTCCTGCTATTTGCATTTTAAAATAAGTCCTCATAAGATTTAATTGCATCAGTAGGATTTGCTTTAGTATAGATACTTGTCGTGGCGATATTTGAATGTCCTAATAAAACTTGAACTTGATTTATTGGTACTCCAGATTCCAAAAGTCTAGTTGCAAATCCATGTCTTAAACTATGAAAAGTATAATGTCCTGGAAGTTTTGCTAGAGTAGAATATCTTTTAAATTTTCTTTCTAATGTTCTTGCTGTTGTTTTAAGAGGCAATTCTTTAATAAATTCTTTTTTCCATCCTTTAGGCAAAGGAATAGTTCTTTCAACCCCATACTTAGATTCCATAACAAAAATAGAATTTTCTTTAATATGTTCTGGCAAACATCTTAGGACTTCTGAAACTCTCATACCCGAAGCATAAGCCAGTAAGAACGAAATTCTTGCTTTAATATCTTCTTTTGGAATAACTTTAATTAACTGAATAAATTCTTCTGGTCTAACACATTTAGGAATCTTTCTACTCCTCTTTTGTTTTTTGTTTTCTATTTTGAAACTTTGCATTTCACTTACGCTCATTTCTTCCCGCCTCGGTTTAATTTGTCCTCAACAATTTTCAAACATTTACTCATATGACTCTTTAAGTCCTTATCTTTAATCTTGCAATATTTACGACACTTGGAACAATAAGGAACTAAACTAACCCATTTTACTTCTGCATTACAACATTCTGATTTCATGCCCCTACCTCTTTCTTATTTTTGATTAGTTTCTTATCTATAAAAATTGATAATCTTTTCATAACTTTCATTAATGCTTCTCTTCCAGGAGTATATTTTTCAGGAATATCATATTTCTTCAACTGCCAAGATATTACACTTCTTAACATTCTTGCTTCTAAATCATTTAAATAAAATAACTTAGACTTCATTTCCCAATCTCCTCCAATTCTTTCTTAATTAAGTTTATCCTTATTTCTACCCTTTTTCTTGTTGATTTACTCATATGATTTATATTTTTGTCTAATCCATTTAAAAACTTTAATTCCTGCTGTAAGTCGGATTTATGTTTGCTGTTTTCTCCTGCTTGGAAACCTTTTTTATAAGATGGCATTTTCTTCATATACTTTAATTCTAATTGTTTTATTATCTTTTCTGCTTCGGTTGTCATTTTTTAAGGCTAGAAGGAATGCCGTGCCTGCTCTCCTCGCTTTTGTTTAATTCTTCTAAAAAACATATCCAGAGCATTTTTGCTTCATCATTTGATATACTATCTGTATGTTCACAATCTTCATAATCTCTTTTTAGTTGAAATCTATGTCCTGCTTCTGGATAAACATTCCAACCTGCTTTAAAAAAACATTTAGCAATAATATTATCAATTTTGGCTTCTTCTCTAAATTCAATTTGTTCTTTAATATCTTTCCAGTTTTGTTTTTCCATAGTTCGTGCTTTTAGTTTTGTTATGATAAAAAACCTAATCCTCCTGCAATAAATAATACTAATATGATAAATAATAAATACCATATAACTTCAATCCAATTATGTCTAATTCTTTCTTTTTCGTTTTTATCTTGGTTTTGGGTTTGGGTTGTCATGTTGAATTTATTTTCCGAATTAATTTACTTAAATGAGATATAGCTAAATCTATGCCCGACTTAATACATGCTAAATTATGTAGTTCATCTTTCTTCATTTTAGGACTAATTAAGGGAAGCCTATTTCTTAGCTCTATTAATTTGTTTTCTATATCAAAATAATCTATTTTCGTATCCATTTGTTAATAAATCTTAAACTGTCCTCCGCTTGATGTTTACTTATACATAAATTATCTGCTAACTTATTAGATTCC
>Ga0315282_10004395_pt1 | contig 24581 bp, 23 predicted proteins | sample YL17G07_20_MG_FD_203693 | JGI IMG/M metagenome (GOLD analysis project Ga0315282, IMG submission 203693) | Sediment microbial communities from Yellowstone Lake, YNP, Wyoming, USA - YL17G07_20 | ecosystem: Environmental > Aquatic > Freshwater > Lake > Sediment | place: USA: Wyoming | collected... | reverse complement strand
AATTGTTTTTGAACATCTTTCTCGGTCCAACCAACCGCCTTCAGAATACCAATCTCTCGGGATCGCTCGACAAGGTTGGAAAGCATGGCCTTGATGATCAGGAAAAAGGCGCCTCCGAGGGCGATGACGGACACGACAAAAGAGAACTGGTCAGAAATCCGAGAGACCCCTCCCATCACTTCAAGGAATGAATCGGAACTGGTGACTGAAACCCCATTGAGATACCTGGCAATGCTTGTCTTTACCTGGCTGAGAAGAGATGGGTTCTTCAGGCGAAGATAGACGATATTGACACCGTCCGATTCTACGCCAAGCAAGCCCTGGGCATCTTGAAGGGGCAGGTATATATTCGCCGATGCAATCTGAGACCCTTCTTTAATCTCCAGGAGCCCAACTACGCTGAAGGGGTGGCCATTGATCTCTACTGAGTCGCCAATTTTTTTGTGCTGGAATTTTGCATAATGTTTTTCAATGACGACTTCCCCTTCCTTTTGGGGAAAACGCCCTTCTTTTAGCCATTCCTTGACCTTGACCGGACCCAGGCTCGGTTGCTCAAGGTCCACGCCCATAATGGTCCTGAAACCGCCTTTATCAAACTCCCAGAGAAGGAGCGAAGAAGCCATCGAGTCAACGCCCTCAATGGTCTTTAATTTTTCGAGATCCTGGAATGGAAGAATTTGATTTGAAAAAGGCAGTCGTATCCCCCGCATGGACGCAGGCGCTTGGCCCGAATCCACCGCCCGTTTTTCCGGTCTCTGCACAACGATGTCTGCGCCCAGGTTCTTAAAAGGCAGGCTAACGGCTTTCTGATAGGCAGTATTAACAGCATTGATCGATACAAAAAGCGCAATTCCGATCCCGATGCCCAGAATATTTACCAGGGTACGGTTATGGTGATGGCGAAGTTCTTTCAACACGTAGCTGTAGTTCATGATGTCCTCACTTTTTACTCCGTTAGAAAGTCCCGCTGTTCGCAGCGCAGACGATATCTACTCCTTTTTCAGCGATCACAGGATTTAAAGCCCTGCGTGCCTTCTCCTTAGAAAGTAGAAGACTTTTCTAACGGGGTTTATTTGTTATTTGATTAAGAGCCTTCTGTAGATCTCCCATGGTCCATTTTCCCTGAAAGAAATAGGGGCCTGATCCCGTTGGAAAACCAGCGAAGACGATCTCCTTGCCGTCAACTTGAAATTTGAGTTGGTTATCCATCCAGATAACCAAAGGAATATGACCGCGTATCCCTTTCTTAGCCATGAACTGCTCGCCTTCGTTGGATTCAATGTCGTACCAGGAGACCACAATTTTCTTCCCGTATTTTGCGAAAAGTCCCTTGATTTCTTGAAGTGTGGACAGGAGAGGTCCATGGTTCATGTAGACGACATCAATCTTTACTTCCTTTGCAAATAGAGTGAAAGGGGTAGAAAACAGAACCACAATTATGAAACAGGATAAAATTATCTTTCTCATGACACGACCTCCTCGTCTTTCATGCGGATCAGCCGATTGGCTGTTCTCGCAATTTCATCTTCACTGGTGACCTTGAGTCTTTCAACACATATCGATAATCGATGGGATCCTCACTTTCTATTTGTTATTTGATTAAGAGCCACTCGTAGATCATCCATGGTCCACTTCCCCTGGAAATCGGCAGGGCCTGAACCTGTTGGGAAGCCAGCAAACTTTATCTCCTTACCATTTACCGGAAGGGCGGGCTTGCCGTCTATCCAGATGACCAGGGGAACATGCTGGGTTACCCCCTTTTTGGCCATGAACTGCTCCCCCTCTTTGGTTTCGAAGTCATGCCAGGAAACGGTGATCTTGCTCCCGTACTGTGAGAAAACCTTCTTGATCTGTTCCAACGAATCCAGAAGCGGGCCGTGGTTCATATACAGGACTTCGACCTTGACCTCTTTGGCAGCGAACAAAGTAAAAGGAATCGATAACAGGAACAGAGCTACAAAGCACAATGCGATTGCTTTTTTCATGACACAACCTCCCCGTCTTTCATGCGGATCACCCGATTTGCTGCTTTAGCGAGCTCGGCTTCGTGGGTGACCATTAAAATAGCTACCCCTTCATCCCTATGCAATTTGCCCAGAATATCCATGATGGCCTCACCTGTACTCGAATCCAGGTTACCAGTGGGTTCGTCAGCAAAGATAATTTTTGGGTTGTTGATCAACGCCCTGGCAATGGCCACCCTCTGCTTCTCCCCTCCTGAAAGAGCCGAGGGCAAGTGCTCGAGCCTGTGCCCTAATTCCATTTTGCCAAGCAGTTCCGTTGCACGCTTGCGACGCTCCTCACTGGTCATCTTAATAGGGAACAGTGGAAGGGCCACATTCTCCCATGCGGAGAGGGTCGGGATCAAATTAAAGGACTGAAAAATAAACCCAACATTTTCCCGGCGAAACAGGGCCAGTTCATCTTCAGGTGCCCCATCAATCTCTTTCCCGTTTAGAATCACCCGCCCCTTCGTAGGTTTTTCCAGCCCTGACAAAAGAGAAAGGAGGGTGGTCTTGCCGCACCCCGATTTTCCAACGAGGCAAACAAATTCCCCTGCGTCGATGGCCAGAGAAACATTTTTAACTACCTCGAGATCACCATATTTCTTGCTTAAATCCGTGCCTGATAAAATACTTGATTTAGTCATGTCTTAATACCTCCGAAGGTTTGATTTTTGAAATGTGCCTGCCCAGCAACCCGCCTGTCATTCCTCCTATGATGATTGATAAGAGGATAGCAAAAAAAGCCAGATTCCAGGGGACATGGACGGGAAGCTGCAGGGTCTTGAAAACCTGATCTCCGCCTCCGGGAAGAAAGTGCGGGGTCGGACTCATCTCCCACGGGATAGGGATATTGACCTTCATGAAACTTAAACCGAACGAGGCCACAAGGGCGATCAGAAGGCCCAGAATACCTGCCATAAAACATTGGATCACCGACTCTGACATCAGTTGAGAAACCACATTTCGATTGGTCCAGCCGACTGCTTTGAGAACCCCGATCTCTCTGGCCCGCTCGGCAATGTTTCCCGCCATGGTCTTAAAAGCGATCAGGACGGCAACGATGATCGCGATCAGAGAGGCAGCCAGCGTAAATTTATCCGAAAGGGCAAAGAGGCTGCCGAGGAGTTTCAGGAACGACTCTGGCGTGGCCACTGTAGCCTTATTGCCAAGGACACCCTTCATCTCGGATGCCAGGCCGGTGATCTTTTCCTGGTCTGCCTTAATAAAGAGAAGGTTCACATCGCCCGGTGCGTATGGAGAAACAGACTGTAATTCTTTCGACGAAACGGCCATATCCTCTGCCTCTTTTAGAGGTAAATACACGTTCGCTACAGCGATTTTAGCAGCACGGGACGCATCCACAAAGCCCACAACAGGAAATCTCTTGTCGGCCACGGAGATGGTGTCATTTAACCTGATCCCAAATTGCCGGGCATAGGCCTGCTCAACAAGGGCCTCGGGTTTGCCGTCTTCGAGAAACCTTCCTTCAGTGACAGAAGAGCGAAGAAGGCTCGGCCCTATCGAGTTCTCCTTTTCAATCCCCAAAACGATCCAGGCCCGGTTCGGGTCGAAAACCCAGAGCAGCAGACCTGTGCCTATTCCCCTTACTCCGGAAAGTTTCTGGATCTTCTCTACTTCCTCCTTGCGGATCGTAACTGCCGAACAGGGAAAGACCGCTCCTACCAGGTCCTTGGGAACATCCCCGGATCGCTGAACGGTTATGTCGGCCCCAATTTCTTTTAGAGGGACGTGAGCTGCCTGGCGATAAGCCAGGGAGAGAGAGTTGAGGACGATGAGAAGGGCGATTCCGATCGAAAGCCCGAGAATTGACATCAGTGTCCTTCGCTTCTGGTAATAGAGTTCTTTCATCATGTAACGCAGATTCATTACTTACCTCCGTTTTTAGCAAAAATTAATTTTTCGCACGAGTCATACTCTGGCGCATGAGATCGAAGAATCGTTGTTGCTGGTTGGGATCGAGGATCTTCTTTGATTCAAAGATATGCGTGATGACTTCCTTTTGAATATCATCCTGGATAGCAGCCATCTCTTTCCGCAGATTCTCTATCTTCACAGGGTCGCTGTCTTTCTGAAGAAAATTTGTTAGAGTCTCTTTTTTCTCCTCCATGAGAGCTCCAAGTTCCGCAAGTCGCGCATGAAACTTTTGAGCCAGTGGCTCCATCTTTGCTAATTGAAGGTTTGAAAGGCCAAGGGACTGATAGAGATGACTGTCTCCGGGTGACATGGGACAGGGCGCTGAGGATGGAGTGGAGGCATTAACGTAATAATGGTATCCCATGGAGACCAAGACACCTGCGTTGATTGCCAATGACAAAATTAAAATAAGGATCAACCATTTCGATCTCATCTGGAATCACTCTCCTTGTAACTCACCATGCGGAAATATCCTTCTGCAAGCGTCCCGGGAGGTGCAGGATCAAAAACCCTCATAGAAGTAAAAACGGTTTCGCTGGCCTGCTCATAATGGAGCAGGAATATGTTAGACTGTGCCAGGATATTTCCAAGATACGTTCCGGTTAGTATCCCAACGACTAAAAGGATGAAGACGATGACCGGTGCTGGTAATAACCGGGGGACCCATTGGAGACTGGGAAAGAGACGCTGTTCACGAGGTTCCTTAATTTTTCTAACGATTTGCTGGTAAAACCATGGATCCGGACGGATTTCTTCAAACTCCCCCAGAGTTTGCCAGACCCGTTCAAGCTCGGCATATTGCTCACGACAGGTCCGGCAGTTTAGGAGGTGCTCTTTGACCTGTTCCCGCTCATGGGTCTCCAGTTCGGTATCCTGGTAAGCTGAAAGTTTCTTTTGAACGCTATGGCATTTCATCGGATATCTCATTCACCAAAATTATGCATTCTAATATATTAAACAACTCTCAAGCTAAAAACCTGCGTTCATTTTTCATAATTCTTCAATTTTTTTTGAAGGCTTCTTTTTCCCCGGATGATTAAGGACTCAATAACAATTTGGAAGAAATGGAAAGGCTCCGGTCATAAAAAATAAATCTATCCGCTTTTTGCTCCTTAGTCTTTATCATGACACCTCCTTTTTCTCCTTGGATGCAAAGGCATAAAGACATGGCACGAAAAAGAGGGTGACGAAGATTGTGAGCAGGAGGCCGCCGATGGCGCCTGTGGCCATCGGCTGGAGCATATCGCCACCCCCTTCAAGATTGAGTGCGAGCGGGAAAAATGCGACCAGCACGCCCAGTGAGGTCATCATGCGGGGACGGAAGCGAATACGCGCAGCCTTAACGATGGCTTCTAAGGGTGCTTTGTGCTCATCTCTCCGGATTTCCTCCGCGTAGTTGATCAGCAGCACGCCTTCCATAACGTTGGCCGCGACGACCACCAGCACACCGATGATCACGGTCGCCCCGAGTGGAATACCGGTCAGATACAGCAGGATCACCAGTCCTGAGAGCGAGATGGGAACGCCCGCCAGAACATAAAGGGGCAGTTTGAGGCTGTTGAATTGCACCACGAGTATCACGAAGGCAAAGAAGAGGGCGAACGCGAGGATCAGGAGAAGACTGCGGCGCATCTCGTCCATCACCTGGGCCTGGCCGCCGAAGCGGAACTCGTAGCCCGTCGGGCGCTCCACGTTTGCCAACGCCGTTTTAAGGGAGTTAAGCGCGGTCCCCACGCTGACTCCATCGGCGTCGCCCCGGATGATAACCTGCTTAACCTGGTCCTCCCGGACAATTTCCACGGGTCCGACCGCCTCCATCACATCGGCGACATCGCGGACACGCAGATAGCCACCTTGCGTGCAGGGCAGCGCCAGATTTTCGATGGCCCGTTTGGAGGTGATCTTGCTTTCCGGAACCATGAGGCGGATGTTGTAGTACTCATCACCCTCGCGGTAACGCGTAGCAACTTCGCCGCTCACGAGGGTACGTAACGTTGCGGCTACATCGGCCACCGAGACGCCGAGTTCCGCCGCTCGGACGCGATCGATGCGAACCTGGTACTCCGGCTTGGTCATATCCATGGGGACATAAACATTCTTGAATTGCTGGAGGCCCTGCATGGTCTGAGCGACCTGGCCGGCCAGGTCGTATAGCCGGGCAACGTCCTGCCCCTTGGCCTTGACCTCGATGTCGGCGACTCCGACCTGTCGGATTCCTTTCATCATTGGCTTCATGACCATCGCCTTGCCTGCAGGCAGTTTCACATCCGCAAGCTTTTTTTGGAGTCGGGCAATGTATTGCTCCGTTGAAAGTTTTCTTTTGTGCCGGGGGACCAACTGGATGTCAATTTCCCCCTCGTTGGCGATTTCATAAGTAGCGAGGCCCCAGACCCTGCCCCCAACCAGGGTGAATGTATTGTCGATCAGGGGGTCTTCGCCAATGGCCTTTTCCAGTTGACCGAGGGCCCCGTCGGTCTGGGCCACGGATGCGCCCGTCGGAAGCCGCAGCTTCACCATGATGCGTCCGTCGTCCATTTTTGGAAGAAACTCGGTTCCCAGCCGGGGGAGGAGCCACACGCCGAGCACAAGGAAGACTGCGAAAAACGCAATCGTGATCCACCGCAGGCGAATCGTTCTTTCGAGCAGCTTTCCGTAAGCCTCCGTGATCCGCTCGATCACACGCTCGGAGAAGGTCAGATGCTCAACACCATGCTCGGAACGTTTGCCCAGAACGATCGCCATGACAATCGGTGTCACAGAGATGGCCATTACCAGACTGATAGTAATGATGCCGGCGATCACCAAGATGAGTTCGTGAAAGAGCAGACTGGCCATGCCGGGAACGAGCAAAAATGGTAAGAAAAGGGCGAGGAAGGAAAGGGTGGCAGCAATAACGGCGGGGCCGACCTGATGCGTGGCGGTGATTACCAGTTCGCTGATGGGCGATTCGGGTCGCTCGCGGCGCAGGCGGGTGATATTCTCTATCACGATAATGGAATTATCCAGGTCCACCGCGATGGCCACTACCAACCCGCCAAGGGAAAAGATGTTAAGGGAGAATCCAGCCATTTTCATCAGGCCGAAGTTGAGCAGGAGCGTCGCCGGCAATGCCCAGATCATGGCGACAACCTGGCGCCAGCTTCCCAAGAAGAGAGCCAGGATGATAACAACCAGGATAGCTGCTTCAAAGGCCGCATTGCGCACGCCGGTCAAAGCTGCCCCGACGTAATTGGCCTGATTGTCCACCACCCCGAAGCGGATGCCCTTGGGAATGATCGGCTTGAGTTCCTCGATGCGCCGGGCGACGGCCTTCGACACCTCGACTGTATTGGAGTCGGCCTGTTTGTGAACGCTGAGTTTGACAGCGGGCTTGCGGTTGAAACGCGTGATGACGCGAACTTCCTCATGGGCGTCCTCGACCTGTGCGATGTCGCGAAGCAGGATTTTCGCCACGCCTTCGCGCGCAATCAGAACGTTGCTGATTTCCTCCATCGAGCGGTATTCGCCTGTGGTCCGGGCAATGAACTCGCGCGTCCCCTGCGTCACGCGGCCGCCGAATTGTTCGATATTCTCCTGTTGCAACCGTTTCAGAATGCCCGCCAGAGTCAACCTGTGCTTCTCCAATGCTTCCGGATCCAGATGCACGCGGATTTCGCGCTTGAGCCCGCCAACGATTTCCGTTCCCGCCACCCCCTGCACGGCGATCATCTGGTCCTGGAGCCACACGTCCACCCAGGTGCGCAGCCGTGTCAGATCCCATTCGTCCGAAGCGACAGTAAGTTGCAGTATGGGGAGCTGAGACGGATCGGCTTTGAAGATAAACGGTGAGTCTATGTCTTTGGGAAGCTCCCGGGCCACCCGCGCCATAGCCGCCAGTGTGTCTTGATAGGCCAGGTCAACGTTCACACCGTATCGAAAGTTTGCTTCCAGCGTGTACATGCCTTCGATCGAGGACGAATATAGATAATCGATCCCATTAACCGTGGCCATCTGGCGCTCAATCGGATCGGCGATACTCTTATTTATATCTTCCGGCGTTGCCCCACGCCACCAGATATGTATTTTAATCAAAGAGTAGGTGATGTTCGGTAGCAGATCCACGGGCAATTGAACAAGGCCGTATATGCCTAAGACCAGCAAGGTGAAGACGATGGCGCCTGTGGCCAGGCGATGGTGGACGGTGTATTGAGTCAGTTTCATTTTTCACCTCCTGCCTGCTTTTTCTTCCCATCCTGACCCGTTGGCCTGGAACCCACAGGATTGGACTTTCCATCCTGTTTTTCCGACTCGCTCATGCGAACATCCATGCCGTCCTTCAGTTCTTTATTCCCAGAAACGATCACCTTATCGCCTGGATTGATTCCTTCGAGAACCTGAATCCGGTCGGATGCTTCGATCCCTGTTTTCACTTTCCGCTGGATCGCCTTACTGTCGTGCACCACAAAGACCACCTTGCCTCCCTCCGGAGTGGTAATCAGTGCGGCAAGCGGCACGACAATCGCGTCGTCAACCTGTTTCAATTTCAATATCAAACGGGCAAACATCCCGGGCAAAAGATCAACCGGATCGGTGACACCAACCTCAATGGTCCGGGTGCGCACGCGTTCGTCGAGATAAGGATATAGACGAACAATCCGGGCTGCGAATGTTGCACCCGGATAGGCATCCAGTCTGGCAGTGACAGACGAACCCTTACGGATTCCAGCGGCATACTTCTCAGGTATGGCTACACGAATCACCAAGCTGACCGGATCATATATTTCCACCAATGGCGCACGGGGCACGACAAAATCACCTTCTTTCACCTTCAACCGGGAAACCACTCCAACCCAGGGCGCGGCAACGAAATAATCCTGTGCCATCTCCTCTGCTTTGGTTAATTGTGCCCTTGCTCTTTCGTAGCTTGCCTTGGCCTGGTCCAGTTGTTCTCCTGGAAGGGCATCGTTCTGCACGAGTTGTTGTGTTCTCTTTAAATTGTCCTCCTCTTTTTTGAGATCTTCTCGAAGGGATAAGATCAAGGCATCGACCCCTTTCTTCCGCCCTATTGAAAGCAATGTGTCTCCGGCTTTCACCAGGTCGCCTTCACGTACGCGCAGATTCAGAACAGGTCCTTCGGCAGGCGAAGCCAGTTGGGCTATACGGTAAGGTTCGACCGAGCCTGTCAGTTCCAGCGTTTGCGAAATCGCCGATTTTGCCACGGAAATCACACGGACTTCCTGAGGCTTCTTCGTCATTTCCTTGGGACTGCCTTTCTCTTGGCTGGAAGCAATGTTGCAAACAAATGATACACCGCCCGCCAGTAACACAACGAACGTAATGGCTGTAAAAATTTTCCGTTTCATAGTTCTCCCCCTATGGCTAATCGAAGTTGCGCCAGCGCTATGTTATAGTCCGCCAACGCCCGATCATAATTGGTCTGTGAATCCAGTAGGGCCGACTGGGCATCGAGTACATCCACAATGGCGCCTTTGCCCAAATCATATTTCTGCCGTTCGATTCGAAAACTTTCCTTGGCCTGCTCAATGGCTTTTTTGATGGCTTCGATCCGTTCCCAGGACGAATTCACATTGAGCAGGGCCGTTTCCGCATCCAACCGGATCTGAAGATCGAGTTTCCGAAATCGCTCCTGAGCAGAGGCCAATTTGGCCTTCTGGTCCCGGACCCTGGCCTCGACTCGTCCTCCTTCGAAAATGGGGATATCCACAGCAATGCCAATTCGGTAGACCTCAGAGCTTCTATCACCAAACCCTGATACCGATCCGATGGCCCACCTTTCTCCGTAGGCCCCCTGGAGAGAAAGGGTCGGCCAATGTCCTGCCCGGGCCACATCCACGTTTCTCGCTTGGGCCTCAAGGGCCGACCGGGCGGATAAAAAATCGTCACGGCTTGACCAGGCCTTCGCCAAGGCTGTCTCCAAATCGGGAATCAACGCTTTTTGAGCAACCGCCAGGCTTCCTCGAAGCGAAATCGCCCCAGATGGGTTTTTCAGCCCAAGAAGGTTCACCAGAACACGCTGGTAGATGAGCTTCACGTTTTCCTCACGAACCAACCGCTGTTCAATATCCGCCAGCCGAACCTCGGTACGCATCCGATCTACCCTCGCGGCCTTTTGAGCAGCGACCAAGGCTTCCACTTGTTTGAGATGCTCTTGAAGTGTTTGGCGGGAGAACCCCAGGGATTCAACAACGCGCTTCTGAGCCAAGATATTGAAAAATACGCTGGAGACATTGAAGATGAGTTCCTTTCGGCTGCGGGCCAAGCGCTGATTCGCCGCTATTTTAAGGAGCTCTGCCGTTTTCACCTGATTGATCAGGCGCCCCCCAGTAAAGAGCGGCATAGAGAGCACAAGATCTTCGAAAACGTTGTTCCTGCTGAAAGCTCCTTGATCATCGAAGAAAGGCCCGGGAGCCTTCTCTCCCCGTTTGGGTATCAACCTTTGCGGATCATTATAGTGGGAATACCCACCTACGACCCTGAGATTCGGCAACATTTCCCCGAAGGCAAGGTCACGCTGTGCTTGCGCAGCTTCGACGTCCCATTTCGTTGCAGCGATATCGGGATTGTTGGCAAGGGCAATTTCAATGGCTTGGGGCAGGTCAAGGGGTCCTTCCGGCTGCTTGGCCGGGGGCAGACCCGCTGGGCGTTCTGAAGCGGCCGGAATCTGTATCCCCGCAGCCCGATAAGGATCAGTAGGTCGTACCAAAGCACATGCGCTGCAAGCAAACACAGTCAACAGAACCAGTATGGTTTTCATAATATTTCCGTTCATAATATCCCCCTATTATCCAAATCAGCCTCCACTGTCAGATTGAGAGTAGCTGGAAGATTATACTTCGCCTTAAACTCAATACGAAAGCCAGGTTCGAGTTTAGGCTCAAACGCCAGAGAGATGGTAGCCATCAATACGAATGCTAAACCTAAGTTCAAGCCAATAATAGTAGCCTTTCTCATAAAAATTACCTTCTTACTAAACCTTTGCACGCCTCAGTGCAACAGTCCACAAAATTCTTAGTTCGATTTTACAAATATGATAAGAATTGGATAAAGGAGCTACTTCGGGTGGAGATTAACAGCGAAGGAGAACGGAATCCAGGGAAATATTGTGACAAATGGAGTTGATATTCAGAACAAGGATGAAATTGTCTGCCCGGGTTGATTCCTGCTCTAATCGGGTTGGATGTAGAGATGCCACGGCATGCTCATGTTGAGATCCAAGAGCGTTAAAAAGACAATTGCGCAACTGCATTTGTTTGCAGTGAACAAATAGGTTTCCCTTCGATAGGTTATGAGCTATGTTCAAAGGGATCAGCCCGAGAAGAAGAGGAATAAGAATGATTGCAGGAATGAGTATTAATAACCTGTGTTTGCTTACCATTTGAGCCATCTTGTTTCAACTTTAGGCCATATGGCCAAATTTGTCAATTTGAAATCTCGTTTCTGAAATCTCGTGTCCTTTCTTGTAGACACAAAGATGCAAAGACAATAACCTTTAAAAAATGTTCTCCTATTCTGTTTTAACAGCCTTCGTTTAAAACCTGCGCTTATCACTCGTAGGGCGCTAATTTTTCTTTAAGAGTTCTTTTGGCCCGGACGAGCAATGATTCAACAGCCGGGACAGAGCAGCCCATTACTCTGGCAATTTCTTCATAGGAAAGATCATCATATCTTTTTAGAATCACAGCCATTCGCTGATTTTCAGGCAGGTTTTGAAGAGCCTTGGTGATTTGGTGGCTTCGCTCCTTGGCAAGCAGAAGATCCTCTGGCGATGGCGAACCATCAGGAAAATCCTTTTCCCCGTGGATCTCATTATCCGCATCGGACCGCAGGAACTGAAACAATTTCTTTCGGCGGGCGGATTTCAGCTCATTAAGGCAAAGATTGGCAGTAATACAGTAGATCCAGGTTGTGAATTTGGCCTTGGGTTCATAACTCTTAGCTGCCTGCCAGACCCGTAAGAAGACTTCTTGAGCCAGGTCTTTTGCTTGCGTCCTGTCCCCGATGAAACGATAAATAAGATTGAGGACAGAAGTCTGATGGCGATTTACCAGGATTTCAAAGGCATCAGTATCACCTTTTGCAATCCTGGCCATTAGATCTTCACTCGGTATCTCTTTGTCCATTGATTGGCGAAAGCTTTCAGAAAAAAATGGAGACTGGATAACTCAAATCAGAAATAGTACCTCACCCTTAATTCAACCCTGTAGTCATTCTGTTTTTCCCCAAATTCGGTCCTCCTCCCTCCCAATAAGCCGATTCCCTTCAACCGGATTTCAAGATTCTTTATTCCCGTATATAACAATTCGGGAGAAATGGAAAGGCTCCGGTCATTCAAATTCATGATGGTTGTGATCGCTGGCGTAAAATAAAGAATGTTGAAGGGCTCTTTCTGGCTGATGCGGAGATAGAGGTAGTCCTTCGAGGGATTGATTCTTCCATAATTGCCTTCGGTCACACTCGCCGCTTTCTTCAACAGGGAATCGTTTCCATTTAATAAAAACAGGTCATATCCCCTGTCGATGAAGGTCAAGTAGTCTTTCATTTCAAGGTGGCTAAATCCAGTTCCATTCCGATAATATTCAAAAATAAATGTCGTCTCCGAAGCAGTCAGGTAGCGGATCCCAAGAAGGTAACTCTTCGCATCAAATTTTGCTTCAGAAATATTCCCCTGACTGTCGATGACTCTGCTTTTTTGATTATTGATAAAGGCAAACTCCCCATGGATTTCCAAATTGGTGGTAATGTTTTTTGAAAAATCCATTCCCACCCGGCTCGTCCTGCTTCCTCCTGTCATGGCCATGAGGTCGATGTCCGTATCATAGAAGAGGAAATATAGCTTCGCTGCGAAGTTGAGCCTGTTTACCGTCCCGAAATCGTCGTTGACATCCTTATAGACAGGAAAGATCACGGGAGTGAACGAGACCGTTTTAAGCGGACCCTGGAAGCTTTTGATATAATCCGCGGAGGCACTGATGTAGCCTTCAATGGCCAGCTCGGGGTCGTCGGGATCTTTGGGTCTGCTGACAAAGGCTACCGGGTTAAAGGCATACCCCTTGCCCCAGAGCAGGGTCTGCTTTCCGAATTTGAAGCTGAGGGAGGGGGTGGGTTTAAGGGAAAGATATCCTTCGTAGATCATCCTCTTCGGTTCACTGTGTTCCCAGCCGAGATAGGAATATTGCAAATCGAAATTGGCCTTGACAAAAAGACGGGCAATCCCTTTTTCGAGACTCCCTTCAAGCTGGAGTCTTCCATTATACTCTTCGATCGTCTTCCCTTCGTCACGGTTAAACAATTTCAACTTGTACAGAGATGCATCCCTATCCAATCCAAAAAGGACCGGCCTCAGTTCGACATAGCCGCCAAAATGGTAAGGTTTCTTTTCTATTTCGGAGAGATCAAATTTATATTCCTCTTCCGCAAAGGCGAAGGAGCCCAGAAAGATGATCAGCCATGCGAGAAAAAAGAGAAGACCTTTTTTCATCCTTCTTATCCTTTCACCTTAACGACTCGATGTTTGGCATGAAGGTCAGTGTAAAGACCTCATCCTTGAAATCCCTCTGTTTGATCTTGGCAAAGATCATAATGGACTTGTATCCCTTATATAAAGGGCTGTCCGTCTCAATCACAGATGGTCTGGCGATCCCCCCTCCGAAATCTTTAATTTCCTTGAAATAGAGTGTCTTGATGAGCATACCTGCTTCTGTAAGGCACTCGATTTTTACGGGGAGTTTCTTGTTCTTATCCGCCCATAAGTTCAACCGGTCGTAGGCAACCATCTTTGTTTTTGCTTTTAGTTCGAGAAAATATTCATTCCCCTTTTCTTCTACCTTCTCCACGTTGTATTCTGCCGCATAATCCAGACTCAGGATGTCCGCATTGTTAAAAACCCCTCCAATGACGGACTGAAGGCTGGTGATTCGAATCGGCTTCCCTACATTGGGAATATAGAGCCACATGTTATCTCCGAGACGCAAGGTGCTTCTTCCTTTCTCACTTGCCGGAGCCAGAAAGACGCCTGCAAGCTTATCCAGACCTTTCTTGACTGAGAAGAAAGTATATTCCATCTTTCGGCCATTCGGCTCAACATTAATAAGCTTACGATACATTTCGTAAGATTCGGGGTTTAAATTTCGGTCAATCTGTTTCAGAAGCTGAGTCCCGTCAATGGCTGCATAAGCCGGAACTCCGGTGATCAGGACACTTAAAACCAGCAAAATTCTCAGTATGTTTCGCATGTCTAAACCTCGCAAATGGATTTTCTTAGTATTGTAAACACCTCCGCTCTTTGCAGCGAGAAATCTTATACGGAGGACAAGGTTTGTATCCTTCTCTGCGATGAGCAAGGTTCAATTCCCGTCCTCCGGGTCGGCAACCCTGCGTAAGCAAGGTAACGTGCAGGGTGCCCAATTCTTTTAGTTAGCTTGGAGCACTTTTTTTACCGCTTCCTCTGCACTGCCCTTAAAGGAAACGGCTTTGATTCCTTTGCCCTTCATGACTTCGACAATTTTAGGCCCGAACCCTTCGGCCACAACGACCGTCGCTCCCTTACCAGCAAGAAAATCGGCTACTGCAATCCCGGAATTCTGCGAATCTTTGGCTGGATTCGCAATCGTCTCAATCAATTTCCCTTTGCCATCAAAGATTAGGAAAAAGGGACTGGGTCCTGCCTGCTTACTTACCGAAGCCGTAGGGGTCTTGTCGTTTGCTGCCACGGCAATCTTTTCTTTTTCCCCGGCAAACGCAAAACCGGATGCCATAAATAGAATCGCCAATATTATCGAGATCACCTTTTTCATTGGTACTTCCTCCTTCATTTAATTGGATTTTAAAATTTTCTGCACGGCCTCTACTGCACTGCCTTTAAAGGCAAAACAATCTATTCCTTTGCCTTTCATTGCCTTTATTATCTCGTCGCCAAATTCTTCGGCCACGATAACCTTTACGTTTTTTTGAGTTAGAAAACTTATCATGGAATTTCGAACTTGGTCTCTTTCATCCCTGGGGAGCTTTTCAATTCCCCCTATCAACGCCCCTTTTTCGTCAACTCGAAGAGAATCGGCCAGGGATTTCCCAGGCGCCTCTCTTGCCTGCTTATAAGGGTTATCAATCGCTTCTACGAATGTTCCTTTCCAGTCAAAGAGGAGGTAAAAAGAACTGCGGCCTAACCTCTCACCGACCGGTCCCTCCGTGGTTTTTCCTTCCGATGCGACGGCGATTCTTCCTTCCTTCTTTTCCGCCGCAAACACGATGAGTGAAAACATCAGGAGGGCGCATAATCCCCCAATAAGCGACCTTTTCATCCTCTCCTCCTACACATGGCGCAAGGCCTGGATGGGCTCCATCCGCGAGGCTTTCAGTGCCGGCTGCAGGCTGGCCAGTACGGAGATCAGGATGACGATGCCGGATACGACCAGGACATCGACCGGGGCAATCGTCGCTTTTAGAATGAGCCCTTTCTGCCTGCCGAAATCAAAGGTGATACCATAAAGGTTGAGGATCATAATGATGCCTAACCCGATCAAATTGCCTACGATCACTCCTAGGGCTCCAAGAGAGAAGCCCTCCATCATGAACATGGATAGAATCTTCCTCGGCAGGGTACCAATGGCGGCGATCGTCCCGATCTCCCTAATCCTTTCATAAACCGCCATGATCATCACGTTCATGATGCTGATCAGGACAACGGCGATCAGCATGGCTTTAATGGAGATCGTCATCACATCAATCATCCGGGCAATGTTATAAAACGGGCTAATTTTTTCCCAGGGATGGACCTCGTAGATGGGTTTGCCTTTTTGATTGACTTCCTTTTCCAACAGCCCTTCCAGCTTCTCAGTGAAGGCAGCCTCCTTGCTGAAATCTTTCAGATGGATGGCCACCTCACTGATCTCCATCTCCTCCATCCTCAAGACCTCCATGGCATCCTCAATGTGGACGTATCCATCCCTTCCCCCGAGACCTTGGGCACTTTCGAGAACCCCAGAGACTTTAAACTTTTTTCCGTTGACCGAACTATCTTTATTGGTAGTCACGATGACGACGATATCTCCGGGCTTCACGCCCATTCCTATGGACAGGAGTTCCGGGATCATGATCTCTCCCTTGTTTAGGCTTTTCTCCCCTTTGATGATTCTCGACGGCAGGAGGGGCACGGTTTTGAATTCCTGGTCCGGATATACCCCGTTTAACCTGATGCTGGTCGTCTCTACAAAGGTACTGAACATTCCCCCGAATTTGATCCGCGGGGAAAAAGCTTCGATCTCGGGCTGACTTTTAAGAATATTTTCCAATTTCTTGTACGCCTGGAGGCCCAGGTTTAGGTTGAGGGGAAGACTGTCAATGGCGGCCGTATACCCCTTTCGATGGACCTGCAGGTGTCCGAGGGATGCGTCGGTTACCTGGGCAATCATCATGTTTTTGAAGGAGCCGGATATGGAGATAAACAGCAGGACGAAAACGACTCCAATAGTGATTAGAGATGCAGTCAATAAAGTTCTTCTTTTATAACGTAAAAGGTTACGGATGGCGATTTTGAATAGGTTACCCATTGTTGTTCCCTCCCTGAGCTTTTTTCCCGACCAATTCTCCATCTTCCAACGAGTAGATAATCTCTGCTTCGCCAACAATCTTCTGATCATGGGTGGAGAAAAGGAAGGACGTTTTCATTTCTTCTTTCATCTTTTTCATGAGATTAATTACCGTAAAGGCTGTCGCATGGTCGAGATTAGCCGTCGGTTCATCGGCCAGTACAAGTTTCGGATTGGTCACCAAGGCTCGCGCCACAGCCACCCTCTGTTTCTGCCCGCCTGAAATCTGGTCGGGGTATTTGTCCTTTTGCTCGATCATCCCCACTGCCTCCAAAAGCTTAAGAACTCTCTTTTTTCTTTCCCCTCCAGGGATTTTCTGAACCATGAGAAGGGGGTATTCGATGTTTTCAAAAACCGTCAGAACCGGGATGAGGTTAAAATCCTGGAATATGAACCCGATGTTATCCCCCCGGAAGGAGGCGCTTTGATTCCGGTCAAGATGTAAGACATCTGTCCCAGCGACCTTTAAACTCCCCTCTGTCGGTTTATCAAGACATCCGATCAAATTCAAAAGGGTTGTCTTCCCGCTCCCCGAAGGCCCTACAAAGCAAACAAAGGAAGCAATCTCTATTTCAAAACTGACTCCTTTCAATGCTCTGACCGTTATCTCACCAACTTGGTAATCCTTACTAATATTCTCTGCAACAATGAGTTCCATATGATCTCCTTTCTGTTAAATGATATCGTGCTGAGGCTTTGCGATTCGACCCTTATCTTTAGGCCCTTCTTTTTCAATGAATAATCCTTTCGAAAGGTCTTCTGCCTTTCTCTGAACAAAATGGGCATGGAAGACACTGAAGACCGTGAAGGAAGGATACAGAATGACAACCATCTGAAACAGGTAGATGAGAGCCTGCATTTTTGAGAACTGGTCAAAGAGACTGAAAAGCCCGTATAGCCCAAAGATAATGGGCATGAGGGTCCCTACATATTTCCCAACCATTTTGATTTCGTAATCTTTCCGGTTAAAGTACCTGATTCCCAGATCATCCATGGTCCAGAGAGTGGATAAGACGAGGGACACAAGAATTGTGATCCCCGTGACAATCAGAAGTCGTCCCAGTTGAAATTGCCCTTGGGGTAAAAGGATCGAGGCCGTGGCTGTTGATCCCGTAACGATCTGAAGAACACCAAGGAGTTTCGTAGCAAAAAGAAGTCCGATGCCAATCCCTTGAAAGGGTCGGGAAAGCCAGTGTTTTATGGGACGAATTTCCAGTTTTTGCTTTCGTTTTATTTGAATAAATATCTTCTTCCTTCTCCGGATAAGGGACCCGAGGTTGCCAAAGATGGATGGTAATAGAAAGATAGGAAGGCAAAGAAAGAGGGCTGATCGAAAAAAACGAAGAAACCCACTACAGAGTGATTCCCAACCTCTTAAGAAGGCAAACTCCCCTGAAAAGATGGAGACGAAAATTGTAAGAATCAAAATTACGATGGCGGGCGCTACCTCTTTAGACCACCGATGTGATTTTTTTGAACATATTAACTGGACCATTGTCATTACCTATGTTTCTCCTTTGTTATTGAAGCCCTTTCTTAGATCTTCTACCCGTATCCATAATGGGAATTTCATATCCTAAACCCATTTCAAATGCCCACCCTTGCGGTAGCCGTTCCAATTGCTCTTTTGTAAATACCGACCTGGCTTTTACCTGGTAAGACAAGGAGAGTTCCTCAAGCTTAGCCTGAAGGGCAGAGATTTTTCTCTGCTGATCAAAGAGTATCTGGGGCTGGACATTCGGGTCCGACAAAAGATATCTCAACTCAATCTTTAAGGCGAAAAGACCCGTCCTTATCGGGATTGCCTCTGCCATATAGGCGCGGCGAAGGGTTTCGAGTGCCTTCTTCTGCGCCTCAGTAAATGTAAAGGATGAGGATTCCCAACACGTTCCCTGACTGTTCATCCTCAAGCTTGGCTTATCCAATTTAAGAGACCGTTCCTGGGCCACCGACATCTGAATGGCGAATAAAGCGAATAAAGAAAGTATGAGCATAATAAAGATTCCGCACTGCAATAATGAATATTTCATTTTTCTGTTATTCTTTTCGCTATTCTGATTGTTACCCCTCGCCGTTTTTGTGAGAACATCCAGCAAAGCAATGAGTTCACCCCATTCGATAGGCTTAGGAAAGAATCCGTTCACACCTTCCTCCTTTGCCCTCAGCCTAATTTCATCGCTTGCAAGACCGGTCACTAAGATGGAAGGGATTTGCGGATACATTCTCCTGGCCTCCTTGATCAACTCAAGCCCATCCATTCCCCCCATCTTGAGATCAGTGATCAGGGTTCCGAAAGATTCCTCTTGTAACTTTATAACCGCCTCTTCTGCCGTTGTACAGGAAGAAGTCTCGTAATCGTAACTTTCAAGAATCTTCTCCATGACTCCCCTTGAGAAAACATCATCCTCTACAATTAGAATCTTTATTCTTTTCATGTTCCTACCTCTTGCTCAGCAAGAAGTAGCAGGGCGGAAATTCTCCGCCCTGCCTCTTGGGTTACCAGCGACCCATAGGGCCTCTCATGCCCATTCGGGGACCGAAGCCCATGCCCGGCCCAAACCCTGCACCAGGGCCAAATCCCTCGCCTTGGCTGAAAGCAGGCAGCTGAGCCAACTGCTCAGGTGTCAGCACCTTCCTAATCTCAAGCCCGAGGTTTGTAGCTTTCTCCTGGAGTTTCGATTGGAGGTCAAAAATTTCCTTCTGCTTGGCTGTGACCGCAGCCTGATCAGGACTCTGACTCAGCCATAGGTTTCGGAGCTCTGTCCTCTTGGTCCAAAGATCCTTCTGAAGAGGCTCGATCTCTTTTAAAGAGGTCTCCCTCAATGTTTGGATCTTAGAAGACTGCTCTGCCGTCAGGTTTGGGATAGGTGGGGAACCGTACGCTTGGCCACCAAAGCCTCGACCAAACCCAGGCCCGAATCCAGGACCCCAGGCCAATGCAACGGTTGCCATAAGTGCCAACCCTAAAGCCAGACACAAACCGATGATGATGGTCTTTTTCATTGAAATCACCTCCTTTCTTGGGTGTTTCAGTATCCTCAGTGTCGCTTTCTTGACCTCTGAGGAGAAAATAGTCAATAGAATTTTTGCCTGATCGATTTTTAGAGATAAATTAAATGGATGAGTTACTTTGGTGGAAGTTAGCAGCGAAGAGGAACAGAATTGAAGGAGATGTTCGGACAGATGGGATCAACAACAGAAATTGGAAACTCTTGCACGCCCGGCAATTCCCAGTGCAGTGGAGTTGGATTTAGACTTAGGATGGTATGGTCATCATGAGACACGACGGAATTGAAAGGACAGTGATTGGTCCATTGGGCTTGCTTACAGTGAGTGAAAGGGCACCCGCTCGCTAATCTGTGAGCCATGTTTATGGGAGTCACCCCAAGAAGAATAGGGATGAGAATGATTGCTGCGATAAGAAATAGTAATTTGTGTCTGCCTAACATTGGAACCTCAATCTAAATCTAACATGAACTTGAGCTTAGAATAAGCAACTTTAATGCCAGAATCTAAAAAACTTTTGAATGAGAGGAATACATAACAATTACATAAAGTTAATATGATTTTCTAAGATTAAAATCTCCCATCGCTATACGAATTCTTTCGACAATTAAGTCGATAGCAAAACGTTAGAATGCCTAATTATCAATCAGTTATCAATAGGTTAAAGGCTTCGACAAATTTTTCTTCAATCGACAAAAAATCCTATGGTTACTCATCTATTTTTCAAGTTCCCTTTCAAGAGTTTAGACACTCAGGAGCGTTTCTTTGCGCTGCCTGCCGATGTTGTGATGATTATTTATATTAGGAAACCGAAAATGAGAATTGAAAGGATTCCTCCGATTAGAAGGATGTAAGGAAGGACTACCTAACTTGACAGTGTAAGTAAAGTCAGGTCCTGACTTTCATACATAAATGGGGCAGGCATAAAATTTTTTTCGACCTTTTGGTGCCCTGAGCAAAAGGCATTTTATCCTTTTTGTTCGATCACCTTCTGACATGCTTGGGAGAGCTCTAAGAGTCGGGGGAGGAATGCCACATGTGTGGCTGCTTGGTGAAGATTACGGAGTCCAGCAGGGATATGCTCGAGAAAAGTTTTAAGCCCTTTCTTGAGGCCCAAAAATCCATAGGCCCCAAGGGCTTGCATGAGGCGCTGTGCCGAAGCTTCCCAGAAAGTGTTATGGAAGGTGGCCCAATCAAGATCCCATTTCGATAGCCCGTAATAAAAGGACAGGAGTTCGTCACGTTCACTTTCGGAAAAATTCACATAAGGATCGCAGAGCAGTGAGCCAAGATCGTAGAAGGGGCTTCCGAAGCGCATCCCCTGGAAGTCGATGAGGAAGGGTTCTCCATCATGAATCATCACGTTCTGGGATTGCAGATCCCGGTGCACGAGAGAGCGCCCTGTTCCTGCAAGCCGTTCTGCCAGGCCGGAAAGCTCCGCCTCAAGTTCCTGCTCGAAGGAAGGTTCAAGTTCGATCCCACAGACATCCCTGACAAAATGCTCCCTGAAGTAATCCCTCTCCCAACGGTAGAGATCAGGGCCAAAGCCCTCTATAAGCCTCACACGGTCTGAAGGGAAATCCTTTTCGGGGAAGGAATGAAGTCTGTGCGCGATAGCAAGCGTCTTTTGGTAAAGGGCCTGTCGAGTTTCCCAGGGGGTTTTCCTGAGAGACCAGAGATCCGTATCCCCGAGGTCTTCCATGACGATGAGACAGCTGGCTGAATCGTGGTGGATCAGCCGGGGCGCCGGGATATCGATGTCATGGAGAAATGCCGCAATGTCGGCGTAGTAAGTGTTCTCCACACGCTTCGGGTCGTAATGGACCAGAATGGCCGAATCCTTACGGTTCCATTTCAGTCTAAAGAAAGTCCGATCCGACCCTCTTCCCTCTAAAGAAGAAAGTTCTATTGGAACAGACTCTGAAAGTCCCAGGGCCTCTCGGCTAAAATCGATCATGTTTTTCTTTGACAGGGTAGCTTTCAGTGCTTCGTAGGCTTCGATGGAGCCGATGTCGTGCCACTCCCCTTCGTCTATGATAATCCCCTGGATCGTTCCAGGTTTTTCATTGATTCTTCTGATCAAGGCGGGAACAATAGATTCAATTTTGCCGGCTTCAAGAAACTGGAGGATCGATGTCTCCACAGCATAGATGCCGGCAAAGAGGCAGCTTTGAACTCCCGGGTTTCCCAGGATGTGCCGAAGATCGCAGATCTCACCAGCTTCATTGATGTTTACATTCAGAAGAGGGCCGTTGCCTCGCAGGGCGAGCGTTACCTCCGGTCGCTTCTGGTCATGAACCTCCAGGAGCTTCTGCAAGGGAAGATCGGTCATCACATCACCGTTGTAGCAGAAGATGGCCTCATCCTCGTTCAGGAGATCTTCAATGTTTTTCAGTCCGCCTCCCGTGTCCAAAAGGATTGGTTCATGGCGAAAGAGTATGGGCACACCGCGCCATCGCCTGTCAGGAAATTTTTCAGAGTAGACCTCCGGGCAATGATGAGTGTTCACGATGAAACGATCCACTCCGACTTTTAGGAGATGATCCATCGCATAGGTGATGATGGGACGTCCCCCCACCTCCAGGAGCGGCTTTGGAAGTCGTTCCGTCAGAGGCCGAAGCCGTGTCCCGAGTCCTGCCCCCAAGATGAAGGCTGTCTTGAATCGTCGTCTTCCTTTCAATCGTACCTCATATTTTTTTCTTTCCGAACTCCGGATCAATTTTCACCAGCCCTGTCACGATGAACCCCGGGATCGTCGCGGCCATGATCCAGAGAAAGAAGTTCTGATAGCCCAGCTGCTCCTGGAGCCAGCCGCTAAACATGGCCGGTACCATCATACCCAGGGCCATGATCCCCGTGGAGATGGCGTAGTGGACCGTTTTATGCTCCCCCTCCGACACCATGATCATGAACATTGTGTAGGCCGTAAATCCAAAGCCGTAACCGAATTGCTCCACAGCAACGCAGAGGTTGATCAAATGGAAATTGTCAGGCACGGCCTGCGAGAGATAGACAAAGGCGAGATCCGGCAGATGCATCACGCAAACCATGATCCAGATCCAGAACTTGAGCCCTTTTCTGTAAATGGCATACCCCCCTAGAAGTCCTCCAAGCATGAGTGCAACGACCCCTACTGTACCGTAGATGATTCCCACCTCTGATGTGGTGAGCCCCAGTCCCCCCCTTGAGCGGGGGTCGAGCAGAAAGAGTGCTATGATCTTAACAAGCTGGGTCTCCGCGAGTCGGTAGAAGAGAAAGAAAGTAAGAATGGTAACAATACCCTTTCTCCTGAAGAAGAGACCAAAGATATGGAAAAACTCGCGAGAGAGTGATGTCGAAGGGTTGCGGCTAGCCGAACGATCGACAGCCGGGTAGGGAAGAACAAAAAAATGATAAATGAAGAGGGCCGCAAAGACAGCAGCTGCCACAAAGAAGGTGACGGACCAGGCTCGCGGGATATCATAACCGCTTCCTTCGAGAAAACCTGCAAAGATGACGAGCCCGCCCTGGGCCGCGATCATGGCAATGCGGTAGAAGGTCGTTCGCACCCCAACAAAAGCGGCCTGGAGAGGTTCCGGGAGCCCCAGCATGTAAAAGCCGTCGGCGGCGGTGTCATGAGTTGCTGAACTGAAAGCCATAAGCCAGAAGAAAGCAAGGGTATACTGAAAGAACCGGGCAGCCGGGATGAAGAACGCAATGCAGGCCAATGACGCTCCGATAAAAAGCTGCATCAAAAGGATCCAGTAGCGCTTCGTCCTGAATAGTTCGACAAAGGGACTCCAGAGAGGCTTGATGACCCAGGGAAGATAGAGCCAGCTTGTGTAAAGGGCGATGTCAGTGTTTGAGATGCCAAGCCGCTTGTAGAGGACTACTGAAACCGTCATCGCCATGATATAAGGGATACCCTCGGCAACATACAAAGAGGGGACCCAGGCCCATGGATTCCGCAATGTTGGTTTGTTCTTGGACATGCCCGTTTGATGAATAAAATCGAATATTGGTAATTTGGTCTATTTGGTTTCTTTAGTCTTTTTGGTTAACCAAATAAACCAGAGAAACAAGAGAAACTGAAGCAACATTATTTCATTATTCAAACTTCTCTCTAGTATATCTTTTGGATCTTTACGCCCCGGAAATAATGCTTCAGGATTTCCTCTGTTGAAAATCCCTTGGTGGCCATAACCGCAGCGCCGATCTGGCAGAGTCCCACGCCGTGTCCCCAACCGGCACCCTTAAAAATAAATCGTTCCACCTCCCCGTTAGGATAAGGTTTCACCGCCACAACGAATGCACTGCTGTAAAGGTGACTCCGGGAGAGCCAGCGCCGTATTTGGAGTTCCTTTCCCACCACCATGCTTTTCTTTGAACCGACGATTTTCAACCGGGAGATCCTGCCCGAAGGACCGCGGCTAAGAGTTATGATATCCTGGAGAGTCCCGAAATCAAAACCCGATTTTTTTCTCAGTATCTCTTCCAGTTCCTGCCGGGAATATTCGATCCTCCAGCGGAAGAAGCTTTTTGTCTCGCGGTCGAAGTCTGGAAGGATTTTATTAAGAAGGTTTTCGTCTTTTGTGTTGCAGTAGACCTCGGGTTCCGAAAGGATCCAGGCAGAAGCTTCTTCCTCTGTGCTGACCGGCTGATAAGAGACCGGTGCATCCGAGATGCTGGTTAGATATGAAACTCGTTTATCATCCCAGGCCGTGTCGAATTCTTCTGTGATTCCTCCACAAGCCTTGGAATATCGGGCATCGCAGATTTCATTTTGGTAGGTGATCACCATCCCGCGAGTTTCCCGGACAGCTTCTTCGGCCTGCTTGGATACAATCTTTGTGATGCCCTGATATCGTTGGCAGTGGTCATCGCTGCAGACATCGAAGAGGTCGTGGTCCTCCCGGTCATACCAGCGTATCACCTCTCCTTCGGTAATCTTCTCCGTCGATATGGATGTTTCTTTTGTTTTCTTTTTTCGACTGAGCGCAGCCAGAAGCCAGCTCCGGGACAAAATGGCGTGGGCCTTTAAAAATTCGATGGGAGCTTCAGCGCTCATCTC
>Ga0315282_10004394_pt1 | contig 24583 bp, 21 predicted proteins | sample YL17G07_20_MG_FD_203693 | JGI IMG/M metagenome (GOLD analysis project Ga0315282, IMG submission 203693) | Sediment microbial communities from Yellowstone Lake, YNP, Wyoming, USA - YL17G07_20 | ecosystem: Environmental > Aquatic > Freshwater > Lake > Sediment | place: USA: Wyoming | collected... | reverse complement strand
CCGCGACGGCGAAGCCACGCTCTATCGCGCTGAGGGCATTGCCGACAGCAGCGCCAGCCTGTTTTCCGCCGCGGCCGGGGCTGCCGGGGGCGAGACTTGCGTCACCGTCGCCCTGGACGGCTTTCTCGAAAAAGAAAAGCTGGTTGCGCCGGACTTCGTCAAGCTGGACGTGGAAGGCGCCGAACTATCGGCGCTTAGTGGAGCGGCGGCGATCCTCGCCGACCCCCGGCCCTTGCTGCTGGTGGAAATGGAAGAGAAAAACCTGGTGGCGGCCGGGGCCTCCAAGGCCGCCATCCAGACCTTCCTGGCCGATTACGGCTACTGCGCCGCCCATCTCCGCAAGGGCCGCTGGCACTTGATCGACGACGTCAACTTAACCCGCGGCCGCAATCTCTTCTGGTTCAACCCCGATATTGCCAAACACCGGGAAAAGGCGGGGCGGGTCTTAAATCTTAGTTAGAGTTCAGTATTTGGAAAATTGAATATATTGGCAATATATCAGCCATCAAAGGCCCCCTTCACTCTCATCCCCCAGGCTGAACTTGAGGGCATAGAAATGAGTGGCAGGGCCCAAATCTGACTGCAATAGCCTACCAATGGCCTGGATCATCCACTATGATGAGGTCGGACGAGCCTGACTTTCTTGAAATTGTATAGATATAACTTCGGAGCCGATAGGAAATAGTTCAGACTTAATTTCTTGAATCAGCCCCCATGCTTTAGCTTCCTCAGGATTAAGTGTAGTTCTTTCAAGCATGGCTGCTGTGACCTCTTGGACGGATTTCCCTGTATTTGCCGCTATGACCTTCGCAATATTTTCCACATCTATTTTTAAACCCTTCAATCTCTCTTCAAGTTGCTTTTCTTCTAAACGCTCATTTTGAAAACCTAGTGCCACGCCATGTAGCAAAAATCTTGCCTGCGGAACAGAATATCTTTTGTTGCCACCGCAAAATAATATAACCCCTATAGAATCTACACTACCAAAATTATGTGTCGATATTGTTACGGGTAAGCCTTTTAAGTAGTTGTATGCCGATAGTCCATGAAAAACGCTACCTCCAGGACTTGAAACTAATATAACGAATTGAGTTGCACCCTGTCTCATCTTCTGATCAATAGCGTCCATTAAGGCATTAATTGTGACATCAATCACAGGAGCAAAGAACTTGATAACAATGGGTTTCATAGACATATTAAGACCCTCTGTTAGTCTTTGAAATGGCCTTGGTCATTCTCCCATCAAACAAATGCTCCACCCTCCAGTATCTTGAAAACATGATGATTCCAATGCATTCCATCCAAACCAGTTCGCCCCGCTCCACAAACATTAGAGCTAAGGCTGCTTTAGTCGGAAGTTAGACAACGCTATCCCTTTTTAGCCTTCTTCAATGGATTCACCTCCGCTGCATCTACCGTTAGATTATTAAGTTCATTTGACCTCGTGAGCCCAATTTTTTTAACCGGGATAATAGCTGTCGGCAAAAGGTCCCCACCAGGCTCTGGGCCTATATTTGCTGCAGCTAAACCAAATTCAATGGAAAGTCCCCATAATCCTTCATGAAGATCATTGTAGCGTATTAAGGCCTCTACCACCTCTTTGAAGGTAAATGTTAAACTTTTAGTCTCAGGCATTAGATTTCACCTCCGTTATGTTAAGCCTCTTTATTCCTAAAGGTTGATTCAGCCGATCACCTGACGATGCTCGTGTAGGATAATCAATTGCAATTGTACTAACAGCAGCATTCATAGCTACTTGAAACATTTTCTGGTCGAGTTTCTTAGTTAATTTATCATACAAGCTAAAGGCTCCTACCTTTTCCGATAGAGCCGAGACAATAAATTGGTTTAAACTTACCCCTTCTCTTTCTGCAATTAATGCCAATTGCCGGTGAAGGCTTTTGGGTAGCCTAAGTAGAACTTTTCCACCATACGAGAGTGATTGTGATGGAGAGGGGATTTCCTGCTTAAGATCAAGCGCTGCTTCGATCCAATCCTTCGCAGCATCTTCCAAATGCTCATAAGCCTCTTGTGGCGTATCCCCTTGAGCGATACATCCAGGGAATTCTAATATTATTGCCGTATATGTCCCGCTTTCCTCATCTGGAATTAGAATACGAGAATATGGTTCTTTTAAATATTCTCCAGGTTTTCTTATTTTCTTCTTCATGGTTATTATCCTTTCCATGTGTTATTCATCGATGCATTCTTCATATTTTTCTATGTCAAGTTCCAATTGGTCGAGAATGATATTTGCCGTAATCCTGTTCAAATCTTTCGAGCCATGATGAGGTATGCTTAGGGGACGAAGGTCGGGAAAAATCTTATTAATCCAATTTGGTTCCTTACCTCGTTTAGATTTAACTCGCCCAAGGGCCCTTGCCAAAGACTCAAGCTCCGAACTGCCAATTCCGCCTTTTTGTCGTAATTCATCAACCCGTATGCGGAGCTTATCCAGTTTCTGGCGATTCATGCTATCATATGTAATATCATTTTATCGATTTGTCAAGCGAAATTCCTGGTGAGGGATAGGGATGACTCAGGTTTTTGAAAATCCTTATGATTGGATTAATCTTCGGACCAAAGTAGAATTCGGGCATTAATTAACTTAAAATCTGCCAAAAATTTTTCATAGGTGATTTGTTTCTGCTATATATAGCAACTTCTTACAGCTAAAATCTCAACTCACAATACCAATAAAAAAAAAGGCGGCAGGATTTCTCCTGCCGCCCTGGATAATTTTAGGTGGTTAAAGGCTTAGCGGCCCGTAGCCTTGGCCAGCTTCTCCCGCTGGGAGGCGCAGTTGCGGCACAGGGGCGCCTCCGGCATGATCTCCAGGCGCCGGGGCTCAATGGGATGGCCGCAGACTTCGCAGAGGCCGTAAGCGCCGTTTTCCAGGCGCAGCAGGGCCTCTTCAATGGCCTCCAGTTCCTGGCGCTTGGGCCCCAGGAGGGTGAGGCTGGTTTCGGCCATCAGGCTGACCGTGGCCTGGTCTTCTTCATCCCGGGCGGTGGCCAGCATCTCCTGGTAACCGTCGCCGATGCTGCTTTTGAGCTGGTCTTTGACTTCCAGCCACAGATTCTTTTTGCGCGACAGCAGGCGATCTTTCACTTCCGCCAGTCTCTCAGGGCTCAGTCCTGCCATCCTTACTCCCTCCACAGGATTGGGCGGGGCCGCCGGACCGGGGCCGACCCCAAGGGGTTATTCAAGAAAATCCTCCAGCGCCGCTTTGCGGGTGGGGTGTTTGAGACGTTTCAGGGCCTTTTTCTCGATCTGGCGGATGCGCTCCCGGGAGACCTTGAAGGCCCGGCCGATTTCTTCCAGGGTGTGCTCCACTTCCTCCCCGATCCCGAACCGCATCTTCATGATCTTCTCTTCCCTGGCGGTGAGGGTGGTGAGAATGGTATCGGTCTTTTCCCCCAACTGTGACTCGAGGATGGCCTCGTAAGGGGAGACCGCCTTGTCGTTGCGGATGAAGTCGCCCAACCGGTCGCCTTCGTCTCCCACCGGGGTCTCCAGGGAGATGAGCTCATCGGCCAGGTTGGTGACCAGGAGGATCTTATCCTCGGGCACACCGGAGCGCTCGGAAATCTCCCGCAGGATGGGCTCCCGGCCCAATTCCTTCAACAGATCGTAGAAAGCCCGGTAGCAGCGGTTGCGGATCTCCTGCAGGTGCACCGGAATCCGGATGGTCCTGGTCTTGTCGTAAATGGCCCGGGTGATGGTCTGCCGGATCCACCAGGAGGCAAAGGTGCTGAGGCGGTAACCGGTGGTGTAGTCGTAGCGGGTCACCGCTTTCATCAGCCCGAGATTGCCTTCCTGAATCAGGTCGGAAAAGGTCAGCCCCCGATGGAGGTATTTCTTGGCGATGCTCACCACCAGGCGCAGGTTGGCCTTGATCATCTGATCCCTGGCCTCGTTGACCTCGGTTTCGGTGACCTGGATGCGGTTGGCCAGTTCCTCGACCTCGGCGGCCTCGGGATAGACCTTCCGGATCTGGAAAAGCTTCTGGTGGATGACCTTGAAGAGTTTCTCTTTGCCTTGGGCACTTTTCTCCGGGGTCTTGAACCAATCCTGGATCTTCTTTTGGAGATAGAGCATCTCTTCCAGTTCGGATTCCGCCTGGGAAACCAGCTCTAAGATGGACTCCTGCCCTTCTTTGATGATGCGTCCCAGGTGGCGCTCCTCTTCCGGAGAAAGAATGGAATAGCGCAACATCTCCCGGAAATAGGCGGCCACCAGGCCCTCATGCTCCGGGATTTCCTCGACCTCGACGTCCTCCACCTCCTCCTCCACGCCCTCATCCGCCAGACCCACGTAACCGGACGCGTCCAGCTGGTCGGTCACCTCCAGTTCTTCGTCAGCCGGGGTTTCGTAGGGGCTCCGGAAATCCAGACCTTCCCCCTCTTCTGCCGGCACCAGGAGGTTATATTGATCATAGGCGACCAGCTGTTCGTTGCCGCCCCCCAGGTCAAGGAATTTCTTCAGATATTCTTTTTCCATGTAAGGTATTCCTGTGGTTACCCACCACCCGTTGAATATAAAAAGGTTATTATATCCCTTTATTGATTCCAGTCAAGAAAAAAAGTCAACCTTTTTTCTCCCGGTGGACTCAATAAGGAGTATATCGGTAATTTCTTCAACATATATAAGATAGTTACCCTAAAAAGGTTGTCAAGTGGATTATCGGTCTTTTCTGCACATAATTTTTTCCATATAACCATTTCTTGACCGACCCCGACCCAGGCGGTATGATAGCCCCCACCAAGGGAATACGAGGCTCGGCCATGCCCCATCAAGACATCGACCAGTTGCAAGAAGGCGCCCTGGTGCACCAGTTCTTTCTGCTGCGCCAGGTGGAGTCCCGCACCGATAAAACCGGCAAGCCCTATCTGTCCCTGGTGCTGGGCGACAAGAGCGGCACCATCGTGGCCCGGGTCTGGAACGACATCCTGAAGAAATGCCCCGGCCCTTTTGTCGTCGGAGATTTTGTGGGGGTTAAGGGCCAAGTGGACTCCTACAAGCAAGAACTCCAGATAAACATCAAATATATTGAAACTGAAGAGAGCATCCGTTCCCGTGGAGGAGACCTCAGCGCCTTCGATCCCGAATTGCTCCTCCAGACCACCCCTTATGACCGCCAGCAACTCTGGCAGGAGTTGCGCCAGTTGGCCGAGGCCCACATCCAGCCGCCCCTGTCGCAGTTGGTGCTGCGATTGCTGGACCGCTACCAGGAGCTGCTCCTGGTATGCCCCGCGGCCCGCCTCTACCATCACCCTTACCTGGGCGGCCTGCTGGAGCACACCTGGTTTGTGGCCCGCCATGCCCAGGCCTCCCTGGCCATTTATCCCGACCTCAACCCGAGCCTGACCCTGGCCGGCGCCATTCTTCACGATCTGGGCAAGGTCAAGGAGATCGCCAACCCCGCGGCCCCGGAGCTCACCATCGCCGGCCAACTCCTGGGCCACATCGTCCTGGGCTGGGAGATGGTGCGCGAGGAAGCCCGGGCCATGGAATTTCCCGACGCCAATCTCCTCATTCAACTAGAACACATTATCCTGGCCCATCACGGCGCGCTAGAATTCGGCTCCCCCGTCCCTCCCAAAACCCGGGAGGCCATGCTGGTCTATTTTCTCGACGACCTGGACGCCAAGCTCAAGATGATGTCCACCCACTTGCAAAGCGCCTCGGGGGACGCTGACTTTACCAGCTACCACCGGGTCTTGCAGCGGGGACTTTACAAAGGCGGCAAAAACGCCGCGGCCGACAAAAATTCAGAAAAATAGCTAAAGGTTTCCATAGCCTGGATTGACAACTTTGTAGTTCGTTCTTATGTATTAATACAAAATCCAGGCAGGGTCGCGGCGCAGCGGCATCTACAGCTAGGCCCAGCGAAAGTTAACCAGGAGGGCATTATGTTCAAAAAGGTTTTGGTTCCTCTAGATGGCTCAGCAATTGCGGCGAAGGTTCTCCCCAAGGTGGCGGAACTGGCTAAGGCTTGCAAGGCCAAGGTGACTCTCTTACACGTCTGCTACAGCGGCGTCGGCGCCTTCGCCGGCGAGGCCTCCCCGGCCACGATTAAAAAAGAAGCGGCCCAGGAACAAAAATTCTGTGCCACCTTCCTGGCCAAGGCTGGGAAAGAACTCAAGGATCAAGGCCTGGAGGTCAACTGGGTCTGCGAAGATGGGGTGCCGGCCCGGGAAATCGTGGCTTACGCCCAGGACAACGGCTACGACCTCATCGCCCTGGGGACCCACGGGGCCGGGGAAGTGGCCTGGTACATGGGCGGCGTCGCCGACCGGGTAGCCACCCACGCCACCGTCCCGGTTCTGCTGTTCCGGACCCTGGAATTCAAACCCCCGATCTTGAAAGAGGTCTATTCCCAGGTGCCGGGCGTCCAATTTCCTAAGTAATTAGGTCTATTGTGCAAAATAATTACGGGACCACCGGGCTTCGGCCCGAGGGTCCCGTTTTTTCTTGAGGCCGCGGGTCTGGGAAGGAAGCTTAAGCGCTCACGGCCAGTCAACCTCTCCATCTATTTTGGTAAAGTGAAATAAAATGTCGCCCCTTCGCCGGCCTTGCCCTCAGCCCAGACCCGACCCCCATGCCGGTAGATGATGCGCTGGACGATGGCCAGCCCCACCCCGGTGCCTTCGTACTCCTGGTCGCCATGCAGACGCTGGAAGACGCCGAAAAGTTTGTGAGCATAACGCTCGTCAAACCCGACCCCGTTATCTTTAAGGTAGTAAGTCGTTTCCACGTCCGTGGTGTGTCCGCCCACTTCAATGGTGGCGATCTGTTTGGTCCTGGTGTATTTGATGGCATTATCTAGTAAATTCATCATTACCTGGTTGATCAAGGAAGGGTCCCCGCAGCCCTGGGGTAGGTCTTGCACGGTTAACTGGAGGTTTCTCTCCGGCTCCTGGTCTCGCAGTCGTTGGAAAACCTCCCTGGCCATGGCGGCCAGGTCTATGGCGGACCTCTTTATCTGCTGCCGGCCCAGGCGGGAAAGGGCCAACAGATCAGCGATAAGTTTGGCCATCACCTGGGTATTGTCGCAGATGACGTTGAGCAGTCTGAGGCCTTCCTCATCCAGCCGGGCCGCATGCTCGGCCAGCAGCATCCGGGAGAAGCCTTGGATGGCCCGGAGGGGGGCTTTGAGATCATGGGACACGGAATACGAGAAGGACTCCAACTCCCGGTTGGCGAACTCCAACTCGGCGGTGCGCTCCTTAACCCGCTGCTCCAGTTCCTCATTGAGCCGGCGGATCTCCTCTTCCGCCTGCCGGCGCCTGGCTTCCCGTTCCATGGATTCCATGGCGAAGGACAGGTCCTGGGCCAGGGAGTTCAGCAACCCAACCTCTTCCTGGTTAAAGAAACCAGTCTGCCCGGAATACAGAGTCAGGACTCCTTCGACCTTGCCGCCCACGAACAGGGGAAAAGCCGCGGAAGACCGAAAACCCCGGGCCATGGCCGGTTCTCTCTAGGGCGCCATGCGGGGATCATTGGCGATGTCCAGGCACACGTCCCAGCGCCCCTCCCGCACCGCCACCCCCGTGGGACCGCGGCCCTCGGGCACATCTTCCATGGCAATGGTAATAGTTTGCGGATAATCGTCAACCAGGTCGTATTGCGCCGCCGCCCTGACCAGACCGGCTTCCCAGTCCACCCGGCCGATCCAGCACAGCAAGAAGTCTCCTTCCTCCATCATGATTCGGCAGGCCCGGCGGAAGAGCCATTCCGGTTCTTGGCCGCGCACGATCGCTTCATTGACCTTGCTCAACAGCCGATACAACCTGCCGATACTCTCCGCCTGCTGCTCGGCCAGTTGGCGGTCTTCGACCTCCCTGAGAAGTTGCTCATTGGCGGCGCTCAATTCGGCGGTGCGCTCCTTAACCCGTTGTTCCAGTTCCTCATTCAGCCGCCGCAGGGCCTCCTCGGCCAGCTTGCGCTCGGTGATAACGTCAAATATGACCACAAAGTATTCTTTTTGCGGGCTATACACGGAGATCGAAAACCACATTCCCAGCGCCTCGACGTAGCTTTCGAACCTCTCGGGAATCCCCGTTAAGGCCACTCTGCCATAGATTTCCAAGAGTTCCGGATCAGATTCTCTTATGCCGGGAATGACTTCGGAAACCTTTTTCCCCACCACGTCCTTTAGCCCGGTCAAGTCTTCGAAGGTGTCATTAACTTCAAGGTAAGTGAAATCCACCGGCCGATCTTGCTCAAAATGCATCCGGCAATAGGCAAATCCGTTGAGCATGTTGTTGAACAAAGAACGATAATGCTCTTCGCTCTCTCGCAGGGCCTCCTCAGCCTGCTTGCGCTCGGTGATGTCCCGCACGAAGACGAACAGCCGACCGCCGGCGATGGGCCAATAGCCGAGATTCACTTCGACAGGCCAGACCCGACCCTCTTTGGAGCGGTGCTTGGTCTCGAAAGTGGCGTGGCCTTCGCGCCGAACCTTTTCGATGGTGGCGGCGATCTCCGCTGGCGTAATCCGGGCTTCTATATCAGGAACGCTCATGCTAAGCAATTCCTTGCGGCTGTAGCCCAGGAGGCCCGCAAAGGCGTCGTTGAACTCCAGGAAGCGACCTGCCATATCCGATATGCAGAACCCGTCGGCCGAGGTTTCGATGGCCGCCCGGTACTTGGCCTCCCTTTCCCTGAGGACCTCTTCGGCCCGTATGCGCTCGGTGATGTCCCGTATTACCAGGGTAGTTATCACCCCTAACGATGATCTCTTGGCGGATACCGAAATCTCGCCGTTGAACCGGGAGCCGTCCTGCCGCCCCAGTTCGATCTCCGTGACCGCGCCATTACGGCCTTATGCTTCTATGGCCTGCTTATCCGGCAAGATCAGATCAAGGCCTTTCCCGACTGCCTCGGCTTCCGGGTAGCCGAATATCCTCTCCGCCGCCATGTTCCACAGGAGAATCTCTCCTTTCTCATCATAAGAGACGACGGCATCGCTCACCGTCGACATGATGCCCTGCCAGTGGAGCCTTGGATCCAAAAGCTCCTCAATCGCCTGTTTCAGACTTGCCCCTGGGGTTCGGGCCTCACGCAGGCCTGAGCTTACCGAAACCAGAAAATAGATGCCGGCCAGGACATAAGCGCTTCTTCCCATCCAGCCGATGGGGCTGCCCACGGCCGGTTGCAGCAGAAAGGCCAGCATCGCCAGGGCCAGCAACGCCAGGGCCAGGGAGTACCAGTAGAGGAATGACGCCCTCTTACGGAAGAAGCGGGATATGGTGAACAGCGAGGACACGATTAACAGCACGATGGCCCATCCCGCCACATTCTGTCTGATGACGGTGGGGCCCTGCCCCTGGATGAAAAACGGCGGCGTCAGGCCCGTGATCGTCAGAACCACCAACAGGGCTATGCCGAGGAGAACGGCTAGGTAACCGATCCTGACATTTCGCTTTCTGCGGGTGGGGTCGGCCTCCCCTGGCCTTGCCCCCAGATTGGCGACCGCCGCCCCGATGTGGCAGATGGAGGCCAGGAAAACCCCCATGTTAAAGATGGTGACGTTAACATTGGGTCCGAAGGGCCGGATCAGCCATCCCGCCGCCAGGCTCCCGGTGCCCAGGGTCAAGACCCCGCAGCCGATCCACAGGATGGTGGGGGAGCCGCTGATCAGGTAGATCCTCATGGCGATATAGGCGACGACACCGGCCGCCAGGAATAGAGAGGTATTCAGGAGGGGGAGGAGGAAGTGGGGCTCATAGACCCGCGTTGATGACGGAAACAGGTGTTCGCCCAGGACGACGGCAAAGAGCAGCAGGACCGGAAGGAAGCCGAAGAAAAGAGAAGGATTTCGTTTCATCCGGGCGGATTCTATTCCTTGCTTAATAAATGGAGCCTTCAGGGCCGAGACTTCGGATCTATGGCGTGATGACCCTGTGGCAAGGCCAGGCCGCCCGCCGAAGCCTCTGGGCCCCGTTCCAAAGCCGGACCTTCAATTTAAAAAAGAAGGCGCGAGACATTTACAACATCCCCGGCCCTCCCCTCAAAGTCAAAACAAGATTGTTCTTACTAAAAAATTGCGTACTCTTCCAGTTCTGCTTCCCGGCCCATGTCCCTCAGGCGCTGGGCGCAATCTTTACAAATATACTTGCTCTTGCCGCTGTCCCATATAATGATCGGCTTGGTTTTGAACATGTCCAGGATCTTGCTGGGAACCCCCGGACCCGTCAGGTCGGAGGCCACCTCAATCACCCGCCAACCCACGATTTCCATGTAGATCGGGATATTGGTGTAAACCGACAACCGTTCCACTTTAGTGATAGTTAAGGGCGCCCTGGCTTCTTTTTGACAGACCCCACATTGATAGGTTAGATCTTCACCCCAGAAAATGTTGTAATAACCGTCTTTGGGCAGGTCCCGGCCTCTGAACCAATGAAGCGCCTTGTCCAGAGAAGGGGCGAAGTGGAGCTTGGGAGGGTTTTCGTGCAATAGGTAAAATCGGCCGAATTGGAGATCCTTGGGTTTTGCCGCGGTTTGGAACAGTTCTTCGGCATACATTTCCTGGCCATGTTTTCTTACCCGGATCTGGTATCGGGTCAGGTCGGTGCATAATTTATTTTCCACTACCTCAAACTGAGGTTCCTCCGCGCCCCCCCCTCCGAATAACTTTTTAAACAGGCCCATCTTGTATTCCTCCCGCCAGGGCCGGCATCCAAAAGCACATTAACGGCTTACGATAAACTGACCAGTTGTGCCCATGTGATTATATCATTCTACCCAAGCGATTATATACCCAAAAAAATGCAACATGCAATTTTTGTTATGATCCAAAACTTTTATGCCACTCAGGTCCGAGGTTCTCTGCCGGGCAGGCCCCGGGCCTGATATTGCCAGGTTCCAGAGCTTAACCTGAATGGGAGATCCGTGGGTGGCCCAGCCGCTCTTCCCCATTTTTTTCTCTCGCCTAGCCCTCGCGGGCCAGGTTCAGGGCCCCGCCCACCGCCACCAGGCGGCGCTGCCGGACCGAGAGGTCCACCCGGACCCAAATTTCCCGGGGGCCTGCTAATAGAGGCAGCCGTTCGGCCCCCTCCAAGAGAAGTTGGCGGACATTGGGCAGCCCCAGGGTCTGCCACTGGGTCAGCAGGTCGTAGTCCTCAGGATTTTCAAAGGTCAGCGGCAGGATGCCGAAGTTGATGAGATTGGCCAGATGAATCCTGGCAAAGCTCTTCACCAGTTTGACCCGCACCCCCAGATACCGGGGCGCCAGGGCGGCGTGCTCCCGGGATGAGCCCTGACCGTAATTTTCACCGCCGATGATGGCCCCTTCGCCCCGGCCCTGGACCCGCCGCGGGAAATCGGGGTCCAGGCGGGTGAAGGCAAACTGGCTGATGGCCGGCAGGTTGCTCCGGAGCGGCAGGATCTGGCTGCCGGCGGGGAGGATATCGTCGGTGGTGACATTATCTCCCACTTTGAGCCACACTTCTCCACGCCAGGTCTCGGGCAGGGGCGATAGTTGCGGGAAGGGCACGATGTTGGGGCCCCGCACCACCTCCACCTTGGTGCCGGGAGGCGGCGGGGTCTCGAGGTTACGGCCATTCACCAGGTAACAGCGTGGAAAGGAAACCTTGGGGGCCTCCCCCAGGCTGCGGGGATCCCGCAGTTCGCCGTAAATGGCCGCAGCCACCGCAGTTTCGGGGCTGGCCAGATAGACCTGGTCGTCCTTGGTGCCGCTACGTCCGGGGAAGTTCCGGGGAAAGGTGCGCACCGATACGGCCTGGGTGGGCGGGGCCTGGCCCATGCCGATGCAGCCCCAGCAGCCCGGCGGCATCACCCGGGCGCCGGCCGTAAGCAAAGGCAGGAGCCAGCCGGCCAGGGCCAGGTTTTCCAAGACCTGACGTGAGCCGGGATTGATCTCCAGACTCACCCGAGGATGCACCCGGCGGCCTTTCAGGGCCTGGGCCACCACCATCAGGTCCCGGAACGAGGAGTTGCCGCAGGAGCCGATGAGCACCTGCTCCACCGGCGTGCCCTCCAGCCGCTTGACCGGCACGACCTTATCGGGCGAGCTGGGCCGGGCGATGAGGGGCTCGAGGCCGGCCAGGTCGATTTCCTGGATTTCGGCATAGTTGGCCCGGCCCTGGGCCTGCAAAGGACGGAAATCCGCCTCGCGGCCTTGCAGGGCCATGAACCGGCGGGTCTGCCCGTCCGCCGGAAAGATGGAAGTGGTGGCCCCCAGCTCCGCCCCCATGTTGGTGATGGCGGCGCGTTCGGGCACGCTGATATACCTCAAGGCCGGGCCGAAAAACTCCAGGATCTTACCGCGGCCGCCCTTGACCGTCAGGCGCCGCAGCAGCTCCAGAATAACGTCCTTGGCCGACACCCAGGCCGGAAAACGCCCGGCCAGGCGCACCCCCAGGATCTCGGGCATCACCAGGTAAAAGGGCTGCCCCGCCAGAGCCAGGGCCACGTCCAGCCCGCCAGCCCCGAAGGACAGCATGCCGGCGCCCCCGGCCGTGGGGGTGTGGCTGTCGGAGCCCAGCATGGTCTTGCCCGGCACGCTGAAGCGCTCCAGGTGCACCTGATGGGAAATGCCGTTGCCCGGCGGCGAAAAATATAGACCATATTTGGCCGCGATGGTCCGCAGAAACCGGTGATCGTCGGCGTTCTTGAAATCGGTCTGCAAGAGATTGTGATCGACGTAACTCACCGCCACTTCGGGCCGGGCCCGGTCCACCCCCATGGCCTCGAACTCCAGATAGGCCAGGGTGCCGGTGGCATCCTGCGTCAGGGTATGATCGATCTTCAGCGCCACCTCGGTGCCGGGGGCCAACTCCCCGGAGACCAGATGCGCCGCCATGATTTGCTCAACGATGGTTTTGCCCATGGGTTCCTTTCGCTTTATATGAGAATGCCCCGGTGGGGCGGGCCTCCGTGCCCGCCCAAGCTGGGCGGCCAGGATGGCCGCCCCACCTGTCATGGTCATTTCTATTTTAACCGAAAACTGAAAACCGAAAACCGATTTTATGAAACCGGTTTCCCTTCCAAGGCCTCTTTCAGTTTCAAAACCTCCTGCCGCAGGCCCAGCCGGATGGCGTCATAGTCCGAAGCGTTTGGGTCAATCTCCAGTCCCCGCGCCTTCAGCTCCTGCCAGGAATGCTGCCCCCCGAAGCTCACCCGGATGGGACGGGGACGGGGCAGGATCGCACCGGGAGGCCAGGCGGCATAGGAGCCTTGAATATAAACCGGCACCAATTTCACCTCCAACTCCTTGGCCAGGATAGCCACCCCCTTCTTGAACCGGCCCACCTCGCCGCTGGGGCTGCGGGAGCCTTCGGGAAACACGGACAGAACCCGGCCGTGCCTGAGGATATAGGACGACACCTGCAGGGCCGCCACCACATTGCTGGCCGAATCCACCGGGATGACCCGAATCAGCTTGAGGAGATTCCGGATCACCGGTACGTCGAAATACAGCCGGTAGCCCAGAGAAAACAGCCGGTAGCGCAGGGGCCCCGGGACCGCGTAAGCAAAGATGAAGCCGTCCAGGAAGCTGGCGTGGTTGGGGCAGAAAATAACCCCCTGGTCCCTTAGCTGCTCCCGGCCGTAGACCTTGAGGTCGAACCACCATTTAAACAACGGGCTCATTACCGCCGCCAGTCCCTGGGTGAACATCCGGGCAGCGAACCCTCCTTCCAGGCCCAGATGCCGCAGCAGGGCCGACGGCGGATCGGTCCTCAGGATGCTGCCCCAGGCCGCTACTTCGGCCTCAGGTTCCGGGGCGGCTTCAGGATGCTTCGCTTCGATGAAGCCGATGAGCTCTCGGACCGTGAATATTCCGGTGAATTCCTCATCCCGGATCTTGAGGTTGAACCGGCGTTCCAGGGCGGCCAGCAGTTCCACCAGCCCCAAAGAATCCAGGCCCAGGTCCAGTTCCAAATGGTCGTCCAGGGCGATGCGGGAGTCGTCGATTTGGCGGGCCAGGACACTAACCACGGTCTCGCCCACCGGGGACAACCCTTCCTCCGTGGCCAGCCTCTTGGCGACGTACTGCCTGCCAGCCCGCTCCTGATAGAGGCGCTGGGCTTCGTGAATCTTGACCTTTCCCAGGCGCGTCTTGGGCAGTTCCTCGTTAATCAGGACAAAATCCCGTATCCGCTTGTAGGGCTCCAGCCCCTGGGACAGCAACTCCAGGTCCCACTTCACCTTGTCGTAAATGTCCTTTTCCCGATTTTTTCGGAAAAAGTCCAGGTCCGGCACCACCACCGCGGCCAGCTTCTCAGCCGCGGCGTCGGCGGTCACGAAAATCTCTTTGATGGAAGGGGCCTGGAGGTAGTGCCGGCCCACTTCCTCGGCGGAGACATTCTTGCCCGAGGCGAGGACGATGATCTCCTTGATGCGGCCCTGGAGGAAAAGATAGCCGTCCCGGTCGAGATAGCCCAAATCGCCGCTGTGAAACCAGCCGTCTTTTATGACCTCCTTGGTGGCGGCCTCATTTTGGAAATACCCGGACATGACGTTGTCGCCCCGGACCAGAACCTCCCCAACGCCGGCCGCGTCGGGGTGGAGAATCCTGACTTCCACCCCGGCCAGCGGCAAGCCTGCCGACCCCAGGCGGGGAGCCTCCGGTGGGTTGATGGTGACCACCGGCGCGGTCTCCGTGAGGCCATAGCCCTCCAGCACCGTAAATCCCAGCCGCGCCAGGTTCTCCGCCAGGGCCTCCGGCAATTTGGCCCCGCCGCTGACAAAAAAGCGGAACTGCTCACCCAAGGCCCGGTGGAATTTTTTGAGCAGGGGCCGGGCGGGATTTACCCGCAGGGATTGGGACACCCGCCAGGAAAAGTGGAGATAGGCCAGCAACAAGGGGCGCAGCGGCCAGGGAATTAGCCGCAACTGCCGCGCCATCCCCTGATAGAAGTGCTGGAGGACCTGGGGGGTGAGCACCAGGATGGTGACCTGTTGCTCTTTGATGCACCTCAGAATAGCCTCGGGCTCCAGGGTATCCAGATAGGTGATTCTCGCCCGGGAAATGAGGGGCATGAGCAGGGTGGCGGTGAAGGGAAAGGCATGATGCAGCGGCAGGATGGCGAGAAAATTGTCAGCCGGCCGGATGGCGTTGAGTTGCACGATGCCCCGGCAATTGGCGCAAAAGTTCCGGTGAGTGAGCATCACCCCTTTGGGAGGGCCGGTGGTGCCCGAGGTATAAATGATGGAGGCTATCTCATCAGGGTCGCCGGGGCGCGCCGCGGGAAGTCCTGCCGCGCTGTCGGGTGATTGCAGGACCTCCGCAAAAGTTGTGAGGTTCAGGTCCGGTTCCCCGATCTCCCCCACCACCACGATCTTTTCCAGGAACGGCAGTTGTTGCAACTGGGACAGGAGGGCTTGGGGAAAGGTGAAGATGATCCTGGTCCGGGTCTGTTCCAGGGCGTACTGGACCTGGTCCCAGCGGGAGACCGGGTCCAGGGGCACGGCCACCGCCCCCGCCAACACCGTACCGAAATAGCTCATGGGCCATTCGGGCCGATTCTCCAGGAGGATGCCTACCCGGTCTCCCTTTGCCACCCCTTGGGCCCGGAGCCACCCGGCCACGGCCAGGCTGTGCCGGTAAAGCTGGCCGTAGGTATACTCCGACACCGTGTCCATTCTCCGAAGGAGAATAGCCACCTGGTCTGGAGCTTCCCGGGCCGCTTCGGCCAAGATGCCGGTCAAGGTTTGCGTAGCGTCAGCCATAATTTCTTCTAGTCTGTCCCGGAACAGAAAATAAATTCCCTTCACCCCCACCCCAGCCCTCCCCCCTCAAGGGGGAGGGAGTAAAAGGAAGAACCTTATTCATGCACTGATTAAGTGCAGGTAGGGTGCGCCCTGCCACCTAACGGCGGGCACGGAGGCCCGCCCCACCTTACTTTTCATAAATTTCCGGAGATGTGGCGGGCGAGTACGCCCGTCCTACCAGCTGTTATGGTGGCACAGGCTTTCCAGCCTGTGCGGCGCAGGCTAAAGCCTGCGGCTACCAAATACTAATCCTGCGATACCAGTGAGTCGCAGGCTCACGAACGGCTTTTCAGATAATGGATTATCTCCCGGGGCCGGTTGGTGCAAATGGCCTCCAGATTCAGGGATAGGTAAGGTTCCAGGAGTTCCGGATCGTCGATATTCCAGACGATGACCCCAATCTCCTGTCGCTGGGCGGCCTCCACCAGTTCCCGGTCGACGTAACGATAATTCAGGACCAGGGTATCGGCCCGGGCGGCGTGCGCCAGGCCAGCCGGGTCAGCGGGGCAGCCCACCATGAGGACCCCGGTGTGCAGGCGAGGTTCTGCTTCTTTCAGGGCCTTGACCGCCGGGTGCCAGAAGGAGATAACGCGGGCCGCGTCGAAGGCCTGGTGTTTCCGGAAAAACTCCAGCAAGGCCGGGGCCGCCTCGGGCTGCTTCAATTCCACCAGCAGGTGGGCCCGGCCCCTAACCAGTTCCAGGACCTCCTCCAGGGCGGGGATGGGCTCGCCCCGGCCCGCGTCCAATTTTTGCAGATCCGTTAGGGTGAAGTCCCGAACCCGGCCGTGGCCGTTGGTGGTGCGGTCCAGGGTCTCGTCATGGATTACCGCCAGGCGGCCGTCCCGGGTGAGCTGCACGTCCAGCTCCACCGCCGCCACCTCCAGGTCCAGGGCGCGCCGAAAAGAACGCAGGGTGTTTTCCGGCTCTGCCGCCGGGGCCCCCCGATGGCCGATGATGTTGATCATGGCTGATCTTTCTTGACTAAAAGCAAGGTGGGGCGGCCGTCCCTGGCCGCCTGGTCGCAGGCGGGCGAGGACGCCCGCCCTACAAATTTTTTTGGCTAGGCGCCGGCTTTAGCCGGCGCCGGCACAGGCTGGAAGCCTATGCCGCCATTTTATAAGAATTCCAAGTCCCCAATCTGAGCTTGGGAACCCAAACGCCATTTCGATAATTCCTACGCCTTTGCTGAAAGCTGACAGCTAACGGCTGATAGCTATTGTGCCCGCGACGCAATTCATATATTAGATGAAAGACCATTGACTGGCAAGCCGGGAGGAAGCGACGTGAACTGGCTGGGGTTTTCCTTGATGGCCGTGGGCCTCTGGGGGCTTTGGGGCTTCCTGAGCAAGGTGGCCGTTCTGCAGCTACCCAGCGGGGCCGCTTATTTACTCTCCATCACCGGGCACCTGGCGGTGGTCGGCTACCTGGCGGCCACCGGGGGCCTGACCATCCCCTGGCAGCCCGCCGGCCTGGCCGCGGCGCTGGGAGCCGGAATCTGCATGGCCTTCGGCTTGCTCTATTTTTTTAAGGCTCTGGCCGGCGGCGCCGCCAGCGTGGTGGTGCCGTTCACCGCCCTGTATCCCATGGTCACGGTGATCCTGAGCTGGATTCTGCTCCACGAGGGCTTCACTCTGCGGCGCCTGGCCGGGGTGGCCCTGGCCCTGGCGGCCGTCTGGCTGTTGTCTAAATAAGACCGGGGACCGAAGACCGGGGACAGGTGATTTTCTCCCGTCTCCCGTCCTCCATCTCCCGTCTACAACTTAGGAGGCGGTTCATGGTAGAAGGGCCACAGTCGCCGGAGCGCCGGGAGGTACGGATTCTCGCCCTGGACGTGGGGTCAAAACGCATCGGCCTGGCCGTCAGCGACCCCCTGGGGATCACCGCCCAGGGCCTGGAAGTCATGATCCGCAAGGACCGCGCCGCCGACCTGAACCGGCTCCTGGAAGTGGCCCGTCAGTGGCGGGTGCAGCGGGTGGTGGTGGGCCTGCCCCGGCATATGGACGGCCGCCTGGGCCAGGCCGCCCCGGAGATCCTGGCGCTGGTCGAAACCCTGAAAGAGGCCCTGGGGGTGGAGGTGGTCACCTGGGAGGAACGCCTCACTACGGTGGAGGCGGAGAGAGTCCTGATCCAGGCGGACCTGAGCCGCCGGCGCCGCCGCCAGGTGGTGGACCAGCTGGCCGCGGTGCTCATCCTGCAAAATTACCTGGACCACCGGCAGCAGCATGGGGGCGACTGAGAACTGCTCCCCGGTTTGACGCAGGCTAAACGTTCATAACCGATATCAGTCACCCGCAGGGAATGAAAATCCCCCCTGCCCCCCTTTTTCAAAGGGGGGTTTTAAAGTCCCCCTTTGGCAAAGGGGGATTTAGGGGGATTTTGATTTTCACGGTAAAGCCTGCGGCTGCAATTGCCTCTCCGACCCCTTAAGCTTAAAAATTGCCCCAGCCCCTTCCTGAGCCCCTCCACCCTGAAAAACGGGTTATGAGCGATTCTGTCAAGCATTCAAGTGGGATAGAGCCACGCCTTTCTCGGCCAAGTTGCCCGCCGAATGGGTGGCCCGCCCATCAGCAGGGTCCTACACACCTTAATCCTTTCCTCTCTCTTTAACCCCTAAGGCCGGAACCGGCTTCAGCCAGGGGCAATAAATTTATTCCTGATTAACTTTTTTTCTTGACATCTCCCTAAGAAAGGGCATTATTAGAGTGCGAGTGGGGAAAAGTGGAATAGAGTGGGAGTGAATGGGGGAACGATGTTCACCGGCAGGCATTACCACTTCATGGATAACAAAGGCAGGGTCAGCATCCCTTCCCGTTATCGCGAAATCCTGCAGGAGCGCAAAGACCGCCAGATCGTCCTCACTAATTTCCAGCAGAAACTCCAAAAGGACGACCCGCGGCAAATCCGTTATATCTTAGCCTTTCCCTTCTCCGAGTGGCAAAAGATCGAGGCCAAATTCGCCGAGCAGCCGATCTTCCGCAAAGACCTCCGCAATTTCCAGCGTTTTCTCATCTCCGGGGTGGAGGAATGCCCCCTGGACCGCCAGGGCCGCATCCTGGTGCCGCCCAATCTGCGCGACTACGCCAAACTTTCCCGGGAAGTCTGCCTGGTGGGGGCGGTCCGCTGCTTTGAAATCTGGGATAAAGTCGCCTACGAGGCGCATTGGCAGCAGTTGGAAGAATCCATTGACGAAGGGATGTTAGACGAATTGTTGATCTAAACTCAGACCTGATTCCGGTGCATGAACCGGTTATGGTGAAGGAGGTGCTGGTGGGCCTCAATTGCCGGCCTGGCCGTCTTTACGTGGATGGTACCGTGGGTGAGGGGGGGCACGCCGCCGCCATCCTGGACTCAACCCGCCCGGACGGGCGGCTGTGGGGTTTGGATCGAGACCCCGCGGTCCTCGAGACGGCCGCCGCCCGGCTGGCGCACCACACCTCCAGATTTCAACTGTTTCACTGCTCTTACAGCCAATTGGGGGAGTTGCTGGCGGAAGCCCATCTGGCAGGAGTGGCCGGAATTCTTCTGGATCTGGGGCTGTCTTCCCAGCAATTGCAGGCTTCGCAGCGGGGTTTCTCCTTTATGGGAGACGAGCCCCTGGATATGCGGTTCAACCCCGAAAATGGCGGGAGGACCGCGGCCCAGTTGCTTAACCGCGCCCCCCGGGCCACCTTGGAAAAGATCTTTTGGGAGTATGGGGAGGAGCCCCAAGCCCGGCGCCTGGCCCGCCTGGTGGTTCAGGCCCGGCAGCGGCGCCCCTTCCGCACCACGCAGCAACTGATTGAAGTCATTAAGCAGGCTATGGGGCCCGGGTGGCGCAGGGGGAGACTGCATCCAGCCACCCGGGTCTTCCAGGCCTTAAGGATTGCGGTGAACCGCGAACTGGAGCAAATTGCCGCTTTTTTGGAGCAGGCCCCGGGGTGGCTGGCAGAGGGAGGCCGTCTCGTGGTGATTTCCTACCATTCTTTGGAAGACCGGTTGATCAAAGAGAAAATGGCGGCCTGGGACCGGGCCGGGGTGATGGCGCGGCTGACCCGCAAGCCACTGACGCCCACCCCGGAGGAAGTAGCCGGCAATCCCCGGGCCCGCAGCGCCAAGATGCGCCTTGCCGAAAAAATCGTCACCCCCTCAGACCAGAAGGAAAGCCATGTCTGCTGAAGCCGCTCAGGTCCTGATATTAAAGAAGGACAGGGAATCAGGTTTCTATAGTTACCACAGCAAAGCGGACCTGGAGGATAGCCGCCAATCCACCTTGTTTTGGGATGAGATTGCCCAAAAATGGCCCAAGGAACGGTTTCCCAGCTTCTTCACCTTCGACCAAAACGCCTGATCAGAGCTTAATCACAGGGAGGTAAAGGGGGATGCCCGCCAATTTAGCTCTTCGCTTGAGCGCCGCCGGACAGATTTTTATCTCCAAGAATCGCAGAGTCAGCCACCCCTGGCTTTGGGGGCGAGCCGTAGTCGCGGGGCTGGTCCTGGCCACGGTGGGGGTGCTCTTCACCTGCATCTTTCTGGCCTGGGCTGATCTGCAATATATCACCCAAAGCTATCAGATCTCCCAGGCCCAGGAGACCCAAAAACAATTCCTGGACCTGAACCGCAAGCTTAGGATCGAGCTCTCGGTGCTGACGGCCGTTCCCCGTCTGGAGAAGCTGGCGGCCCAGTACGGCATGGAGGCGCCCCAGTCCTCCCAGGTCGTTAAGCTGCCGTGAACCCCGCCATCGGCAAATGGGCGCGCCTCCGCGTCGGCCTGGTAGGCCTCGGCCTGGCCCTGCTGGGCTTGGTCATTTGCGGCCGCTTCTTTTACCTCCAGGTGGTTCTGGGTCCGCAGTTGCGGGAGGAGGCCACCCGGGAGTATCAGAAAACCTGCCCGGTTCTGCCGGTGCGGGGGGCGATCCTGGACCGTCGGGGCCAGGAGCTGGCCATCAGCACCCGGGTCTCTTCGGTGGTGGCCCACCCCACCCAGATCAAACAGGCCGAGCGCTTGAGCCGGGAACTGGCGCCCGTCCTCGGCTTTAAGCCCAAAGAATTAAAAATGATGCTCACCCGGGCCTGTTCTTTTACCTGGATCAAGCGCCAGCTCACCCCGGAACGGGAGGCGGCCTTCATGGCCTGGGCCGCGGCCGCGGACCGCAAAGCCGCGGCCGATAGGGTCACCGGGCGCCGGGATACGGACGCCGTCTATCTGTTGCCCGAGGCCAAACGTTACTATCCGCAGCTCTCCCTGGCCGGGCAGGTCCTGGGATTTTGCGACCTCGACGGCAATGGGCTGGAAGGAGTGGAGCACCAGTTTAACAGCCAACTCTACGGCAAACCCAAGCAGTGCTGGAAGATGATGGACGCCCGGGGCCATATCGTCTCCTCGGGCGAAAAGGCCTGGGATCCGGAGGTCATGGGCAACAACGTAGTCCTGACCCTGGACCGCACCCTGCAATACATCGCGGAGAAAGAGCTGGCCCGGGGGGTGGAGAAATATCACGCCGCCGGCGGGTTGGCCCTGGTGGTCCAGCCGCAGACCGGGGAAATCCTGGCCATGGCCCAGTTGCCCTCCATGGACCCCAACCGTTATGTCCAGTTCCCGGAACTAGCCCGGCGTAACCGCATACTCACCGACGCCCTGGAGCCCGGCTCCACCTATAAGATTTTCATCGCCGCCACGGCCCTGGACGCCAACGTGGTGAAGCCCACCGACCGCTTCCATTGTGAAAACGGCGTCTGGCATTTTGGCGCCAAGGAAATGATCCACGATGTCCATCCTTACGGGACCCTGACGGTGCAGCAGGTCATTCAGAAATCCAGCAATATCGGCGCCGCCAAGATCGCCAACAAGGTGGGCGGAGCCCGCCTGGATCAGTATCTCCGGGACTTCGGCTTCGGCCACAAAACCGGCATCCCGTTCCCCGGGGAGAGCAGCGGCCTGCTGAGAAATCTCCGGACCGCCCGGTCCGCCATCGACCGGGTCACCGTGGCCTTCGGCCAGGGGGTCTCCGTCACCGCCCTGCAGATGACCATGGCCCTGGCCGCCATGGGCAACGATGGCGTCTTGATGGAGCCTCACATCGTTAAAGAGATCGTCAGCCCCCAAGGGGAGAAGGTGGAGGAGTTCGCCCCCCGGCCGGTAAAAAGGGTGCTGTCCCAGCGGGCCGCCCAGCAGATGCTGGAGATCATGGCAACGGTGACCCAGCAGGGGGGCACCGCCAAGGATGCGGCCCCGGAGGGCTTCACCGTGGCCGGCAAAACGGGCACCGCCCAGAAGCTGGTGGGCCGGACCTATTCCCACAGCAAGTTTAACGCCCTGTTCATCGGCCTGGTGCCGGCGGAGAAGCCGGTCCTGGCCATTGTCGTCATTATCGACGAACCCAAGGGGGCCATCTTCGGCGGCGTGGTGGCCGCCCCCATCTTCCGGGAGATCGCGGCCCAATCCCTGCGGGTCCTGGGCTATTATCCCCAGAAGGAATTGCCCAAGGACAAGAACCTGCCGGTCCAGGCCAAGGGGGCGCCGGCCCCGGCTAACGGGAGCAAGGGGGCCAAGGAAATAAAGACGGCTAAGGCGGCGGCCACCCCGGCTCCGGCGCCGGCCCCCAACCTGGCCTCGTTGTTGCCGGTTAGGATCGAGGCGCCCAAGGAACCGTTGACGGTGATGCCGAACCTGAAAGGCTACACCATCCGCCAGGTTCTGGACCTGCTGAACCGCTCGGGGTTAAAATGCCGCCTGGAGGGCAGCGGCATGGCCGTGAGCCAGGAGCCGTCGCCGGGAGCCGCCATTACTCCCGGGGACACTTGCCTGGTGAAATTCCACTCCAGTTCCTGAGGTCTCCCGAACGGGATGGTTCTTGCCAAGAACCGGAAGTTTATATAGAATCAAACTAGGCGGTGGGACTTGAGATTAGAGCTCAATCTGCAAATCCAAAAATCGCGCCACCGACAAGGGCAGGCCTGAGGGCCTGCCCTTTGGCGTATCCGATAATCAATCTTGTGGCATAATAGTTATTTGCTCTTGCTGCCTGTTTACTCAAAATAAAATGTAGCGCCGGCGCCCTCGCCGGCGCATTAACCGCCGAGGGCGGCGGTTCTACATATTTATCTTTAACCAGTTTTGACCCCGGGCTCGAAGAATCGGGCCTAATCAGCGAGGGCAGCGTGCACCGCCACTATCCGTCCCCCATAACTATAAAGCGCCTCCTGGCCGGCCTGGAGGCCTGCCGCCTTCAGGGTGACGAAAATCTCGTCGTCACCGGGGTGGCTTATCACTCCGGCGAGGTGGAGCCGGGTGGGGTCTTCGTAGCCCTCAAGGGGGTGTGCACCGATGGGCACCGTTTCATCAATGATGCCATCAGGCGGGGGGCCGCGGCCATCGTCACCGAACAGGAACTGGAAGCCCCCGCCGGCGTTACCGTGGTGCGGGTGGCCCAGGCCAGACTGGCCCTGGCCCATCTCAGCGCCGCGTTTTACGGCCACCCCAGCCGGGAACTGACCCTGGTGGGCATCACCGGCACCAACGGCAAAACCAGCACCGCTTACCTCCTGGAAGCCATCCTGAGCCGCGCCGGGCACACCGTTGGGGTGCTGGGCACCATCAATTATCGCGCCGGACAACAAACCTGGCCGGCCCCGGTGACCACCCCGGAATCCCTGGATCTGCAACGGCTCTTGCGGGCCATGCGCGCCAAGGGCGTGAGCCACGTCTGCATGGAAGTCTCCTCCCACGCCCTGGATTTGCATCGGGTGGACCACGCCGCCTTCGCGGTGGGGGTCTTCACCAACCTGTCCCAGGACCACCTGGATTACCACCGGGACCTGGAGGGTTACTTTGCCGCCAAGTCCCGCCTGTTCTTGGAGATTTTGGGCAATGGCGCCGCGGCCCCGGGCCTGGCGGTTCTCAACCTGGACGATCCCCGGGGCCATGAGTTGCACCGCCGGGTGCGGGTCCCCGCGCTCACCTACGGCTGCCACCCCGACAGCCAGGTGCGCCCGCTGCTTTATAAGTTCCGTCCCGACGGCATCAAAGCCCGGCTCACCAGCCCCATGGGAGAAATGGAGATTGACTCGCCCCTGGTGGGACCCTTTAACCTGGCCAACATCCTGGCGGCCGCAGCCACCGCCCTGGGGCTGGGCATAACCCCTGAAGCAGTGGCCCGGGGCATCAGTGCCCTGACCGGCGTGCCGGGACGCCTGGAGCGCTTTGGGCCGCCGGCCGGCCCCGCGGTGTTCGTGGATTACGCCCACACCCCCGCAGCCCTAAGCCAGGCCCTAAAGGCCTTGCAGCAGTTGGACTTCGCCCGGATCATCACGGTCTTTGGCTGCGGCGGCGACCGGGACCGGAAGAAACGGCCCTTGATGGGCCGGGCCGCCGCGGCGGGTTCCCACCTGATGGTGGTCACCAGCGACAACCCGAGGAGCGAAGAGCCGCTGGCCATTATCAAGGAAATCGAGCCGGGGATTAAGGCCGCCGGCCTGGACAAAATTACCGAGGCCGCCGCCAGGCAGGGTAAGAGCGGTTATTTGGTGGTCCCGGACCGCCGGGAGGCCATCCGCCTGGCGGTGCATCTGGCCCGGCCCGGAGACGCAGTCCTGGTGGCGGGCAAAGGCCATGAGAATTATCAGATCTGGGGCTCGGAGCGCCGTCATTTCGACGACCGGGAAGAAGTGGCGGAAGCGCTGAAGGAGTACCACGGCTGATGGCTGCCAGCTTCACCATAGCCGATATCCTGACCGCCACTCGCGGCACCCTGGTGCACCGGGGCTGCTGGGACGCCTTTTGCGGCGTGTCCACCGACTCCCGCACCGCCCAGACGGGGCAGCTCTTCATCCCCCTGTCCGGGGAGCGCCACGACGGCCACGC
>Ga0315282_10004393_pt1 | contig 24586 bp, 23 predicted proteins | sample YL17G07_20_MG_FD_203693 | JGI IMG/M metagenome (GOLD analysis project Ga0315282, IMG submission 203693) | Sediment microbial communities from Yellowstone Lake, YNP, Wyoming, USA - YL17G07_20 | ecosystem: Environmental > Aquatic > Freshwater > Lake > Sediment | place: USA: Wyoming | collected... | reverse complement strand
TGCGAGAATCTGCGGAACACCGATCCGCAGATTCACACGAATTCACGCAGACTGTTAAAGAATCTGCGAGAATCTGCGTCAATCTGTGGAAGGGTACCCTCTGCGAGAATCTGCGGAACACCGAGCCACAGATTCACACGAATTCACGCAGATTACTGAGGAATCTGCGAGAATCTGCGTCAATCTGTGGACCGGTACGCTCTGCGAGAATCTGCGGAACACCGAGCCACAGATTCACGCGAATTCACGCAGATTACTGAAGAATCTGCGAGAATCTGCGTCAATCTGTGGACCGGTACGCTCTGCGAGAATCTGCGGAACACCGAGCCACAGATTCACGCGAATTCACGCAGATTCGATTTATCCGCCGATTACGCCGATTCATCCCGATCATGCGAGGGCCGCAGAAGACGCCGAGGTGCGCTGCCCTTGACGCTCGCGCCGACGCCCGGCTATCCTGCCCGCCGGATCAGAAGTCAGATCTTCTCGTCGCGGCGCCAGATTATTAGGGTAAATACCCTAAACACAGCATCACCATGGGACGCATCATTGCCGTCGCAAACCAGAAGGGCGGCGTCGGCAAGACGACCACCGCGATCAACCTCGGCGCCTCGCTCGCCCTCGCAGGCCGTCGCATCCTGCTCGTCGACATGGATCCGCAGGCCAACCTCTCGAGCGGCGTCGGCCTCAAAGGCCGCTCGTCGCCGGCCGGCAGCATCTACGACGCGCTCGTCGCCGACTCGGTGAACTTCGTAGATTTCATCGTTCCCACCGCGATCGAGAACCTGTCGCTCGTGCCTGCCGATCGCAACCTGATCGGCGCCGAGATCGAACTCGTCGGCCTCGAGCATCGCGAGACGCGCCTGCGCACGCTCGTTCGCCCCGTCGCGGGCGCATTCGACTACGTGATCGTCGACTGCCCTCCCTCGCTCGGCCTGCTGACGCTCAATGCGCTGGTCGCCGCCGACACGATCCTCATCACCCTGCACTGCGAGTACTTCGCCCTCGAGGGTCTCGCCGAACTGGTGTCCACCTTGCGCCGCATACGCCTCTCGTTGAACAAGGACCTCGACATCGAGGGCGTGCTCCTCACGATGTACGACGAACGCACGAACCTCGGGCAGCAGGTGGCGCGCGACATCCGTGCGTTCTTCAAGGAAAAAGTGTTCCGCACCGTCATTCCCCGCAACGTGCGCCTGGGCGAGGCGCCCAGCCACGGCTTGCCGGTGATTCTCTACGACGTGAAGTCGCGCGGCGCCGAAGCGTACCTGGCGCTCGCGCGCGAGGTGCTCGCGCGCGCGGCGGCGACAATGCCCGCGGCCGCGCCGCCCGAACCGGCCGCCGGATAGGCGCTCGGCTGTTGGCAGTTGGTTGGTCGTCGGCAGTTGGTCGTCGGCAGACCGCCGGTCCCCGGTCTGACAGGCTGACGACGGACTCCGAACTGCCGGCCAGGAAGGATTGCGTCATGGCAGAAAAACGTCCCGCGCTCGGCAAAGGTCTCAGCGCGCTGATTCCCGACGCCACCCCGCCGGCCGCCATCGCGCCGACCGAGCTCGACATCGACCTGCTGGCGCCCGGCCGCGTGCAGCCGCGGCGCCACATCGACGACACGGCGCTCGAGGAGCTCGCCCGCTCGATCCGCGCGCACGGCCTCATCCAGCCGATCGTCGTTCGATCCGTCGACGGGCGCTACGAGATCGTCGCGGGCGAGCGCCGCTGGCGTGCGGCGCAGCGCGCCGGACTGCTGCGCGTGCCGGTGGTCATCCGCGACGTGCCGGCCGGCGACGATCAGACGCTGCTGCAGATCGCGCTCATCGAGAACATCCAGCGCGAGGATCTGAACCCGATCGAAGAGGCGATGGCCTACCGCCGCCTGGTCGACCAGTTCAAGCTGACGCAGGACCAGGTCGCGGCGGAGGTCGGCAAGGACCGTTCGACGGTCGCCAACACGCTGCGCCTGCTGAAGCTGCCCGAGGACGTCCGCGAGCACGTGGCGTCCGGGCGGTTGTCGATGGGCCACGCGCGCGCGCTGCTCACGCTCGAAGATGCCGCGGCCATCCGCAAGCTCGCAGCCGAAAGCGTCGCGCGCGACTACTCGGTCCGCCGGGTGGAAGCGCTGGTCAACAAGCTGACCGCCGGGCCGCCCGCGCCGCCGGCGAAGCGCAGCGACGTGCACACGCGGGCGGCCGAAGAGCAGATGCGGCGTGCGCTCGGCACGCGCGTCAGCATCGCGCGCCGCGGCAAAGGCGGCACCGTGCAGATCGATTTCAAGTCGGAAGACGATCTGCAACGTATCTACGAACGGATCACAGGCAAGTGAGGCACCCCGACGCGGCTGCCCTTCGGCACGCTCAGGGCGTCGTGAACGTGTCGACCCCGCCGTCCGAGAAGACCCGATAGTCGATAGTCAATATCGATAGTCACTCGTTGCGCTGGTGGTTGATCCCGGGGTGCGGGTCAACGATAAACTATCCACGGCGACGATCGGCCTCCGATGAGCTGAAATGGCGAAGCGCCTGACGCAGATGGTCAGCTGTTCGGGTTGAGCGAGCAAACTCGCCGCGGGCGAGCTCGCTCAGGTCCTGAGCGGAATCCCGTTGTACTCCGATCCCCGGGTCCTGGTCGATTACCGGACCGCGGACGATGCGGGTGTGTACCGATGGGAAGCGGGCCCCGCGCTCGTGCAGACCGTCGATTTCTTCACGCCGATCGTGGACGACCCGTACCTCTATGGCCAGATCGCGGCCGCCAACGCGCTCAGCGACGTCTACGCGATGGGCGGCCGCCCGCTCACGGCGCTCGCCATCGCGGGCTTTCCGGCCGACGGGCTCGACGAGCAGGTCATGCGGGACGTGTTCCGCGGCGGCCTCGCGAAGTTGCGCGAGGCGGGCGTCGCACTGCTTGGCGGCCACACCGTCCGCGACAACGAGATCAAGTTCGGCTACGCGGTCACGGGCGCCATCGATCCGGCCCACATCCTGGCGAACGCCGGCGCGCGGCCGGGCGACGTCCTGTTCCTCACCAAGCCGCTCGGGACCGGCGTCATCGGCACCGCGATCAAGTTCGATCGCGCGCCAGCGCCTGCCGTCGATGCGGCGGTCGAATCGATGGTGACGTTGAACCGGGCGGCGGCCGAGGCCCTGTGCAGCCTGCCGGGACAGGCGCACGCGTGCACCGATGTCACCGGGTTTGGTCTGATCGGCCACGCCACGGAAATGGCGGCGGCGAGCCAGGTGACGATCGCGATCGACGCCGCTGCCGTGCCGTTGCTGCCCGGCGCCCGCGAGCTCGTCGAAGACAATCGCGCGGGCGGCATGAAGACGAACGAGGCCTACTTCCCTGCCGCGGTCCTCGTTCCTGATGCCGTGGATCGGGCGCTCCTGTGGCTGCTCCACGATCCGCAGACGTCGGGCGGCCTGCTCGCCGCGGTTTCCGCGGATGCCGCGGACGCCGCGGCACGGGCGTTCTTTGGGCGCGGCGTCGTCGCCGCGCGCATCGGACGGGTGGAGCCGTTTGCGGGCGCGCGCATCGTGCTTCGATAGGAACGCGACGGGGTCGTGCGCGCCGCGAGGAGTTGCAGCACGCGACGCTCGGATGATATAAATTGATGATTTTAGTCACGTTGGGTGGCTGCGAGAGTACCCGGCGCGCTCCACATCGGGCGCTGCCAGTGCGACGCAACCCGGGTGGGAGGCGCGGGTGATCCCCGGACTGTCTGTTTTCTGGGTAATCTTCTTCGTGCTGCTGCTGGCGGTCATCCTCGATCGCCTGCTGATCAAACCACTCACACGGGTGATGGCCGAACGTGAAGCACGGGTGAAGTCCGCCCTCGATCTGGCCGCGGAGTCGGCCGAGCGCGCCAAGACGGCCACCGCGGAGTTCGACGCGCGCACGCACGCGGCGCAGGCCGACGTGTACCGCCGGATGGACGACACGCGCCGCGCGGCGCTCGAGGCACGCAAGGACCTGCTCGAGCGCACGCGCCAGGAGGTCGAATCGTCGGTCGACACCGCGCGCGAACGGCTCGCCGAGCAGGCCGACAAGGCGCGGGCGCAGCTCGATCGACAGGCCGACGAACTGGCCGACGCCGTCGTCACCCGGGTGCTGGGCCGCAAGGCTTCTTGAGGCAGGGGACCCCGTGCGAGCATGCCGCAACGGACCGATCGCGCAAACAGCGTCGAGGACGATCGCCGTCCTGATTGCCGTGATGCTGGTGGCGGGCATCGTCGGCCTTGCCGCCGGTTCGCCGCGCGGCAGCGCGGCGGCGATCGGAGCACCGGCGATGGCGTCGAACGGCCAGGAGCACGGCGCCGAGCCGCTTGCACCGGAGAACGCGTCCGAGGTGTCGCAGCAGTCGGTCCACGGCGAACCGCTGTGGGTCGTGCTGGCCCGCCTGCTCAACTTCGCGATTCTCGTCGGTGTTCTGGTGTATTTCCTGCGCGCGCCGATCGCGCGGTACCTGGCGCGGCGGTCGACCGAAGTCCGCAGCGATCTGGTGAAGGCGGCCGAGACGCGCGCGGCGGCCGCGGCGCAGCTGGCCGCGATCGAGCAGAAGATGCAGGCGCTGCCGGCCGAGATCGAGGCCTTGCGCCGGCGGGGCGCGGAGGAGATCGCCGCGGAGGAAGCGCGCATCCGCGAGGTGGCCGCCGCCGAGCGCGCGCGGCTGCTCGAGCAGGCGCGCCGCGAGATCGATCTGCAGCTTCGCGCGGCCGAGCGCGATCTGATCAGGCGCGCCGCGGAGCTGACCGTCGGCCTCGCGTCGGATCGCATCAGGAAGACGATGACCGACGAGGATCGTGTTCGCCTCGTCGAGCAGTATCTCGCGCGCCTGCCGAAGCAGGCCTGAAACGATGGCGAATCCCGCACACAGCCGCGCCCTCGCCTCGCGCTACGCGCGCGCGCTCTTCGAGGTGGCCGCAGTCGAAGCCGACCCGCGCGCGGTCGAGTGCGAGCTGGCGAACTTCGCGGCGCTCTTCGAGCAGTCGCCGCCGCTGCGCCGCGCGCTCTGGAACCCCGCGGTGCCGGTCGCGCGCAAGCTGGCCGTCGTCTGCGAGATCACCGGGCGCGCCTGCTACGCGGCCCCCCTCGAGAAGCTGCTCAAGCTGATGGCCGAGCGCGACCATCTCGCCCTGGTGCACCATCTGCTCGAGGCGTATCGCAGGCGGCTGATGGATCACCTCGGCATCGTGCAGGCGGAGGTGACGACCGCGGCGGCGCTTTCGCCGGAACGGCTGCGCGAGGTCGAGCGGGCGCTCGCCCGCGCGACGGGCAAGCAGGTGACGATCAGCACGCGGGTGAACCCGGCGATCATCGGGGGGGTCGTCGCGAAGGTGGACAGCACGGTGTACGACGGGAGCGTCGTGCGCCGGCTCGAACGCATCAAGGACAAGATGATCGAAGGCGCATAGCATGGACATCAAGGCCGACGAAATCTCCAAGATCATCCGCGACCAGATTGGCAGCTACGTGGTCGACGTCGACGTCTCCGAGGTGGGCAGCGTCGTATCGGTCGGCGACGGCATCGCGCGCGTCTACGGCGTCGACAAGACGATGGCCGGCGAGATGATCGAGTTTCCGCACGGCGTGTACGGCATCGCGCTGAACCTCGACGAGGACAGCGTGGGCGTGGTGCTGCTCGGCGATTACACCGTGATTTGCGAGGGCGACACCGTCAAGCGGACGGGGCGCATCATCTCGGTGCCGGTCGGCGAAGAGATGATCGGCCGCGTGGTCAACTCGCTGGGGCAGCCGCTCGACGGCAAGGGCCCGATCGCGACCGCCCGCTTCTCGCCGGTCGAGCGCATCGCGCCCGGCGTCGTCGATCGGCAGAAGGTGAAGGAGCCGCTGCAGACCGGGCTCAAGGCGATCGACTCGCTGGTGCCGATCGGGCGCGGCCAGCGCGAGCTGATCATCGGCGATCGGCAGACGGGCAAGACGGCCATCGCGATCGACGCGATCATCAACCAGAAGGACAAGGGCGTCGTCTGCATCTACTGCGCGATCGGCCAGAAGGCCTCGACCGTGGCGCAGGTGGTGAAAACGCTCGAGGAAGCAGACGCCTTGCGCTACTCGATCGTCGTCGCCGCGTCGGCCTCGGATCCCGCGCCGATGCTCTACATTGCGCCGTACGCCGCGTGCGCGATGGGCGAGTACTTCCGCGACAGCAACCGCCACGCGCTGTGCGTGTACGACGACCTGTCGAAGCACGCCCAGGCGTACCGCGAGATCTCGCTGCTGCTGCGGCGGCCGCCGGGCCGCGAGGCGTACCCGGGCGACGTCTTCTATCTGCACTCGCGTCTGCTCGAGCGCGCAGCCAAGCTGAAGGACGAGCTCGGCGGCGGCTCGCTGACGGCGCTGCCGATCATCGAGACGCAGGCGGGCGACATCTCGGCTTACATCCCGACCAACGTCATCTCGATCACCGACGGCCAGATCTTCCTCGAGTCGGACCTGTTCAACCAGGGCGTGCGCCCGGCCATCAACGTCGGCCTGTCGGTCTCGCGCGTCGGCGGGTCGGCGCAGGTGAAGGCGATGCGCCAGGTGGCGGGCCGGTTGCGCCTCGACCTCGCGCAGTACCGCGACCTGGCGGCCTTCGCGCAGTTCGCCAGCGACCTGGACAAGGTGACGCGCGACCAGCTGTCGCGCGGCGAGCGGCTCGTCGAGGCGCTGAAGCAGCCGCAGTACCAGCCGCTGCCCGTCGAGAAGCAGGTGATGGTCGTCTTCGCCGGCACCAATGGCTACCTGGATCAGTTCGACGTGTCGCAGATCCGCGGCTACGAGACCGAGCTCTACCGGTTCCTCGAAACGCGACACCCGGCCATCCTGACTGGCATCGCCGAGAAGAAGCAGATCGACGAGCCGATGCGCACGGACATCGAGAACGCGCTGAAGGAGTTTGGGGACATGTTCGCCGCGGAACGCAAAGCCGCGGCGGCGTAACAGAAAGTAGCGAGTAGTGAGTAGGGCGGCCGGCGAACAATCACCGACGTCTACTGACCACCTACTCATTACTCGCTACTCACGACTGACGAATGCCATCTCTGATTGATATTCGCCGGCGCATACGCAGCGTGAAATCGACCCAGCAGATCACGAGGGCGATGAAGCTGGTGTCGGCGTCGAAGCTGCGCCGGGCGCAGGAGCACATGCAGAGCGCGCGGCCGTTCGCGCGCCAGATGCTGCGGGTGCTGAACAGCCTGGCCGCCCGCGTCGATCCGGCCGCGCACCCGCTGCTGCAGATGCGCGACGAGCGGCGGCCCGGCGCGCGCATCCTGCTGGTCGTCATCACCGCCGATCGCGGCCTCTGCGGCAGCTTCAACACGAACATCATCAAGACGGCCGGCACCTTCATCGTCGGCAACCCCGGCCGCGAGATCGCGCTCGCGCTCGTCGGGCGCAAGGGACGCGACTATTTCAGCCGCCGCGGCTTCGACGTCCGCTACGAACGCGTGAACATCTTCTCGCGCCTCCAGTACCCCGACGCGCAGCGCATCGCGGGTGTCGCGGTCGAGGAGTTCGGCGGCACGGAGTGCGACGCCGTCTATCTGGTCTACAACGAATTCAAGTCGGTGCTGCAGCAGCGGATCGTGATCGAACGCCTGCTGCCGATTCCCCGGCTCGAAGGATTCGACACCGTCGATCCGGCGGCGCGGGCCGACTACCTCTACGAACCCGGCCCCGAGCAGATCTTCACCGACCTGCTCCCGCGCCACGTCGAGGTGCAGGTCTATCACGCGCTGGTCGAATCGGCGGCCGCGGAACAGGCGGCGCGGATGGCCGCGATGGACACGGCGACCAAGAATTCCGGGGAGATGATCGACCAGCTGACGCTCTACATGAACAAGGTGCGGCAGGCGGCGATCACGCGCGAAATCATCGAGGTCGTTTCGGGCGCGCAAGCGCTGTGATACCCGTCGGCCTTAGGCTTCAGGCCTTGGGCTTTAGGGCTTGTCATGGCAGACAGGGCCCCAAGCCCAGGAGGCCTAAAGCCGAAAGCCCAAAGCCGAAAGCCAGGAAAGCAAAGACGCATGCCAACGACAACCGAACAGCACACCGGCCGCGTCGTTTCGGTCATCGGCCCGGTGGTCGACATCGAGTTCGAGGGCGGACGCCTGCCCGCGATCTACAACGCGGTCCGGATCGTGTCCGACGGCGAGGTGATGCCCGGGCTGCGCGTGGACGTCATCGCCGAGGTCGAACAGCACCTGGGCGAGGACCGTGTGCGGGCGGTCGCCATGGAGCCGACCGACGGGCTGCAGCGCGGGACGAAAGCGATCGACCTGGGCGGACCGATCTCCGTGCCCGTCGGTCCGCAGACACTCGGCCGCGTGATGAACGTGCTCGGCCGGCCGGTCGACTTCCCCGACAAGCCGATCGAGGCCGCCGAACGGTGGCCGATCCATCGCCCCGCGCCCACGCTCGAAGATCAGTCGACCGATCTGCAGATGTTCGAGACCGGCATCAAGGTGATCGACCTGCTGGAACCGTACCTGAAGGGCGGCAAGATCGGCCTGTTCGGCGGCGCGGGTGTCGGCAAGACGGTCATCATCATGGAGCTCATCCACAACATCGCCCACAAGCACGCGGGCGTGTCGGTGTTCGGCGGCGTGGGCGAGCGGACGCGCGAGGGCAACGACCTGTGGCTCGAGATGCAGGAAAGCGGCGTCATCGTCGCCGGCGATCCCTCGAAGTCGCGCGCCGCGCTGGTGTACGGCCAGATGACCGAGCCGCCGGGCGCGCGCCTGCGCGTCGGGCTGAGCGCGCTGACCGTCGCGGAGTACTTCCGCGACGCCGAGGGCAAGGACGTCCTGCTCTTCATCGACAACATCTTCCGGTTCACGCAAGCCGGCTCGGAAGTCTCGGCGCTGCTCGGCCGCATGCCGTCGGCCGTCGGCTATCAGCCGACGCTGCTCACCGAGATGGGCGAACTGCAGGAGCGCATCACGTCGACGCGGAAGGGATCGGTCACCTCGGTGCAGGCCATCTACGTGCCCGCCGACGACTACACCGACCCGGCGCCCGCGACCACCTTCGCCCACCTCGATGCCACCACGAACCTGTCGCGGGCGATCGTCGATCGCGGCATCTACCCGGCGGTCGATCCGCTGGCATCGACCTCGCGGATCCTCGACCCGCGTATCATCGGGCAGGATCACTACAACGTCGCCCATGAGGTGAAACAGGTCCTGCAGCGCTACAAGGACCTGCAGGACATCATCGCCATCCTGGGCATCGACGAGCTCTCCGAGGAGCAGAAGCTGACGGTGGCGCGCGCGCGCAAGATCGAGCGGTTCCTGTCGCAGCCGTTCTTCGTGGCCGAGCAGTTCACCGGGACGCCGGGCAAGTACGTGCCGATCGCCGACACCATCAGGGGCTTCAGGGAGATCGTCGACGGCAAGCACGACGATGTGCCCGAGCAGGCGTTCTACATGGTCGGAACGATCGAGGAAGCGCTGGAACGGGCAGAGAAGATGAAAGGGTAGCTCGTCCTTGGTCCCTGGTCCCTGGTTCTTGGTGCGGCCGGAACCGCGCGGGCAATTGGCACCGTGAACCAGGAAGCAGGAACTCGCACCAGGAACCAAGGACCAGGAACCAGGAACTGACATGCCGTTACCTGCTCATCTCACTCTGGAAATCGTGACGCCCGACCGCGCCATCGCCCACGACGACGTGGACGAAGTGGAGATCCCGGGCGCCGACGGGTACTTCGGAGTGCTGCCCGGGCACACGCCACTGCTGGCATCGCTGCAGGTCGGCGAGATGTGGTACCGCAAGGCGGGAGAGCGCTTCTACCTGTCGATCGCGTTCGGATTCGCGGAAGTGTTGCCCGACCGCGTGACGATTCTCGCGCAGGTCGCCGAGCGCGCCGAGGAGATCGACGTTGCGCGGGCCGAAGACGAGAAGCGGCGCGCCGAGACGCAGCTGTCGCGTCGTCCTCCCTCGGATGCCGAGCTCGAGGCGGCGCGCGTGTCGATGCTCAAGGCACTGGTCCGGTTGCGGGTCGCGACCAGGAAGAGTTCGCGCGTGTGAATGTCCCAACGCCACCCGCCGGTGAACCGCCCTTCCGCAGCTGCGCGCTGACCGATGCCGGCATGCGCCGCGACGCCAACGAGGACAGCTATTGCGCCCGCCCGGACCTCGGCCTGTTCGTCGTGGCCGACGGCCTGGGGGGCCATCCGGGCGGCCAGCTCGCCTCGCGGCTCGTCGTCGAAGCAATCGAAGCGACGATTGCCGGCACGCTCGATCCAGCCGACGTCGCGCGTTACGGCATCGCGCCCTCGACCGACAGCGAGCGGCGCGCCCGCGATGCGTTTCACGTCGCCTACCAGCGTCTGGCGATGGTGGCCGGCGAAGCCGCCGAGCTCTACGGCATGGCGACGACGGTTGCCGCCGTCCTCTTCGATGACCCGCGACGCAATCCCGAGTCCGGGGCCTACCCGGCGGTCATCGCGCACGTGGGCGACAGCCGCGTCTACCGGCTGCGTGCCGGCCGCATCGAGCGCCTGACCCACGATCACTCCTGGGTGGAGGAACAGGTCAGGGCGGGGCTGCTCGAAAGCCAGGCGGCTCGCGAGCATCCCTGGCGCAGCCTGATCACGCGCGCCGTGTCCTCCTCGGAGGAAGAAGTCCAGCCCGACGTGCACCGGATCACGCTGGACACCGGCGACCGGCTGCTCATCTGCTCGGATGGGCTGTCGTCGGTGATTGCCGACGACCAGATCGCGGCGGTGCTCGGCGAGCGGATTCCCGACCGCGCCGAGGAGACGATCTGCCAGTCCCTGGTCCACATGGCCAATCTCGCGGGCGGCCCGGACAACATCACGGTCATCGTTGTAAGCTTGCACTCCCCTTCGGGGGTATAGTCCGAAAGTCCGAAGGTCCGGAACTCAGACCTTCGGGCCCGGACCCTCGGACCTCCGGACCAGAGGGTGACCATTCCTCATGTTCCAGAACCTCGGACAGCTGGTTCGCTATCGTGCGCTCATCCAGAGCCTCGTCGCGCGCGAACTGAAGGCGCGCTACCGCGGATCGGTGCTCGGCTTCTTCTGGTCGTTCGTCAACCCGCTGCTGCTGCTGCTGGTGTACTCCTTCGTGTTCGCCTACGTGCTCAAGAACACGACGAAGGGCCTCCAGCCGTACCCGCTGTTCCTGTTCTGCGGCCTGCTGCCGTGGACGTGGTTTTCCTCGTCGCTGCTCGAATCCTCGAACGTGCTGATCTCGGGCGGGAACCTGATCAAGAAGGTGCTCTTCCCTGCCGAAGTGCTTCCCATCGTGACGGTGCTCGCCAACTTGGTCCACTTCCTGCTGGCGCTGCCGATTCTCGCGGCGTTCCTCGTCGGGTATCGCGCGATGGGATACCCAATCGTGCTGACCTTCGGCGAGATGATCTGGCTGCCGGTCGTCATTCTCGTGCAGCTGGTGCTGACGCTGGGCCTGGCGCTGATCATCTCCGCACTCACGGTGCACTTTCGCGACATCCGGGACATCCTGGCGAACCTGATGACGTTCTGGTTCTTCGCGACGCCGATCATCTACCCGCTGCTGCCCGGCACGGGACCCGTCGGCGAGATGCCGCCCTTCGCCAAAACGCTCTTCGATCTGAATCCGTTCACGCACCTGGCCGTGTCGTACCAGGAGATCCTGTTCTTCGACGGACCGTTCGGTCACTGGCGCTGGCTGCTGGCCCTCGGCTTCGCCTCGGTGCTGCTGTTCCTGTTCGGATACTTCGTGTTCGACCGGCTGCGCGACTCGTTCGCGGAGGAAGTGTGAGGATGTGCGCAGGGATCGATCCCCGATCCCTGCACAATCGGAATCTGATGAACGCCATCGAAGTCGATCACGCCACGAAGATTTATCGCCGTTACGCGCGCCGCCGGCAGTTTGCGACGCTGAAGAGCGCGCTGCTCTCGGGGACGATCGCGCGCGACCTGAAGCCGGACGAGACGTTCGCGGCCGTCCGCGACGTGTCGTTCCAGGTGCCGGCCGGCTGCACCTACGGCATCATCGGCCGCAACGGATCCGGCAAGAGCACCATGCTGAAGCTCGTGGCGGGCATCACGAAGCCGACCGAGGGGCAGGTGCGCGTGAACGGCCGCGTCTCGGCGCTCATCGAGCTTGGCGCGGGGTTTCATCCGGAGATCTCCGGCCGCGAGAACGTGTTCATCAACGGCATCATGCTGGGGCTGACCAAGCGCGAGGTGGCGAGCCGCTTCGACGAGATCGTGGAGTTCGCCGACCTGCGCGACTTCATCGATGCGCCGGTCAAGACCTACTCGTCCGGCATGTACATGCGACTCGGCTTCGCCGTCGCGATCCACGTGGATCCGGACGTGCTGCTCATCGACGAAGTGCTCGCGGTCGGCGACGAAGCGTTCACGCACAAGTGCCTCGACAAGCTCGCGGAGTTCCGGCGTCGCGGCAAGACGATCCTCCTGGTGACCCACTCCCTGAACCTCGTCGAGCGTTTCTGCGACGAGGCGCTCTGGCTCGACGGCGGTCACGCGCGCGGCGCCGGCGACCCGCGCCGCGTCGTCGCGCAGTACATCACCGACGTGTCGAAGAGCGAGGAACAGCAGCTGGCGGCCGACGACGCGAAGGCGCAGCAGTTGGTCGCAACCCCCGAACCTCCCCCTTCGCCGGTTCCCGTTGCCCCGGCCCCCGAACGCGTCCCGTCCGACGAGGACACGGCGGAGCCGGCCGACATGTTCCAGGCGACCGAGGGACGCTGGGGGTCGCGCGAGGTGGAAATCACCGAGGTCACGCTGGCCGCCGAGGACGGGCAGCCGGGACACATCTTCGAGGCGGGCGGGCGGCTCGAGGTACGCCTGAAGATCCGTGCAGCGAGGCCAACCCGCGATTTCGTATTCGGCCTCGGCATCTTCACCGCGGACGCCGTCCTGGTTTACGGCACGAACACGGACCTGGAGGAATACGAATCGGACGAGCTCGCCGGCGACGGCGAGGTGCGCATTTGCATCGACCGCCTGGATCTGGTGGAAGGCACCTACAAGGTCGACGTCGCCGTCCACAAGGCTGATGGCTGTCCGTACGACTATCACCGCCTGCTGTACACTTTCCGGGTCAAGTCGCCGACCAAGGACGTCGGCATCTACCGGCCGTCGCACCGGTGGGCGTTCTCGCCGACGATCCGGTTCAAAGCGTCACGGCGGCCTGCCTCGCAGGGCTGAAGGTGCTCCTCACACTCGAAGAGGCCGCCGACTTCGTTCAGCGCCTGCGCGCGCAGCACAAGTCCGTGGTCTTCACCAACGGCGTCTTCGATCTGCTTCACCCCGGCCACGTGCGCTACCTCGCCGATGCCCGGCGGCAGGGGGATGCACTGATCGTCGGCGTCAACTCCGACCGATCGGTCCGCGCGATCAAGGGCCCCGAACGCCCGATACTTCCCGAGGGCGAACGGGCGGAAGTGGTGTCGGCGCTGGCGTGCGTCGATGCGGTCTGCATTTTCGACCAGGACACGCCGCACGACGTCATCGCGCGGCTTCAGCCCGACATCCTCGTGAAGGGCGCCGACTGGGCCGCCGACGACATCGTGGGCCGTGACATCGTCGAGGCACGCGGCGGTCGGGTGGTGCGCATTCCCGTCACGCCCGGCCATTCGACGACGAGAATCGTGGAGAGAATCAGGGCGGGTGGGGCGGGTCAGGCAGGGGCGTGAGCCCTGCCTGCCCGATCGGCGCGGCATCCGGTCCGGCGCGGCGCGCTGCGCCGCCGCACGCGCGCATGACAGCGGTGCGGGCGGTCGCCGCTGAACAGCTTGCGGCCGTGCTCGCGGAGAGACGCCGACCGCGAACGATGAATGTCCGGCGAGCCGCAAGCGGGACAGTTCGTCATTGAACCCGGGGCAGGAACGGCCGCGACGGTCGTTAGCATAGAACAGTCGGGCCGCCCCGTCACGCGTCGACCTCGGGTTCGACGCCGTCGCGGATTTCCGAGTACAGTAAATAACGGCGTTGTTTCTGTCCGCCGTTCTCCGGGCCGTCATGCGGTCCGTGGCGGGAATTCTGTTCTCGTTGCCGCATGACGGCGGCGCGCACAGCGCGCCCGCGAGGGAGCGGCGCGGGGCATTGGAGCCCCGCAAGCGACCGAGCCGGGGTCCGGGGCGGAGCCCCGGTCTAGCAGTTGACGACCTCGATCTCCCTGAGCCTCCGTGCGTTCCTGAAGACCGCGACCGCGCGCACCCGAATGGGTGTGCCTGCCCGCGTCGTGTCGGGTCTCACGCCGTCCGCCAAAGCGCTGTTCGTTGCCTCCACCGCTCCGCACGACGCCACGGTGATCGTCGTCGTGCCGACCGACGCCGACGTGGAGCAGATGACCTCCGACGTCCGCTTCTTCCTGAGTGCCATCGAAGGACTGTCGGACGCGGACGCCGAACGCCAGGTCCTCCCCTTCGTATCCCACGAAGTGGATCCGTACCGCGGGATGTCGCCGCACCTGAAGGTGTCCTCGGCCCGTGCCCGCGCTCTGCACGCCGCGGCCGCCGGCGCCGCGCGCGTCATCGTCTCGTCCGCCGCCGGCCTGATGCCGAAGGTCAGCGCGCCCGAGCGGCTCCTGGCCGCCTCGGTCGAGTTGAAGCCGGGCGCCGAGATCGACCCGCAGGCGCTGGCCGATCTGCTGGCCGATGCCGGCTTCACGCGCGAGGACCCGGTCGATCAGCACGGCGAGTTCTGCGTGCGCGGCGGTGTTGTCGATGTGTATCCGGCCGCCGAGGTCCAGCCGTTGCGCCTGGAGTTCATCGGCGACACGGTCGAATCCATCCGTCGCTACGACCCGTCGACGCAGCGATCCATCGCGCCCCTCGACCAGGTGTCGATCGTGCCGATGAGAGACGTGTTCGAGGGCGATCGTTCCGCGTCGCTCTTCGACTACGCGTCACGCGCCCGGCGCGTGCACCTCGTCGTGTCGGAACACGAGGAGGTCACGCGGCAGGCAACGAAACTGATCGAGCAGGTGGCGGCGAGCCATGCCGATGCCGTGGAGCAGGCCGGCCGCGGGACGCCGCCGCCTTCACGGACGGCCGCGTCCCCTGCGCCGGCCCCCGTTGCCCCGCTGCCGACGCCGGCAGAGTTGTTCGTCGATGCCGGGGACGTCGCCGTCATGCTCGAGCTCGCCGTGAAGCTCGAGGAGCTGGGCGTCGAGGAAGAAGGGGCCGGCGACGAGCGTCTCCACGTCGCGTCCCAGCCGGCGGTCGGCTATCACGGCCGCCTGCCCGAGTGGATTGCCGACGTCAGGCAGGCGCGCGAGCGCGGCGAGACGGTGCTCTTCGTCGCCGCCACGCCGGGCCGTGCCGAGCGCATCGTCGAAGTGCTGAAGGACTACGACCTGGTCGGCGTGGCCGTCGAGCGCGCCGAATCGGTGCGCGGCGCGTCGGTCCTCGTCGCGACGGGCGAACTGTCGCGCGGCTTCAGACTGCCGGCCGCCGCCCTCATCCTGTACGCCGAGACCGACCTCTTCGAGGAGGAGCGGCGCGCGCCCGAGCGCCGGCGCTCGGCCGCCCGCGCGTTCCTCTCCGACTTGCGCGACCTCAAGGTCGGCGATCTCGTCGTGCACGTCGATCACGGCATCGGCGTGTTCGTCGGATTGAAGCAGATCGGCGTCGGGCCGCCCGGCGACGCGACGCAGGAATTCCTCGAGCTCCGCTATGCCGGCGACGACAAGCTGTTCGTGCCCGTCGAGCGGCTCGACCTGGTGCAGAAATACACCGGCGCGGCGCGGCCCCCGCTGGACCGGCTGGGCGGCGCAAGCTGGGAGCGAACCAAGACGCGCGTGCGCAAGGCGATGCGCGACATGGCCGAGGAGCTGCTGAAGCTGTACGCCGCGCGCAGGGCGATCACCGGGCACGCCTTCGGCGGGGACACGCACTGGCAGGAGGAATTCGACGGCGCGTTCGAGTACGAGCTGACCCCCGACCAGCAGGCGGCGATCGGCGACATCAGAACCGACATGGAAACGCCGTCGCCGATGGACCGGCTGTTGTGTGGCGACGTCGGGTACGGCAAGACCGAAGTGGCGATGCGCGCCGCGTTCAAGGCCGTGATGGACGGCAAACAGGTGGCGTTTCTCGCGCCCACCACCGTCCTCGCGTTTCAGCACCTGAAGACCCTGACCGAGCGGTTCGCGGGGTTCCCCGTCCGGATCGACATGGTCAGCCGCTTCCGCTCGAAGGCCGAGCAGCAGCAGATCCTCGCGGACCTGGCGGCGGGCAAGGTGGACATCATCGTGGGCACGCACCGCCTGCTGTCGAAGGACGTCGCGTTCAGGGACCTCGGCCTGCTCGTCGTCGACGAGGAGCAGCGCTTCGGCGTGGCGCACAAGGAGCGCATCAAGCAGATGCGTCGCAGGGTGGACGTCCTGACGATGACGGCCACGCCGATTCCGCGCACGTTGAACATGTCGCTGGTCGGCATCCGGGACATGTCGATCATCGAGACGCCGCCCAAGGATCGTCTGTCGATCCAGACCAACGTCGTGAAGTTCGACCAGCAGGTGATCGCGCGCGCCGTCCGCAACGAGCTGGCGCGCGGCGGGCAGGTGTACTTCGTGCACAACCGGGTCGAGTCGATCTACTCGATCGGGAACCTGCTCGCCCGGCTGGTGCCCGAGGCGCGCATCGTGGTGGCGCACGGCCAGATGACCGAGGAGGCGCTCGAGCGCGCGATGGTCGACTTCGTGGCGCACAGGTTCGACGTGCTGCTGGCGACCACCATCATCGAGAACGGCCTCGACATCCCGAACGTCAACACGATCGTCGTCAACCGCGCCGACCGCTACGGCCTCGCGCAGCTCTACCAGCTTCGCGGCCGCGTCGGCCGGTCCGACCGGCCCGCCTACGCGTACCTGCTCATCCCCCCGGAAGACTCGCTGTCGCCGGTGGCGCGCAAGCGCCTGGCGGCCATCAAGGAGTTCAGCGACCTGGGAAGCGGCTTCCGCGTCGCGGCGCTCGACCTCGAGATTCGCGGCGCGGGCAACCTGCTGGGCGGCGAGCAGAGCGGGCACATCGAGGCGGTGGGCTTCGAGATGTACACGAAGCTGCTCGAGCAGACGATCCAGCAGCTGCGGGGCGAGGAAGTCGAAGAGGAGATCCGCGCCAGCGTGAACCTCGGCGTCGATTTCCGCATCGACGACGAGTACGTGCCCGACATGAACCAGCGGCTGATGCTGTACCGGCGCGTCGCGGCGTCCCGTTCTCACGACGAACTCGAGCGCGTCCTCGAGGAAGTCCGCGACCGTTACGGCCCGCTCCCCGAGTCGGTCCTGAACCTGGCCGAATACGGGCGCATCCGCATCATGGCCGACCGCATCGGCCTCGAGTCGATCGACCGCCAGGGGCCGCTGGTCGTCTTAAGGTTCAGGAGCGACGGCCAGCGCCCAGGCAGGGCCACACCCGATCCGGCCAGGCTCGTCGGTTTCCTCAGGGAACGGCCGGACATCACCCTGGCGCCACCGGCGCTGCTGAAGCTTCAGTTGAAGCCGCCGGGCACGGCGAGGCGGCCGGCGGCCGGCGGCGCGCCGGCCGGTCTTCGCGGGCGTCCCGCCACGGGCCCCGGCCGGCAGCGCGAATCGGGACGGCCAGGGGCGGGCGCGTCGTGGTGGACGGCGCGCGCGCGCGAAGCCGAGGTGAAACCGGGATTCACGAAGGAAGAGATCCTGCGGCCGGTGCGCGAAGACCCCCGGGCGCCCGAGGGGGTACTGACCCGGGTGGGCGAGTTATTGAGCCGGCTCGTCGAACTAGGCTAAGATGCTGATATGAAACGCTTTTTGACGCCCCTGTCGTCGCCGTTCTGCCTGACCGTTGTCGTCGCGATCGCCGCCACGTTCGCGGTTGCGCCGCTGCGCGCGGAGATCCTCGAGCGCGTGATCGTGAAGGTGAACGGTGAGATTTTCACGAAGACCGACCTCGAGGCCCGCCAGGTGGCCCTGCTGCGCAGCCAGCAGCAGCAGCAATTGAGCGATGCCGATCTGAAGAAGCGCGTCGAAGCGATCACGCCGCAACTGCTGGTCGACGCCGTCGACGAGATGCTGCTCCTCCAGCGGGGCAGGGAGCTCGGCTATCGGATGGCCGACGACCAGTTCAACGAAATCCTGACGAAGCTGAAGGCCGACAACCACATCGAGAGCGAGGAGCAGTTCCAGGCGGCGCTGAAGCAGGAAGGGATGACGCTTCCGGAGCTGAGGAAGACGATCGAACGCAACATGATCATCCAGCGCGTCGAGCAGTCCGAAGTGTTCAGCCACATCAACGTGTCGAACGACGAGGCGAAGAAGTACTACGACGACCACCCGTCGGAGTTCACCTCGACGCCGACGGTCACCTTGCGCGAGATCCTCGTGAAGGTGGCCGGCGACGGCAAGACGGTCAATGTCGGCCTGGACGAGGAGGCGAGGCAGAAAGCCGAGGCCATCCGCGACCGGGCGCTGAAGGGCGAGAGCTTCGAGAAGCTGACGGAGCTGTCCGACGCGCCGTCGAAGGCCAACGGCGGCCTGATCGGTCCGATCAACCGCTCCGACCTCGAAGCGAATTTCGCGAAGACACTGTCGACGATGAAGGTGGGCGACCTCAGCCCCGTGCTGCGGACGCGGGACGGCTACGCCATCGTGAAGCTGGAATCGTCGACCGACACCCGGGTGCTCCCCTTCGAGGAGGCGCGGCAGCAGATCGCCAACAAGGTGTACGCCACCAAGCAGCAGGCGGAATTCGACAACTACATCAAGAAAATGCGCGCGTCGGCGATCATCGACTGGAAGGTGCCCGAGCTCAAGAAGCTCTACGACGAACAGATCGCGCGCGGCCAGGCCCCGACAGGCGGCGGGTCACACTAGGAGCGTGTCCGAGTCATCGACAACACGCTCGGAGGCCCCGATGGACCCCTGGTTTGCCGTGTGGACGCGGAGCCGGCACGAGAAAGCCGTCTACGACCAGCTCGCGCGGAAGGAGATCGAAAGCTTCCTGCCCACCATCCCGCGCTGGAGCCGGTGGAAGGACCGCAAGAAGAAGATCGACTGGCCGCTCTTCCCCGGCTACCTGTTCGTGCGCACCGACCCCGAACAGACGTTGCCCATCCGCATGTGCAGCGGCGTCGTTTCCATCGTTTCCTTCGACGGGAAACCGGCACCGATTCCCGACTTCGAAATCGACGGCATCCGGCGCCTGATCGAGAGCGATCTGCAGTTCGATCCCTGCCCGTTCATTCGTGAAGGGGATCGCGTCGAGGTGGTGCACGGCCCGCTGAAGGGGGTGATCGGCCGTCTGGTGCGCAAGGGCGCGCACGCGCGCCTGGTGCTGTCGGTCGATCTGATCGCCCAGGCCGTCAGTGTGACCGTCGACGCCGCCGACATTCGCGCCGTCTGAATCGAGTAGTGAGCAGCGAGCAGGCGTAGCGACCGCCCGTGACGTCTCTTCTACTCACTACCCACTACTCGCTACTTACTACTATTCATGATCACGATTGGCCCCGTCACCGTCTCCCCCCCGTTCGGTCTCGCGCCGATGGCGGGCATGACCGACAGCGCCTTCCGCCGCCAGGTGAAGCGGCGCGGTGGCTGCGGCCTGGTCGTCACCGAGATGGTGAGCAGCGAAGGGCTGATCCGCGGCATCGATCGCACGCTCGAGTATGCCGAGTTCACCGAGGAAGAGCGTCCGGTCTCGGTGCAGATCTTCGGCGGGGATCCGGCGAGGATGGCGGACGCGGCGCGCGTCGTCGGGGCGATTGGGGCCGATATCGTCGACGTGAACATGGGCTGCCCGGTGCCGAAGGTCGCCAGGCACAACGCGGGCTGCAGCCTGATGCGCGAGCCGGATCACGCGGCGGCCATCGTCGCGGCGATGGTGAAGGCGGTGCGGATCCCGGTGACCGTGAAGATGCGCGCGGGGTGGAACGACGAGCAGGTGAATGCGCCGGTGCTGGCCAGGATGATGGAAGACGCGGGGGCGGCCGCCGTCGTGGTGCACGGCCGGACGGCGGCGCAGTCCTACCGCGGTCGATCCGACTGGGACCTGATCGCCCAGGTCGCAGCGGCGGTGCGGATCCCGGTATTCGGCAACGGCGACCTCGTCGAGCCGGAGCACCTGGTGGAACGATTCCGTACCAGCGGCGTCGCGGGGGTCCTGGTGGGCCGGGGCGTCCTTCGCAACCCGTGGATTTGCGCGCAGGCGGCGGACATCGCAGCCGGAAGGGCGCCGAAGGCGGTGACGACCGGGGACCGCGGCGCCTTCCTGCTCGACTACATCGACATGCTGCTCGGGGAAGGCGTGAACGAGCCGGCCGGCTTCCGGCATCAGGCAGGAGATTCGGGGCAGGAAGGCCCGGGGCGCGGGCGCGAGCGCTGGGTCGTCAACAAGCTGCGCGCTCTTGGCGCGTGGTTCACGAAGGGCGTCGACAACGGATCCCGCCTGCGCGTGGCGCTCAACCGGGCGGAATCGATTGCCGAGCTGCGCGAGCTGGTGTGCCGGTTCTTCGAGTTGGCAGCCACCAGTTAGCAGTCTGCCGTTCTTGCCAACTGCCAACCGCCAACCGCCACCTGCTAGCCCACCACCGCCGCGCCTGCCACTCCCTGCGACAGCGTGTACCCGAAGTGGCCGATCGTGGCGAGCGAATCGGCCAACGGCGGGAGCTTGCGACGCAGCCGGCAGATGTGCACGTCCAGCGTGCGGCTGCGCCCGGCGTGTTCGTAGCCCCAGACGTCGCGCAGCAGGCGATCGCGCGCGAGCATCTCGCCCCGATGGCGGATCAGGTAGCGGAGCAGCAGCACTTCTTTCAGTGTGACCGGCACGCGCCGCCCGCCCCAGGTGACCTCCAGGCGAACGGTGTCGACCTCGATCCCGCAGTACGTCAGGCGCGGCTGCTCGCTTTCGCGCGCCGCGGGTTCGACGATCTCCTCGATGACGGCGATGCTCCCGGCGTTCCCGGCGTTGCGCAGGCGGCTCGCGGTCATCTTCACCCAGGCGGGCGATCCATCCTTGCAGATCACGCGGGTCTCGACGGTCGCCAGCCGCGCATCGCCGGTCCGTACCTGTTGGAGCAGCGCGACGCCCCGGTCGACATCGTCCGGGTGGGCGATGTCGCGAAAATGGCGGGCGAGCAGCTCCTCCGGCATGAAGCCCGTCATCTCGCAGAGGCGGCGGTTGACGTGCAGGAACCGGCCGTCGGCGCCGAGGTGCGCGGCGCCGACGGGCATCGCGTCGAACGCGACGCGCAGGAACCGGTCGCCGCCGCGCGCCCCGGCAGGGTCGGGGCGCCGCATCGTCACGTCGCGCGCGACCCCCTCGATCGCGGCGAGCGTTCCCCGTCGGCTGTACACGGCGGTCGCGCTGATCTCCGTCCGCCGTTGCGCGCCGTCCTTGCGCGTCCAGCACAGCACGACCGGCTGTTGCGGCAGGCGCCGCGACCTCGCGATGTCGTGCAACCTGCGCCGGTCCGCGACGTGGACGATGCGCAGCGCCAGGGCGGGATCGCCGTACCACTCCTGCGGCGAGTAGCCGGTCACGGCAAGGACCGCGCGGCTGATGTATTCGAGGCGGGGACGAGGCGAGAGCCGGACGCGAAACACGACGTCGGGAACCCGGTCGAGGAGGCGATCAAGCAAGCTGCCTGTGGGGGAAGAAGGAGTGCCGCGAGCGGGACGCGCCCTTCGTCGTGGCATGGATGGCCTCGTGCCCGGCGCAACGTGAGCCCATGATACGTGAACTGCTGGGCTGTAACCAATGTTGCAGGAAATTTACATCGGATGGGCGAACCACGCGCGCGCCCCCGTGACGCCGTCCATCTCGTAGTCGTAGGCGAGCGCCGCGCTCAGCGAATCGTGGAAGCGCGCCCCGATCTCCTCGTGCGCCGGGTGCGCCAGGTAGGCCTGCAATCCGGCCAGGTCGTCGAACTCGAAAATGACGGCGAAGGGGAAGTCGACCGCCATGCGCCTCTCGTAGGCCGCCCCGTGGCGGATGCGCGTTCCGAGCCGGACGCGCCGCACCGACGGGATGTCGCGAGCGGCGCGCTCGAACGCCGAAACCACCGCGTCCTGTTCCCCGGACGTCAAATCCGGGCGCGGAGCCAGCAACACGACGTGAGCGACCATGAGTCCTCCTCATCTTGAATGGCGGGGTCCCTGCACCCCGCCAGGCTCCTCGCTCGCGCCCTTCGACAGGCTCAGGGCGCCCCGAGCAACGTCGAGGGGCGGGGGCCCCCACGCCCCGCTCCGCCTCGTCGCGCTCGAGCAGCAGGCGTGACACGACGGCCCGCCCGGGTTCCGCGGCGCCGATGTCCTAGTGTAAGCTGTGAATGACTGATCGGTCCTGCCCAGCTTCGCCGGAGGGTTCCGCCCACATGCCGATTTACGAATTCCTGTGCCGCGAGTGCGGTCGCAAGATGTCGGCCCTCGTCATGTCGCGATCGCGGATCGCCGAGGTGCGATGCAAGCGCTGCGGCAGCGCGGACCTGGAGAAGCTCTTCTCGCGATTTGCCACCGTCAAGTCGGAAGACGCGCGCCTGGACTCGCTCGCGGACCCGTCGGCCCTCGGCGGCCTCGACGAGAACGACCCGAAGAGCGTCGCACGGTGGATGAAGAAGATGGGCAAGGAAATGGGCGAAGACCTCGGCGACGACCTCGACGAGGCCGTGGAGGAAGAAATGGCCGGGGGCGGCGAGGGTGGCGGCGGGACGGGCGGCGACGACGATTTGTGATCCGGACCCATGCGAATAGCCTTCGATCTGGACGGCGTCCTGGCGGATCTGGAAAGCGTGTTGACCGAGGCCGCCGAGCGCATGTTCGGCGCGGCGGCGCCGGCCGCGCCGGCCGCGCCGGCGCCGGATGCGACATCCGCCGACGCGGCGAGTCGGGCGCTGGAGGAAGCCGCGCCGGCCGACGAGGCGCCCGACGACGAACCGGTGCCCCCGCTGGTCCACCAGCTCACCGCCGCCCAGCAGCGCCGGCTCTGGCAGGCGGTTCTCGACACCGAGAACTTCTGGGAGTCGCTGAACGAAACGGAGCCGGGCATCATCGCGCGCATCGCCGCGATCGCGCTCGAGCGCCGCTGGGACGTGATCTTCGTGACGCAGCGTCCATCCAGCGCCGGCGACTCGTGCCAGCTGCAGTCGCAGCGATGGCTGGTGCGCCGCGGCTTCCCGATGCCCAGCCTGTTCGTGATCCGCGGCTCGCGCGGCAAAGTGGCCGCCGCGCTCGACCTCGACGCCGTCGTCGACGATCGGCCCGACAATTGCCTCGACGTCGTCCTGGAATCGAAGGCGCGCGCGTTTCTCGTCTGGCGCGGCGATGCGTCCGCGCCGTCCGCGGCAAACGCGCGGCGCCTGAACATCGAGGTCGTCCAGTCGGTGGGCGACTGCCTGGACGTGCTGACGAAGGAAGAGGCCGAGAAGCCATCGGGCCTGCTCGGTCGCCTGAAACGGCTCATCGGGTCGTGAACGCAGTCCCCTTGTCTACCTGAACCGCCATCGATCGCCACCGAGGTTGCCAGCCCATGCCGCCGCGCTTCGCCTATTGGACGATCATCATCGACGATGCGCCGACTGCGTTTCGCGCGCGCGACCGCGCGGAGTTGATCGGCGTCCTTCGCCAGCTCGCCAACCGCAACCCGAACGCCGTGATGAAGTGGTTTGCGCACGGCAAGCTGTGGGATTCGCCCGAGCAGGAACGGGCAGCCTCGCGCGAGGCCGCACGCGCGCAGCGCGAGCCGCGCGGTCCCGACTGGCGGCCGGGTGGAAAGCACGCCGACCCGCGGGCACGATTCGAGAAGCGCGGCGCGAGACGCCGTCGCGAGCACGACGAGCGCCGCGAAGAAGCTGGCGGGGCCGGCGGGGACCGTCCCGCGCAGCGACCTCAGGAAGAACAGTCGCGCCCCCCGGCGCAGGGATATCCGCATCGCAGACCGCGGCCCGAGCGGCGGGACGCGAAACCGCGCGGGCGCGAACGGAGACCGTGGGAGCGCGGCGGCGACCGCAACGACCGAAAGGGCCCGGGGCGCGCCAGGCCGACCGGCCCGCGCGTCCCGCGAGTGTCCAGCGCGCCGAGATCCGCCACGAGCGAAACACCCGACGAGCCCGAGCCGCCGGCGCCACAGCAGCCGCCGGGTCCCGAACGCCCACGGAAGCCCGGCCAGGAACCCGGGCCGGAGAAGCCCGCGGAGGAAACGATCAAGATCCTTCCCGAACCGCCCGAACGCGCGGCGGGCCCGAAACGGCGCTGATCTGGAGATTCACGCAGGCCGGTCCTCACCTTTGGCGCCCATATCCGCAGCGTGTTGCGGCGCTCGGGCGCGTCCTCACCTCACCACAGATTTCGCAGATTCACGCAGATTAGGCGCGGACCTGCGCTTCGAGGGCCAGGCCGCAAAGCGGCCTGGCCCTCGGCGTGGGTAGGGCAACTGTTCACGAGAGCCCGATGATCAACAGGCTTTCGTGAACAGCTGCCCTGCCCACGTCGCGCGGCGCCTTTCGGCGCTCTCGAAGCGCAGCTCCGGCGTCTGGTGCGCCCTCGCCAGAACTCGGCTGGAGCCAGGATCGGTGTTCCGCAGATTCTCGCAGAAGGTAGCGGTCCGCAGATTACGCAGATTCTCGCAGAT
>Ga0315282_10004392_pt1 | contig 24586 bp, 29 predicted proteins | sample YL17G07_20_MG_FD_203693 | JGI IMG/M metagenome (GOLD analysis project Ga0315282, IMG submission 203693) | Sediment microbial communities from Yellowstone Lake, YNP, Wyoming, USA - YL17G07_20 | ecosystem: Environmental > Aquatic > Freshwater > Lake > Sediment | place: USA: Wyoming | collected... | reverse complement strand
TTACTCATTCAAAAAACCCTAACCAACAATCTACAAAAACGAAAAAAAGGGGAAAAGACCGCGAAGAAACGCTTATGTGGAGATGTCTCCAGCGCTGGGTGAAACCAGGCTAGACTACGACCGCTCGGGGATGGGCTACGTATTCTTCGCTATCTTCTCTTAAAAAGCGTTATGTTCTTGTCATGTGAACTTTCTAACGTTACACTTGCAAAGATCAGCTGCATGTGCCTTTATTCCCCTGTGAAGCGCGAATGGTTAAACCACACCTTGTACTCGTCTAACGTGCCTTTGAGCCATTCAGGAAACTCCCCTACGGTGATCGATGAACTCCCCGTTGAGGTTCTGGATGACCGCCCGACCTCACCCTTGTCCTGCGGATAAGAAGAATGCACAGAATAAGCCTCAACACGACGCTCACAGCACCATTCCTTCCACTGCTCCTTGAACTGGCTGCCGTGATCCGAAAGAGCAGCCTAAAGAAGCCTCTCCTGTTTTTCTAAGACAGCCGTAATCTCAGCCGCCGTCAACTCCTGCGTCAAACTGTTCGCACCAAGCTTATCAATCACTTTCAACGCGCAGACATGCCCGCACGCCGTGCTGAAAAGCTCAACAACCCGCTCAATCGTTAAAGCGTTCTGGGCACGCTCGATGGTTATAACCTTGGCGCCGGGTTTGACCTTGACCATACTACAGGCTCAAAGCATCAGAAGATAGCTCAATTGTTGAACAAAAGTTTTACGGGTTGTTTGAACAAAAGAATACGATTCCAAACGGGCTCGATAGTCGCAACTAAAAAATCTAGTTTAAGCTGCTTCACGATGGCTTCTCTTTATATCTAGAGATAGCCTCACACAATCACCAGACAAACTGCTATGTTTGCACCAAGGGTAAAAGGCGTAACTTTACAAATTTGACTTTACAGTTTTCACACCTAACACTTGCATAAATTCCTGCAAAAACCCGAAATCTCCTATGCGGAACAAATGGCTCTTGCAACTGCAATCTGAAGAACCGAAACCGTCTACCGGTTCACCTCTTTCGCCAATTACTTTAGCAATCGCGCATTCTTCAGTTTTATCGGCTTGTTTGTGGAACACTTCTACAACTTTCGTTGCGTCATTGTCGAGAAGGTAGTCAATGTGCCAAAATCTACGCTTCTCTTTTCTAATATGGCGTTTTACACGCTGTTCCAGATTGTTCTGCGCAGAACCAACGTAAGCGTATAAGCCTTTTTTGAAGGTTAATCTGCCTAGGGCGCCCACATTCATGTCGGTATCCTCGTCTACTTGGATAATTAAGACGTAAACGCCCTTCAAAACGCTCAACTTCTATTTCCTTACTATTATAGGCTGATAAAAGCTTCACTGTTGAACCAAAGCTAAACGCCACTACGCCGCAGAGGCTATGGTGTCTGCTTCAGCGCGTCTTCGAGCGCTTCAATACTCCGCAATATCCTGTCAGAGTGCACTACAATCCACGGGCTCAAATCCTTCATTTCCGAAATGGTTATGACCCTTTTGCCCCTTTGTTTGGCGTAAAAAAGCTCCATGCACGTTCCAGCCGAAAGTTTCGGCAAATAAGCAATTAGCACATCGCATTTTGCAATATCTTCTAAATCCCTTTCAACAAAGCCTGTTGCGGGAACCTTAGTCCACCAGCACGGCTCGTCTTCTCTGTAAATTATTTTTTCGCGAAGCCATGGGTCAACCGTTTCGTAGCCTAGTCGGACACAGATTTTGCTAATGGCTTCTCTGTAGGACTGCTCGTTTTCCATGCCTTGAATGGGACCCGAGATGAACGCTTTCTTTTTCATGGCTGACCTAGCGCTAAAGGCTTTGAAGATTTAATATTCCTTTCTCTTCTGGACTCGCCTTGCACCAAAACCAACTCTCTAGTGACAATTTGCTATTGCTTCTCCTATTGAATGCCCGCGTGCACCCTTTCCTAGTATTTGACGCTGAGGTACAGGAGTACAGTTAATGCTACAAACTCAAACAGGTCTGGCAACAACGCGAACGGCCCTAGACCATACAACCTGAAGCCAAAAGCCCCAATCACGAAGGGATTTGAAGCTACGTCCTTCATGAGGAAGACTATTGCGAATATCAATAGCCCAATCGTAAATTGTGATCGTGTCTTAATGTATATGCTAACGTACGTGACTACGAGAACAACCAAGAGTGTTATGTTGATGGCTGAAAGCACTGTTCTCACTATGTAGAATAACTCTATGTCGCCAGGAATGTACCCTGGAGGTTGCAAGGGTCTAAAGGGGAAGTGCGGCTCGTAAACTTCGGATTGGTAAATTACGGTTGCAGCCCAAATGGCTGCCAAAATAGCCACTGCTATTACTGCTAATATTACTAGTATTAACCAAGTTTTCAGATTTCGATTCATGCGATTCTCCATTTGTTTTTTCTCCTTTTTCTACTTTTTCCACAATCTCTTCAGAATCTCCTCGAACAACGCATAGTTCTCCTCCATTGCTGGTGACAAGAAATACGTGATGCCATATCCTTCTCCGGCTGTGGTAATTATTTTGTTTTTCTCAAGGACTTTAAGATGGTGCCTTATTGTTCTATAATCCATCTTGAGCTGATTTGCCAACTGATTTGCATTTTGCGGATTTTCCTTTAGTGTTTCGATTATTTTGGCTCGAGTAGGGCCACCTCTCGTGCCAGCAATTAGCCACCCAAGCAGATACTTTAATGGACGCCCACTAGCAACCATCCATACCGCCCGCACGTACCGAGGAGTTCCGATAAAACTATTTGAGCTTGGGTAATAAACATGTTCCCCAATTTGCCACATAGTCAAATCTACCGAAAGTATAGTTAGATTGAGAACACAGTTGGGTATAATTCTGAAAAATCCTTTAATAACTGTTTTGTCGCTGACAAATGAATGAGACAACCAAAAAGGGAGACGGCAGTAATGCATAGAATCAAGAGCACAAACTTACTACCGACGGAGACAATCAAAGCAAGCACACAAAACCCTCTCTATTCTCTCTGTTTGGTTGTCTTTTTTCTGGAATGCTTTGGAAGGTGAGTTAGTTGGGTGTCATAACTAGAGCAGTTAGAAATATTTCAAGACGCAAAATAAGAGCGTTGTTAGTAATTATTGCCTTAGGATTTTCCATGGCGATTATGATCTCCATTCCTGCAGGCACCAGCGCAAATCAAGCATCAACACAGAATCTAAGCCAGAACCTCAGCAACACAATCACTCAAACAGAAGCATCAATTAACCAAACACTAACAGAAATAGACTGCAGTCTTTCGAGCGGTTTTGCAGGCTTCGGCTTTAGCCCTGGTAATTTTACGCCCGGCCAGTTTGGAGGCGGTGGCAATTTCAATCCAGGCCAGTTTGGCGGCGGTGCCAATGTGCCTGGCGAGTTTGGCGCTGGTGCATTCGGCGGCGGGATAACTAGTTCTATGAATGAAAGCCTCTACTCTGACATTAGCTCCATCGAAGGTGTTGCAGCCATTGCGCCGACCCTACAAGTATCTGAAGGACAAAATGTAACGGTTGAACGATTCGGGCGGACATTCACTCGTCTTGTGCCAGACTATGTAATCGAAGGTATTCCATTGACTTCCTCCCTTGTCGACAATTATCCTATTCTACCAACGAATATAACTGATGGAAGAAACCTGCAGGCAGGAGACAGCGGAGTTGTTCTTCTAAGCGAAAACAATACAGGGTTTTTCGGAGCAGGAGTCGGCGATAAAATTGACGTTTTGGGACAAACCTTTGAGGTGATAGGTGTCCACGGGTCGTCGGGAGTTTCGGATAGAACAACTCTGTACATGAACCTTTCTGACGTTCAGGCGTTGACCAATAATACTGGATATATAACCAGTCTCAAAGTATTTGCCTCCAGCAGCTCGGTTGTAACTGAAGTAGCTAACGCCATTAGTTCCTTGCATACAGAACTTGCAGTCACTACAGCTCAACAGCGCCTAGAGCAACTTCAGGCTATGCAGACAAGCTATAATACAGCATTGCAAAATGCAGAATCAACAATAAGCCAAACACAGACTACGGCATTTGAGGAAATAGTTGTCGCAGTTGCGGCTACGAGTTTGATAGTATTATTCGTGATGTTGTATACTGTGCGTGAAAGAACAAAGGAGATTGGTACGCTTAAGGCGATAGGTTTCAGCAACTGGACCGTGATGAGTCAATTTATGCTTGAAGGAGTATTGCTGAGTTTAATAGCAGGCGTAGTTGGCATCGCAATAGCCAGCGTTGCAGCACCTACACTGTCATCACTTTTGCTTCCAAGTGTAAACCCGTTTGGCGGTTCTGTTAGGCTTGGAGCAAACGCTGGAGCATCAAACTCAAGCGCAGCTACCATCGCGATAAACCCTCAACTTATGCTGCTGGCGTTTGGCGCAGCTGCATTACTGGGAGCCTTGGGCAGCTTATACCCTGCTTGGAGAGCGTCAAGAACACGACCTGCAGAGGCGATGCGATATGAGTGAAGCGGTACTAAAAACAGAAAAGCTTTCAAAATCCTATACGCTTGGCAAATGTAACGTCCAAGCTCTTTCCGGCGTTAACCTCCAAGTGAATAAAGGCGAGTTTGTTGCGATTATGGGGCCATCTGGTTCAGGCAAAACGACACTATTGAACGTGTTAGGTTGCCTTGACAAGCCAACCAGTGGAAGAGTTCTAATAGACGAAGTCGATGTTGCAAAATTACCTGAGGCGGAGCTTTACAAGATACGAAGGAACAAAATCGGATTCGTATTCCAGACTTTTAACCTGTTGCCCTACCTGAACGCTAGAGAGAACGTGGAATTGCCTATGGAATGCGTAGGGAAATCCAAAAGCGAAAGAAGGCGCAGGGCAAGCAAATTGTTGGAAATGGTCGGGCTGTCTGGAAGAGAAGAGCACAGACCACAACGCCTTAGCGCTGGTGAACAGCAGAGAGTAGCTATTGCGAGGGCGTTGGCTAACAATCCAGCAATACTATTGGCAGATGAACCGACCGGAAACTTGGATACAAAAAATAAACAAGAACTCGTCAAATTGCTCGCAAGTCTAAACCTCAACCAAGGAACAACCATCATCGTAGTCACTCATGACGGTCAGGTTGCTGCTCACACTGAGAGGATGCTATTTCTTAAAGATGGCAAAATATTAAAAGAAAAGCAAGGGCTTCATTTGGCGAAAAAGAAGCTCATGTGTCCATACTGTGGTAGTAGAACGCAACTCGGCGACGCGATATGCCCTTCTTGCAAGAAAAAACTCTGAAACACTAAGGCTGATTGAGTTGGAGACCAATCAAAAAATTAAAACGACCCGCTTCTCAACGACTTTCATTGTAATTATTATCGTAGTTAGCCTGATAGCGGGAGGACTAATAGGGTATTCAATAAGTAACCTGACTATTTCAGGAAGTATAAACGATCTGCAAAATCAAGTCTCGGCACTTCAAGGACAATTGTCAAATCTTCAATCCACGCAGAATGGAGTAAACCAAAACAACACTTACATCATGGGAGAAAATGATTCGCTTGCCTCGCTGTATGCGCAAGTTAAAGACTCTGTCGTCGTAATCCGAGGGTTAACAGTGCAATACGATATTTTCCATCGCGCCTACTACACACAGGTCCAAGGTTCAGGATTCATCTACAACTTTACTGGAAAAATGGTTGCCATCACGAATTATCATGTAGTCCAAGACGCGATCAACATTACCGTAACCTTCATAAACGGAAACGGATACGCAGCCGCAGTGCTCGGTTCAGACCCCTACGCGGACCTTGCGGTGCTTTCAACAGATGCACCACAAAGCGAGTACAAGCCTCTTGAAATCGTTGACTCGTCAACATTAAGCGTGGGTGACTCATTGATTGCAGTCGGCGGTCCCTATGGATTAGCTGGGTCGATGACTACGGGTATAGTGAGCGCACTGGGCAGGACAATAACTGAAGAAATGTCGGGTGGTTATCCAATAGCAAATGTCATACAAATGAGCGCTCCTATAAATCCTGGCAACTCTGGAGGTCCGCTTCTGAACTACCAAGGTCAAGTTGTTGGCATAACCACAGCCATCGTAAGCAATTCTCAAGGACTAGGCTTCGCAACACCTTCCAGTACAGTGCTGAGAGAGATTGAGTCCTTGGTGACGAATGGCTCTTACGATAAACATCCGACAATAGGTGCAACGGGAACAGATATGACCTATGAAATCGCAAAAGCGATGGGCGTGAACGTAACCTACGGATGGCTAATCGCGCAGGTCACAAGCGGTGGACCTGCTGCTCAAGCAAACCTGCGAGGAGGAACAACGCAAGTCACAGTTGCCGGGCAATCCGTCACGATCGGAGGTGACATAATAATAGCATTAGACGGAACAAGAATCACAGGCATAGATGATCTTTCAACTTTTCTGGAAGAACATACTTTGCCGGGCCAGACAATCGATGTAACAATAATCAGAAACAGCCAAGCCACGACGCTTCCCCTTAAGCTTGGAACACGACCGGCGCCAACGTAAGCCTGAGAAATTATCTGTCCTTTAACTTTAGCGGTAGGCGAGCTTGCGGTCGCTATTTTTATAAGGCGAGTTCTTGAAGTAAGTTTTCATGCAGGCAGAGATTGGAATAATCGGTGGAACGGGTCTTTACGATCCGAAACTGCTCAAGAACGTTGAGGAAATAGCGCTGAACACGCCGTATGGTGCGCCTTCTGACGCTATTACAGTTGGGGAATTGGGAGGCAGGTGCGTGGCGTTTTTGCCGCGGCATGGGAAAAAGCATACGATAAGGCCGACTGACGTCAATTCACGGGCAAACATTTTCGCTTTGAAAAAACTCGGTGTTCAATGGATACTTGCGCCTTCGACTGTCGGTTCTCTGAAGGAGGAATTCAAGCCAGGCGATGTGGTGTTCGTTGATCAGTTCATAGATCGAACCACTAGGCGTGAGCAGTCATTTTACACTGAAAAGCAGGTGTGTCACATATCAGTGGCCGAGCCGATGTGTCCCGACTTGAGACGAACTTTGATAGCGGTCGCCAAAGACATGGGCATCCGCGCGCACAATACTGGAACTTACGTTTGCATAGAAGGGCCACGCTTCTCAACCAAGGCAGAGTCTAAAATGTTCAGGAGTTGGGGGGCGGATGTGGTAGGCATGACGCTTGTCCCAGAGTGCGTTCTGGCTCGCGAAGCTGAGATATGCTATGCTTCAATAGCCACTGTTACGGACTACGATGTGTGGAAAGATCAGCCGGTCTGCGTGGATGAGATTGTGAAGACTATGAGGACGAACATTGAAAACGTGAAGCGAATAATCATTGAAGCTGTTGCGAGGATGCCGAAGGACCGCGGCTGTGAATGCAAGAGCGCGTTAAAGAGCGCGTTTGTCTAAGTGAGGAGTTTAATAATGAAGAAAGCGGGAGATAAAAAGTTGGATCTTAAATCGAAAGTAAGAAGGATACCTGAGTTCAAAGGCGTGGTTTTTTGGGATATCACTCCGCTGCTAAAAGATAAGCGCTGCTTTAGAGAATGCATCAGGTTGCTGGCTGATCATTATCGTGATAAAGCCGTAGACGTTGTGGTGTCGAATGAGGCTAGAGGCTTTATTATCGGTGCAGCGTTGGCTTATGAGCTTGGGGCGGGTTTTGTTCCTATTAGGAAGAAGGGGAAACTGCCATTCAAGTGTGTGGATCTCACTTACAAGAAGGAATATGAGTGTGACACGATCGAGATTCACGAGGACGCCATTGAACGTGGGCAGAAGGTTTTGCTTATTGATGATTTGCTGGCGACAGGCGGCACCGTCAAGGCGAATATCGCGTTAATTGAGAAATTAGGCGGGAAAATTGTTGGCGTAGGCTTCCTGATAGAACTCGGCTACCTTAACGGAAGAAAAGCGCTCGGAGATAAATATGACATATTTTCAATCATACAATGCAACACCACCAACGGATAACCAACGCCCATCTGCGCGTTCTATGGAAATTATCGGTGCCCGGTTAAGCCACAGATAGATGCAAGGTGTGGCGCGTCTGTTGGGGCTGCCGAAGATTCTGCTTGCTGTTTGCCAAGCTTTTCTCAGGTTTCGAGCCATTCACGGAATTGACGGTTTGCTGCAAAAACGTCACTATCAGATGCACCGAATTTCAAGCGCTTCAATAAAAAACGCAAGCTTGCCAGAACAGAAAAACGGCAGGGCAACGCTCTTTAGCACATTAAAGTTTTTCTGTTCTAAAATCACACTATACGAAAAGACTGACGCGATGCCCAATGAAGACGGAAGAAATAAAAACCGCAACCAAGGCTTTGAACGAACTGAATGAAAGCTACAGTGACCTGTTTGGCGCGTTAAAAGGCACTACCCGCGATGTTGAGGCTGCCAAAAAGTTATGGCGAACCGGTAACAATTCTAGGCTTATAAAAATCGGAGTAGCGTTGATAGTGTTTCCAGAACCCACATCGATAAGCGACTGTGTAGGCGCATGTTTCGTGGCAGCTGGCGCGGTTCAGAAAGGAATCCAAAATCGGGCCATCTTTCTCGAAGACGTAACGAAAACCTTCAAAAACACGCTGAAAGATGTGTGGACAGTCAAGCATTCTCTGTAGATCTAACAAAGCTTATTCTTTCTTGCATTTTCGCATAATGAGTCTTTAAATTATGGTCCGTGACACGTACTAGAATTGCAGAAAGAGAAAATAAAGGTCATTTTGCAAGAGTCGGGATGAGGTTCGTTTTCTTTGCAAAGCGCGGCATTGTTGAACTTGCCTCTGCGTCAATCTTGGATGTACCGTTTGCTCCGATTTTTTGACATATTAGGTTAAGTGAATCTTCAGTGAAGTTCAGCATTGTTTGCCCTTCGTTTGTGAGCTTATAGACTTTTCGTGGTCTTTCGCATTTCATATTCCATTCGCTTGTGATGTACCCCTTTTTCTCAAGCAGCGCCAAGAGCGGATAGATTGTACTTGGGCCAAAGTAGACGCCGAAGGATTTGCGGATTTTTGTTATTATCTGATATCCGTGCATGGGCTGTGAGTTTAAGTATTGGAGAATTATCAAGTCTAGAAGACCTTTAGCCAATTTGACTTGAACTTCTTTTTGTACGTTTACCATGTTTTTTTCTTTCCGTGTTTATGTTCAACAATTGTGCAACAGGTTTCTGTTAAGATGCATCGCGAGTCTTTATACAGACTAAACAACGATATAAATGTTCACGCATACAGCAAGCATATAAAAACATGACAAGAAGCTAACTTACCATAATGAAAAACAATATACCAACATGCGCTATGCTAAGGAAAAACGCGTTTTGCTTCCGAGCAGAAGCACATGAAGAAACTGTTCAACACAACTGCCAAAAATTGCTATGCACACAAAATTAGAAACGGTCCTTGGTGAACTCAAAGTTTGCGGTCATAAAAACGGCGCAAGCTTGCCACGTATTCTGTGAACACTAGGTCCTCATTCTTTGGGAAGTACATGAAATCCTGAGTCTTTTTATGAAGCACATCAATTATTTTCGTTTCAATAATTTTTGCTCCTATCCCAAAGATTTGCTCAATTGCATCGGCAAAATCTTCGATTTTGAGAGGAATCTCCTGCTTCTTGATCTTGAAAGTGTTTTCTAATTGGAAATAGATGGCCTGCTTGCAGGAGGGCCCGAATGAAGAAAAAATCTCATCGACTGCCTCTATTATGATTGCGTCAAAGCTGCCTTTGCATGATTTCTTTTTCTTTTCGCGAAGTTGCAGTGTACATGGGGTGTTTAGATTTATTGTGTGTGTCGTTTATTTTCACCTTGTGTAGTTTTGTAGAACAGTTAGTGTGTTCTACTTGACTACATCTTACATCGCAAGACTTAATATATAGCTTATTTTATCCGTCGATATATTCCGAAAATCGATATATCTCCGTAAAAAACAAACTCACCTCTTTGCCCCTCATGCCACTTTCTTAATCATCAAAGCGCCGAGGGCCGGGTTTAAACCAACAACAAATGAAGATAACACCCGCAACTCCCCTTTTCTCTGGACGTCAACAAGTATTGGTGAATTTTAAATCCGTCAAAACACTGTCATTCCGTCTTTTTTCAAAACCTCTATTGTGCTATCCAAGTCTTCTTCTCTAACAAATATATGATCAGTCGAATAAGCAGAAATGGCGAGAATAGGTATGTTTTTGCTTGCTAAGAGCGTAGAGACGTGAGAAAGAAAATTAGTTAAATCAAAAGGAAGTGTAACATCAAAAGTAATAAGTTTGAAAAACTTCTCTTCTGAAATTGGCTGTAACTTAAGTCCTTCTTTGGTTATGACAGTAACCTCATTCTTATCTCTAATTATCGAAAATATTTCATCCGAAAATTTTGGAACTACTTTCAGTTTAGCTATAATATATCTATTACTATCCACACTGAACTTCACACGCACTTTTTCCCTAAATTCACTAAACTTCACACAACTCACCATTTATTTCTTAGAAAACATGCAACATAAAAGGATGCGGGTGATGTACCGCATACCAAGGCAATAGTCTACATGCCATGAACGTGCGCCAAGATTGGGATAAATATATATCTTGAAATCGCAATTGGAGTTAACAATTTAAAGGGAGAAATAAACTTGCCAGATTCAGAATCCTTTTATCCGGCTAAGTTTGTAGAAGCCCAAGTTACGCTTATCCGAGAAGTAATCGGCAAAGAGAAGGCTTTAGTGGCGGTTTCTGGTGGCGTTGATAGCACAACGTGCGCTGTATTAGTGAACAAAGCAGTAGGGGGAAATATAGTATGCATAATTATAGACGACGCTTTTATGCGCGAGGGCGAGCCTGAACATGTGGCCGAAATTTTGGCTAAAAATCCTTTCAACGTTCAACTGAAAATAGTTAATGCTCGTGAACGATTCCTAAGCGCCATGAAAGGCTTGAGGGATGCCGAAGAAAAACGCAAAGTTTTCCGCGAGACGTTCTACACAGTTCTAAGCGAGTTAGCTGAAAAAGAAAAGTGCCAATTTCTTGTTCAAGGCACAATTCGCGCTGACATTATTGAAACGGTGGGCGGGGTAAAAACTCAACATAACGTTCTTGAGCAGATGGGCATAAACACCGTTGACCGTTACGGATTCAAGGTTGTTGAACCTTTGGTGACATTATACAAGGGGCAGGTGAGGATGTCGGCACGATATTTAGGTTTACCTGCCGAGTTCGCTGAGAGACAGCCTTTCCCAGGGCCTGGTTTGTCTGTTCGCATTGTCGGCGAGATTCGGCCAGACAAGTTGGAAACTGTCAAGAAGGCCACAAGCATTGCTGAGCGTGAACTAGCAAAGTTCGCGCCTAGCCAATACTTTGCCACGATTATTGACAATGAAGCAATAGAGGATTCTATTGTTTTTCACATTCAACAAGCCGTAGCTCAGTTTCTGAACATTCCCTTAAGAAGTATTCAGGTGCAATTTTTCGCAGATAAAGCTACCGGAGTCAAGAGCGGAAAAAGAAGTTATGGCAAAATAATAGGCGTAAAGGTCAAAGCCTTGAATGGTAAACTCTATCAAGCTTCTATTCAAAAACTGATCGATCTTCAAGTGAGAATTACTGAAATAGATCCGACAATAGCGCGGATACTTTATGCAATTGAGGACTTGCCTGAAAAGAAGCCTTATGTAGTTGGCTTAAGAGTTGTGCAAACCAAGGATTTCTTAACCGCGGAAGTTTCAGAGATACCATGGGCAACGTTAAGCGAGATTGCCGAAGAAATCATCAAGAAATGCCCCAATGTCTCGACGGTTTACTATGATGTTACGCCGAAACCGCCAGCAACGATAGAGATGGAATAATACTTCATAAACAACTTGAAAGTCAAGTCGATGTGCGCCTTATCCCCAAAGAGATCAGTACCTAATATCTTTCTGCAGAGTGTGATGTACTGTCTTCAGTGCCGGCAAACTCATACACGCATGAGGAAAATTTAGGAAAAGAGGTTCCCTTCAGTTTAGAATTCTTTGAAGAATCATCTTTGTTTTGAGAATTTCTTCAATCCTACACCTTGAATTTAACTCCATTGTTAAGGGACCATCGTAATCGCATTTCTGAAGTTTCGTTAGGAAAGTGCTCAGGTTTGGAGTTTCCACGTCGAAGGGTTTGTGTGCTCGGTTGCTTAAGTGAACATTGCGCAGTATCTTGTTATATTTTTCGAGAAGGCTGATGGTTTGTCCTGTGGCTTCAGCGTGACAAAAATCCAATGTTATGCCCATGGTTCCGTCGTCCACTGTTCTCAATATTTCTTCAATCTCAGCGACGTTTTTGCCGAAACCAGTTGATGCATAAGAGAGGTTTTCCAAGGCTAACTTGACGTTTAGACTCTTTGCGTAGTGGTTCAATTCCTTGAAAATTCTCGCCATGAACTTGTTTCTTAGGTTTTCTGGCAATCTTCGTGAAACATTGGAGTGAACCACAAGAACTGGCGAAGAAAGCTTGTAGGCAAAAACAGCCGAGACTTTTCCGTAATAGATTGCTTTTGCTATTTCGTCTTCGTTTTGTACGTGGATAGTGGCAGCATGGACTGTTAAACAGCTCAGTCCATGAGAATCAATAAGCCTTTTCGCCGTGTACACGGATTCTTCATCCTCTTTCTCCACGCACTTCATGTTGAATTCCAAGTTATCAAAACCCAACTGTCTAACAGAAGCCACGTTATCGTCCAAGGTGTGTTTAGAAAAAATTCCGTTGGACAAACTTAGTTTCAACTTTCTTCACTATCCGTTTAAACTCGTCTTTTAAGGAGTAAATTTCATAACAATAAACTGTTTCTCTTTAATTTTTATCTTTTACATTTATCATTTGCACATTTTTCGAAGTGTTTAGCGTGCCTATGTGGAGATCTCTCCTGCAAAATGCCTTTTTTCTTTTTCCGTAGAATTTATGTAAGAGCCTCACTAGTTGTGGCGCAGAGGGTTATTTTGTGAGTATTTCTACTCCTTTTCCCACTGCAAACCGTATTCTATCCGCACAAGCATAATCATGAACTTTGGCGAAGTACTCTTTTAACCCCTCTTTAGTTTTTACGTCCAAGCCCGTTAACTCTCTACAGTTCACGTAGCCAAACTTATCTTTAAACTCGGCTACGTATTTGTCCACCATACTCCAGACTGGCTGCGGATTCACTTCTGGGCTATTTCTGCCATATTTCATGCCAACAGCCACTGCTATGCTTGAGACTGCGCCGCAGAGTAAGCCGTTTAATGAAACACCTGCGCCAAGACCTGTCCCAATCTTTGGAATTAAATCGGTTTCTACTCCTATGTGGTTTTTTAGGGCTAGTAGAACGCTTTCGCAGCAGTTGAAGGGCCTTCCATCTGGAAAATTTTTCGGACGGCCACAGAAATGCTTTACAGCCCTCTCTTGCAACTCTTCAATCGTAGACATTCATGTCCCTAAGTATGACAGGTTGCTCTTCAAAGGATAAATTATTTCTGGTCGAATTGGCTTTAGAATACTAAAAATCTGTTTTTGGATTCCCGGATGAGGGGAATGAGCTGATTCGTAGTCTAACCATGACTTCAACGTATACATAAGGGAGGGGGGGCAGATGCCTCAGAGACTATAGGCTTAAGCCTTCAAACGTCAAACACTAATCTTACGCCTAAGTTCAATCTATAAATAATGGGGCTATAGTTTCCGAGAACGGAAGCGCCAGGGGGGTGCGATTTGAATCCCATAACACGCCTAGGAATCTCCGTAACTCGCCCCTTTTGTGCAATCATAATTGAGCTGAGACACTTCTATAGCATTCGAATTCGCATGTTACAAAAAGGTTTATCTCAACCTGTCGAACTATTCTGCTTAATCCGTTAGAGGTAGGAAGTTGAGAATTAGTCACTCTATATTCAAGTGTTTCTTGATTGTCTTCTTGGTATTCCTAATTTTCTTTTTGAATGTTGAAAGGGAAGTCATAGTGGAATCAAAAAGTTTTGTCTTGGAAGCTGAACAGCATTGGGAAACCTTCGGTGTTGGCGGTACCTGTATTCCGGGAGGTCATAATCTTGCCGTGGCGGATATCGACGGTGATGGTGTGACGGAAATGATTACGGGCGGTTTCTCGTATTATCTGATGCAGAACGGTAGTATGATACTTGGTTCGGCTCCTCTCAAAATCTGGAATTGGGACGGAAAGAATCTCACGCTTGAGAAAAATTATAGTTGGACAGGAAACATATGGTGCGTTTATGCTGGTGATGCTGACGGAGACGGCAAGATCGAACTGATTACGGCAGGGAGTATAACAAACAACACCGGCAGTTATCCTTCGCTTAGAATCTGGACCTGGGATGGCGAAACCATGGTTCTTAGAAGCAGCTACGAAGGAAAAACTACAGGATCAGTTTTTGTTAGCGATGTGGACAGGGACGGAAAACCCGAAATAATCACGGTTGGAATATCCTTCAATGACACTCAATCTCCTGCGCAGCTCTCTATATGGCGGTGGGACGGAAAGAGATTAACACTCAACGCAAGCGTAGACTGTTGCGGCACAAACGGCGGTCGCGCCAACTCGGTGTACGCTTATGATTTGAACAATGATGGCGTGACTGAGATTGTCACAGCCGGTTATAGCAACGACATTAAAAATAGCAGTGGTCAACTCAGAGTCTGGCAATTTAACGGAACGGTTTTATCCCTGAAAGATAATGCCGAATGGCAAATGATAGAGGGGGCTTATTCGGTAGATGTAGCGGGCAACCCTATGGGCAACACAATAGTTAGTAACGTGAAAGTGGCAGATGTTGACGGCGATGGCATTCCCGAAATAGTCACTGGCGGATTCACATATAACGGCACTGAAGCTGAAGGGCAACTTAGAATCTGGAATTGGAGTGGAGGAGTTTTGAATCTGGAGAAAAGCCAAGAGTGGACAACATTAGACATAACACACGTCACGTCGATATCCATTAACGATGTTGACGGAGACGGTAAAAAAGAAATAGTGACCAGCGGCGGGACGGCCGGGTACGGCAGTTGGGCACCAAACGCCCCCAATAAAGAAAGGGCTGAGCTCAAGGTCTGGAGCTGGGACGGAAATACTTTAACGTTGAAACAAAGCAAAGACTGGATCGTTGGCGAAGCCGTCTGCGCATGGAACGTTGGCACCGGCGATGTAGACAATGACGGAGTCGTCGAGATAGTGACCGTTGGATGCATGGAAACTGGCAATTTATGCGATCCTGATCTTAGGATATGGTCCCTCCCTGCAGCATCCGAGGCTCCAGCGTCTTTTCCATACCTTCCTGTGATAGTCTTTGGAGCAGCGGTAACAGCGATTGCGGTAGTGATGGCGGCGTTTATGCTTATAAGAAAAAGGCGACAATGATCTTTGCATTAGAGAACAACAGTATGATACGGTGTATGCAATGTTTGTGCAGTATGCACTGAAGGAGATCAAACGCCGTAAGCTCCGGAGTTCGGCGAACATCATAGGGTATGGTATTGCGATTGCTTTCTTGATAGTCGCAGTTACGCTTGCTCAAGGCTACAACTGGGTTGCAGCAGGTGCTTTGAATGGAATCGGAACCCACTTCGTGGTTTACGTTCCGGCTTCAAAGAATTGCCCCTGCCAGTTTGGTGAGGTGGGTCCTTTTTTCAAGGATACCTATACGCCGACGTTCAACTTGAGCATAGTTAAAACGGTAAAAAGTTTGCCTGGCGTTGCGGACGCTGCGCCCTGCCTGATGTTTAGGTTTAATAATCTCACCATATGCGGGATTGACTTTACTTCTTTAGCAACCAAAACCAATGCGGTGTCCCCTGACGAGATTGTCAAAGGCAGCTATTTGAATGCGAATAATTTGAATGGCGTTATGGTTGACTCGGTGTTCGCTGAAGTGGCAAAACTTGATGTTGGCGACTCGATAGTCGCGTTCGATCGCAATTTTACTGTTGTTGGTATTGTAAATCCGAGTCTCCACAGCAAACCGGCTGGAATAGCTAACATGTACGCGCCACTCAGCGTGGTTCAGGAAATTGCACGGTCTTACGGGGACCTTTACAATTTTGCGGTGAGAGACGTCAACATCATACTTGTGGAGATCTCTCCCACAGGCGATTCAGAATACATCAACACCGTTGAACAGTCTGTTCTGGGCACTCTGGAATCGTATGCTGGGCAAGCAGGTGCCGTAGTTGGCTACCAATGTGGCTTTACAGCCCGAAAAGTTGTTTCGGTTACCGAAGACAGCGCCTGGGCGATATCCATAGTTCTCCTTACGTGCGTAACATTGTTTTCGCTCAAGTCTCAGTTCGGATCGGTGGTTGAAAGAACAAAGGAGATAGGCATCCTGAAAGCGATAGGTTGGACTGATTCGGACATCACGGAGCAAGTGTTTCTCGAGTCACTGTTGCAAGGGCTCGCTGGCGGAGTCATAGGCGTAGGCTTCGGCTATCTAGTCACTTTCTTTATTCCTCAACTTGGCCTATTGCCAATGCAGAATCTTGTACTGGCAATTTCTCCTTTGCTAGTGATCCTCGGCTTGACGACCTCCCTTAGTGGAGGGATAATAGCGGGAGTATTTCCCGCTTGGCGTGCGGCAAAACTGCAACCTGCTGAGGCTCTTAGGCGCTTCTGATGTGAAAAAATGACGATTAAAAACTCCCTTTTGATAGAAACACGAAATCTGGGAAAAGTCTATTTTCGGAAGAATAGCCCGCCAATCAAAGCGTTGGATGGAGTCAACCTTAAGGTGTTTGCAGGTGAATTCTTGGCATTGGTGGGGCGTTCTGGTAGCGGAAAAACCACGTTGCTTAACCTTATTGGCGCGTTGGATAGACCCACGTCAGGCGAAGTGTTGTTTGGCGGTAAGAGTCTCGGCGACTTCTCAAATCGAGATTTGGCGTTGCTAAGAAGAGAAAAGATAGGCTTCGTTTTTCAAACTTTCAATCTTCTGCCGTCTCTAACTGTGCTTGAGAATGTGGAGTCAGCACTGGTCCACTCGCCAATGTCCAAGAATCAAATCACTGAAAAAGTGGCCACTCTGTTGGAGTTTTTTGATCTAACTGCTAAATCCAGTATGCTGCCGCTTGACCTCAGCGTTGGGCAACAGCAGAAGGTGGCTATCGCTAGAGCTCTGGTGAAGAATCCGGTTCTCATTCTGGCGGATGAACCCACAGGAGAAATGGATCCGATAGCTGGCAGGGAGATAATTGCAAAACTAGTCGAACTTAATCGAAAGTCAAAAGTAACGATGATAATTGCAAGTCACGGGGCATTTCCATATACTCAAACTGATCGCACCTTGTTCATCAAGGATGGAAAGATTGTCTCGCAAAAGGAAGCAGGATATTAGAATTTTCACCTCAATGCACATATCCAAAAGCTAGTCGGCAGTGCAAGTTCAGCATAAGCGCCGGGGGTGGGATTTGAACCCACGCGGCCCCGAGAGGCCACAAGCTGTTTGGTGTCTTCGAAGCTATCTCCAGGCTTGCTCCCTACCTGGCTAGGATACCCCGGCAATACGCGGCTTTATCATGTTTTGCGTTTTTATTATAGTTTTTTCACGCAACTTAAATCTTTATGAAAACCTTTTTCACAACCTAACTTTGATTAAGACGAGCCTACTGTTTTTCCGCTATTAGCACGCGGTAACCGCTTTCTCTTGCAAGAACCGCCGAGTTTCCAAAAGTCTCGTTGAAAGTCGACGGCAATGTTTTTCCGCCTATTTTGGACCTGACAACCATCTGAAAAGTGGCTTTGCTTGCCATAACTTTAGGAGCCTCCGCTATTATGGCTTTCACGGTTTCCATGCCCGCGCTCACTGGCGGGTTTGAAAGAACACAGTTGAAAGTCAACTCTTCAACTGGCTCGTACAAGTAGCCACATCTGACTTCAGCGTTAGTTACCTTATTTATTTCGATGTTGTGTTTTGCAAGGCGGACAGCGCGCGTGTTCACATCCGTCATGATCACACGCACCCTCGGATTAGAAGCGGCGGCTGCTATTCCGATGGCACCGTATCCGCAGCCTACGTCCAGAACAGCTCCCGTCTCTGGAAGAACCATGGCTTCGATGAGCAGTCTGGTTCCCAGATCAACTCGTTTTTTAGAAAAAACGCTTGAGGCAGTCAGAAACTCGAAGAATCTGCCGCGCAGACTCGTGCGAATTAAGCCAAACTTCGCTTCAGACTTCGGAAGTGCAGCAAAATAGTGTTCCGAGCGGCTTTTTCTCTCGGTCATTCCTTGTTACCACTTTTCCAGACTCTGGGGTACGTGCCTCTGGTCATCAGAACTCTCTCGAGCGAGGCGACTGTTCCATGCTTCAAATTCAAAATCTCTTCCGTAGAAAGAAGAGTCTTCGCCAGAGCCACTGCTTCTCCTTTCAAAGTGAAAACCGCCGCGATTGAACCTTGTACAATGCCGCTTTCAATGGATAAAACGCCTGGAGCCGTCAAGTTTGCTCCATGACACAAAGCGTCAACTGCCGAGTCTCTGACCACGATTTTAGGAATCAAAGCCAACGCGGTTTCCATGGGCTGGATAAACTCTCGTAAAATCTTCTCTTCTTTCTTCTCTTCCCACTCTGCAAACCAGTAAGCCACATCATGCAAGGTCACTTTGCTGTTGTCTTCCACGAAGGGTCCCGCGCGTGTTCTGCGAAGCTCCTGCATATGAGCGCCGCAACCTAGGATTTCTCCTATGTCATAGCAGAGTTTGCGTATGTACGTTCCGCCTTCGCAACCAACCTTGAAAAGAACATTCCGCCCGTCCATCTCAATGAAGTCTATATAGTAAATGCGTCTAGTCCGTAGTTGCCGCTTAACCGAAGACCTCAGGGGAGGACGCTGATAGATAACGTCTTCAAATTCTTCCAGGGTCTTCCTAACGTGTTCTTCTTCGGCGTCTCCGTGAAGTTTCATCACGCAAACGTATTCTTTACCGCTGTAAAGAAGCGCCTGAACCATTTTCGTAGAGTCCTCTAAGGTGATGGGCAACACGCCGGTCACTTTGGGATTTCTCTGGCTTATGTGCAATAAGCCTCTAGAGTCCCGCCGTGACCTATACGCGTCAAGTGCATGATTTTTTTTACCCACGCGGCGACTTCATGGCTTGTCGGGCCAGCTGTCTTGTCCAGGTTTATTACGCCATATCGAATGTAGTCTTCAGCTGGTCTTTCGTGGGGTTTGCGCCCATACTTTGGATCCGTGGTGTCCTCGGTTTTTACTATCAGTTCCCGTTTGATTTCCCATGGAGGGGCTGTTCTTGGCATGTGAAATTGAACTCTCCTCTGGATGTAGAAAAAGAGACTAGGAAGTATAAGAGTTTAGATTATGCCAATGGGGGTTTTGCGGTCTGCGCCATTTCTTCCAGTTTACCAGCAGTCTCTAAAGTCGCGTTTACTTCTTCGTCTGATGCTCCTCTTGGGATTTCGATTCTGTCTTGGAGAGGTTCAACATGGTTTATGTTGACTCTTCTTCTTTTAACTCCGGTGACTTTTTTTGGTCCAGTTATTAGCACAAAGCTTTTGTCCATGACGTCGATTATGACGCATTTTCTTCCAGTTTCACGACCAGCCAGTTTTACGCAGATTCTGCCAACTTCTATAGCAGGCATCCCTCAGCCTCCTTAAAAACGCAAATAACAAGAGCCTCAACGCATATTTAAGTTTGACATTTCTGAACTCCAATCAGCTGCTGAAACGTACGGGTTTACCGCTAACTCATGAATTTCTTGACCACTTCGTAGAGTACGCTTGTTCCGAAAACAAGGTTTTCGATGGAAATGCGCTCGTCTATACCGTGCTCTCTCTTGATTATCTTATCGTACGGTGCTTCTGGGCGCATGGGATGAAACCCGTAGCATACGCTGCCCATTTTTCTGAAGAAACGAGAGTCTGTTCCGCCAGTCATAAGCATTGGGGTTACTCCGCAGTTCGGTTCAAACTCCTTAAGAACGCTTGTGATAACGTCGTAAAGTGGAGTTTCCGCTGGCGATTCCGAAGGCTCATTCACTTGCACGGTTTCGAACGTGAGCTTCTCCATGCCAACATCCTTCAGCAAGTCTTTGATTGCGTCCAGAGTTTGGGCTGTAGTCTGCCCTGGAAGTATTCTGCAATCAAAGGTGGCTTCGCACTCTGAGGGGATTACGTTTTCTTTCATTCCGCCGTGAATTATCGTGGGCGTGATAGTCATTCTGATTCTCGGTCGAATTTCCTCCACGAGAGGCTGTGCCGTCTTGGCTAATTCATCTAACACCTGGTCGCTTAGCTCGGGATTCGCGAGCAAACGCGAAAAGGGCTGTTGCAGGCTCGCGTCTTCTCCTGCAATTTCGTTGAGAAACCGTTTTACAGTCGGGACAAACAAGACCTGTGAACGGTAGTTTCCGAGTTTTTCTATGACTTTGCCCATGCGCATTATGGCGTTGTCTGCCACGTCGGGCATGGAGCCGTGGCCAGGAGTGCCTTTCGCCTTTACCTTGAACCATAAAATTCCTTTTTCCGCCGTCTGCACCGTGTAAACGTTTTTGTTTTGGGTTGGAACTGCTAATCCCCCGCCTTCGTTCAGAACGTAATCAGCGAATACTTTTTCCGGATAGTTGCGCAGAAGGTAATCTGCGCCTGCTAGGCCGCCTTTCTCTTCGTCTGCTGTCGCAGCCAATATGACATCGCCTTTGAGTTTCACGTTGTTTCTTTTCAAGAGTTTCATCGTCATCACTTCTATAGCCGTCATGCCTTTCATGTCCAAAGCGCCACGTCCCCAAACAAAACCATCTTTAACCATGCCGCCAAAGGGGTCTACGCTCCACTCTTCCGCGTTAGCGGCAACCACGTCTAAGTGAGAAAGCAGGAGCAAGCTGGGTTTTTCGCCTGTTCCTTTTATACGCGTGATGACGCTACCTCTGTCAGGCGCGGACTCGTAAAGTTCGCACTTGAAACCTTCGCTGCCAAGGTGCCTAGCCAAGTATTTGGCTGCTTCTGTCTCATTGCCAGGCGGGTTGGTTGTATTTATGCGAATTAGATCACTTAAAAGATGCGTGACTTCTTCAACTTCCTTCAGTAGTTGAGTCTGCATTTCGTTGACCACTTGTTTCAATTTTAAGAATCCTTTGATTCTCTTAAGATTTTCTTGTATACCTTTATTTTATGTGGATAATCTGCTGAGATTGATGCATGATGTTTATATATGAAAACTAAAAATGTTTATTGGTCAGTCAGGTTGATTGGAATGAAGGAATTAAAACCTATAGATTACAAGCTCCTGTTCGAGTTGATGAAAGATTCTCACAGAAGTGACAGGCAATTAGCTAAGGCTTTGGGGGTCTCTCAGCCCACTGTAACCCGAAGAAGAACCATGCTTGAGGAGAACTTCATTGAAGGATACACTGTTATACCGAAGTTTGGGCAGATCGGATTTGAGATGGTCGCGTTCACTTTTCTGAAAAGCAAACTTAAGCACAAAACAGGCGAAGAAAAAGACGAAGCCTTGAAGAAGCTAAAGGAGTGGTACATGAAGCAGCCAAACGTTGTCCTCGTTCTAGACGGACGAGGAATGGGATGGGACGCCGTTTGTGTTTCCCTCCACGAAAGCTATTCAGATTTTGCCGAATTCATGAGAACGCACGATTCAGAGCTTTCAGATTTAATAATTGAGAGCCAAACTTTTCACGCGGACTTGAATCCTGGAGTGATAATCAAACCTTTCAACCTGAAGTATCTGGTAAAGCCAAAATGATGAAAAATTGCTTGGTATTCCGCGCGCTTTTGTCATAAGGCGTTTCTTTTTTTCCATTCTTCTTGAAGCTTCGTTGCAAGTTTACCGTCTTCTAGAATAAGTGTCCCGCGATAACCACAGTTCCTACACTGCCAGAGTGACCACAGTTGAGGCAGTCCTGACGCCCAGAAGATGTCAGTTGAGCCACACTTTGGACAGAATTTGACTGAAGGCTTGATGGATTTTGACTTTCGGGTTTTTTCTGCGGTGCCGATCAATGCGCGTCACTGGCGACCTTTCTTTTTCAGGGTTTTCTTTAGTAGCCTTTTCTTTGGAAGTTTAGGTTTTTTCACGCGTTCTGCATCTGTTACGGCCAAAACTTACCTTCATGAACTTTATTGTGCTCATGTCTTTTAAAGTTGATGCACGCTGCATTTATGTAAAAACAACAATTTTCGCCAAAACGACTTAGTAATAAATGTGAATATTTATTATCTTTCACCCCATTATTCTAAGACACATACACTGTTCCTGAGAGGGCAAGTTTGATGACTAGCGAACAAACACAGATCTCCCGTGAAATGTTCAATTTTAAGGCAGCGAAGACTGTGGGTTTAATATCTGACACACATATACCCGTGAGGGCACGATGTATTCCCAAGATGGTTTTCAAGGTTTTTGAGAACGTGGATTTTATTGTGCACGCGGGTGATTTGGTGGAATTGGCTGTTATTGACGAGTTGGAGCAGCTTGCACCCATTTTGGCCGTTCACGGCAACATGGACGGCCCAGAAGTCAGCGGCGCTTTACCTAAGCTTAACTCCTTAAAAATTTCTGATTGGAAAATCGGCGTTATGCACGATCCGAGTACTTTGTTTGGAATGGGCAAAATGCGGGAAATCGCCAAGCGGAACGGTTTTAACGTGTTTGTTTATGGGCACACGCATAATTCAAGTATAAAGTGGGAAGGGAAAACCTTGTACATAAATCCTGGAAGCCCCACAAACCCCTTACCTCCATTCATAAACAAGCCTTCAGTGGCGCTGTTAAAAGTGACAAAGGAAGCCATAACGCCCGAAATAATTCACATTTAAAGTAATTCGACACTTTTTGTCGTTTCTTACAATCTTGTAATTGCGAATTAAAGTGCAATTTGATTTTGGTTCATAATAATTAAAGAAAAGGTTGGTTGGAATGAATGGATTTTTTGCATTATTACGAAGGTAGAATTGTGAGATAAAGACTCAGGTATAGAAGAACGCCGAGGAATAATGCTATCAGCCACAGGATTAGGGTGATGCGCATTAGCTTCTTTCTTGGAGCACAGTACTGCAGTGACTTCCGTAAGCGCCAAGAGGTGACTATCCAAACGCCAAGAACTTCTGCTAAAATTCCCGCGACGCCGTGAACAATGGCGATGATTGAGACTGCATCTGAAATATTCGTTGAAAAGTAGGGGATAAAACCGCTGACGAAAGAAGGTATCATGACCAGCAATGTCGTAATGGTGTGGAGCACAACGGCGAGAAACATCGCCATTCCGTGCTGGCGAAACTTCTTCCTTCCTTTTAGCCCTACGCTGCCGAAAAGCAAAACGAGAATGGCAATCTGAAGAACCAAGCTGACCGTAGCGCGAATAAAGGGGTCCATGAATTTCACTGTTAACTTGTTTAGTGTATTAACAAATAAAAACTTCACTTTAACTCACCTCTCTCCCCAGCGTCCAAGAGTCGTTTCACAACGAGTTTTAAAAGCAATTTTCGCTCACAATGCTGATCAAGGACAATACCGGAGGTTCACAAGGTTGGAACATTGTAAAAACCCTTGGAAGAACAAGTGCAAAAGCGAAAACATCAAACTCTACATTCTCTTTAAAGGACAAAAACTGCCCATCTGCAAGCAGTGTTGGAATAGTATTTCCGAAAAAGAACTTGACTGGTGACAGCACGCATGGAAAATTTTGGTTTAAACAGCGCCAAATCTTTTTTGGGAAAAAACGTGAACCTGCACCTGAAAGACGGGTCGGTGATAATAAACGTGCAGTTGACTGGAATTCGAAAAGGCGACTTTGGAAAAGGAAATCTGCTCGAATACGTTCCTTATGGAAACCGCAAGATTACCCGTATACCGCTGAGAAATATTGCTTGGGCAGAATTATTAAACCTAAACCTCATACAAACCACCAGCCTGACGTATTTTCAAGCGTTAAATAAAAGCTGAAATAGTAGCCGAATAAAGATACGTTTATGCGTTGTTTGCGCTGTGGGATTTGTTGCAGAGAAACAGAAATGTTGCTTTCTACAGAGGATATTGAGCGTTTAGAAAGAAAAGGCTACGCTAGAGAGTTTTTTGCAAAGTGTGATTCGAAAGGCTACATTACCCTTCGAAATTACCAGGGCTACTGCGTTTTTTACGATGCTGAAAAGCGACGCTGCAAGGTTCATGCTGATAGACCTCTTGGTTGCCGTATTTACCCAGTAGTTTACGACGAAGCGAAAGGGATAGTGGTGGACGATGTTTGCCACGCTCAAAGCACTGTGACTGAAAAGCAAAAGGTGAAAAGAGGCAAAAAAGTGCTCAAACTTCTGGAAAAGATAGATGCCGAAGCTAAAAAGAGATGTTCTGCGTGACACTTGCAAGATTGACTTGTATGGCGCTTGTGGTTCTCTAGTGTGTGGAAAAAAATATACCCCCTCTATAAATAGAGTCAACTGGAGGTTGACAGCGTCCTGAACTAGTGCTCTCACGAGACTATAGCTCCCTTATATAAAGGCTCAAATGTGGGTGGCTCTGTCTCTTAATTGTCTCTGAACTGTCGTTTCTATCTCTGAAACTCAGGATACGCGGCGAAAAACCGATAGGCACATTTAAATAAACTCGAAAGAAGCGTGTATTTTGGCTCGTCGTTTT
>Ga0315282_10004391_pt1 | contig 24587 bp, 37 predicted proteins | sample YL17G07_20_MG_FD_203693 | JGI IMG/M metagenome (GOLD analysis project Ga0315282, IMG submission 203693) | Sediment microbial communities from Yellowstone Lake, YNP, Wyoming, USA - YL17G07_20 | ecosystem: Environmental > Aquatic > Freshwater > Lake > Sediment | place: USA: Wyoming | collected... | reverse complement strand
TGATGAAGTATGAGGAGAGGCTTCCCCTCCAGAAGGTGGGGGAGGCGATTGAGAGACAGTATGGACTCTCCATAACACCTGCCACCGTCCTAGATATCACCAGGCGTGTCGCCGATTGGCTGAGGCCTGAGTATGAGAGAATCCTCCAGAGGATACGAACCGCAGAGGTCGTCTACACGGATGAGACAGGCATAAAGGTTGACGGTGGACAGTACTGGATCTGGGCCTTCACAACCGACAATGAAACCCTCATCGCCGTCAGGAAGAGCAGAGGCAAGAAGGTTTTGACAGAGGTTCTCGGAGACGGTTTCAAAGGCATCATCGTCTGCGACGGCTGGAAGTCGTATCCCAACTTCACAAGCCGCATCCAGCGATGCTGGGCCCACCTACTGAGAGAGGCGACATACCTCGCAGAACGAGTAGATGAGGCAAAACCCCTCTCAGAAGCACTGCACCAACTCTACAGCCGCCTCACCACAAAACTGGGTGATAGACCTCCACCGATGGAGGTGACGAGAACGGTTGAGGACGCAAAGAGGATAATGACCAGCTGGGCGAGGAGACCCTACAAGACCAACGAAGCGAGAAGGTTCGCTGCGAAGATACGGAACGGCATCGACCACTGGTTCACCTTCCTCACCACACCCGGGGTCGAGCCCACTAACAACAGGGCCGAAAGAACCCTCAGGGAACACGTCGTCCAGAGGAAGATCATCGGCACCCTCCGCAATCAGAAAGGCACATTCATACATGAAACCATCACAACCGTGCTCGCCACATGGAAACAGTGAGGCCTCAACCCATCCAAAGCGCTAGCAGAAAGCTTGACCAGAGAATGGGCGAAGAGCTAAATACGTACACCTACACATTGCCTTTAACCAGTAGTTTATGAAACTCTGTGAAGCCTTGATAATGGTCGAATGGTTCAACTATGAAGTCTAGTACGGCGGGCACGTTTTCCTTGTTTGCCTTCACGGCGTTTTCAAAGGCTGTCTTGACTTCGGATGGTCTCTCAATTTTCTGTCCATAGCAGCCTACCGTCAGCGAGAACCGCTAGAACCTTCCGTTCACTTGGATGCCACCTAGCCGCCAACTACCCCACGCATGCATTCTGAATCAACTTGAAAGATTTAAACCTTCAAGCGAATTGAAAAAGCCAGCAAAAAACAATCTCAATAAAAACTGATCATCTGCTTGAAAACAGCTTAAAATCAGCTTGAAAAGGCTGGAAGAGATGGCGCCGGGAGAGGGATTTGAACCCTCGAGGCCCGTTAGGGCCACAGGCTTTCGAGCATGTCTCCAGGCTTGGGCTATGTAGTGTTGACAAATCTGCCCCGTACCAGGCTCGGGAATCCCGGCATCAGTAAACTGTTCATGTTGATTTCCGAGTAGATGTATAAATGTTCAGTTCATGCGTTAGTCTTCGATTCTTCTCGTTTCTTCTTCCAGAGCGAAGGATAGGTTTCTGGCGCCATGATCACTCTGACCGTCTGGGTGACAAACCCTTTCTCGGCTTCCATCATATCTTCCGTTGACATAAGTGCCCGTGCCAAGGCTACGGCCTCACTTTTGAGGGTAAATAGTGCGACTGAACTTTTCGGTTTGATTTCGGAATCGATCTTCGAGACTCCGGGGGCTGCAAGCGAGGCTCCGTGACAGATCGCGTCCACTGCCGAGTCTTTTACATAGATTTTGGGGACGTATTCGAATGCCTCTTCCATAGGTCTGACCATTTCTCTCAAAGGTTTCTCGTCACCCTCAGTCCGATATTTTTCTTGAGCATATAGTAGATCGTATAGGCTGAAGAGGTTCATGTTCTCACTGAAAGGCCCGGCCCGTGTTCTCCTGAGCTCTCTCATGTGAGCTCCTGAACCTATGACCTCTCCTATATCTGAACATAATTTTCGAATGTAGGTTCCAGCTTGGCATACGACCTTGAAGAGGACACGGGTATCTTGAATCTCAAGTAGGTCAATATTGTATATCCACCTCTTTCTGACCTCTCGCTTCACGGATGCTTTCAAAGGCGGTTTCTGATAGATCTCTCCTGTGAATTCCTTGAGGATCCTCTTGACTTTGTCCTCTTCGATCCTCTCGTGTATCTCCATTAGGCAGACATACTCTTTTCCGGAAAGGAGAAAGGCTTGTACTGCTCGTGTAGCTTCTTCAAAGGCTACTGGAAGGACGCCGGTAACTTTGGGGTCTCCCCGATCATCAGGCGGATCTCTAGGGTTCCTCCGTGACCGGCATGCTTCAAACCGAGTATTCTCTTAACCCACGCCACGACCTCATGGCTGGAGGGCCCAGGCGGCTTGTCCAAGTTTATGATTCCATGGCGTATATGGTCCTGGATTGGTCGTTCTTGAGGTTTGCATCCATAGCGTGGATCTGTTTCAGTCTCGCTCCTGACCAGAACTTGCCTGACTCTCATCCATGGATGGGTTGCAGACAATTCTAATCACCATAGACTCAGTTGTTTCTAGGGGATAATAAAGGGTTTAAACTTGGTTTACTCAAGTTATTTTGAGGAGGAAAAGGTAACTGGATGCTTGGAAGTCTTAAAAAACTTCGAGGCTACCTTAAGATTTCGGGCGTAGCCTCAATTTCGCGTAGATACTTTGTCATGAACTCTTTTGATGGTGCAATGGCTATACTTGGTGTCGTCGTAGGTGCCTATGGCAGCGGAGCGATTAATCCAAGAATTGTTATAGGTGCCGGTCTAGGCGCGGCCATTGCCATGGGCGCTTCCGGATTCTCTGGAGCTTACCTCACTGAAAGAGCAGAACGGAAGAGAAAACTTCTGGTCATGAAGAAAGCTATGCTCGCTGACGTCAGCAACTCGATCCATGGGAGAGCGATGAAGGTTGCAACGGTTTGGGCAGCTTTAATCGATGGCTTGTCACCAATGGTAACCGCAATAATTCCAATGATTCCGTTCTTCATGAATTCTTTGGGCCTCATCTCAATAGATCAAGCCATCTGGTACTCTGTCTCATCGATAATGTGCATTCTCTTTCTGCTTGGAGCCTATCTGGGCAGAATCTCGAAAGAGAGTATGCTACGTTCTGGTGGCCGCATGGTCATCGTTGCGGTTCTTGCGGCTCTCGTTAGTTGGCTCATAGGCAGGTTCTAGAGTGTTTTACCGGAACGCAAATATTGCGACTTTAGATTATGTGGCAATGGGGAATAAGCGTGACTGGACATAACCCTCAGGTGAAACGACTGGTTCTAGACGTTCTGAAACCACATGATCCTCCAATCTATGACTTGGCTGCCAGGCTTGCTTCATGTCACGGTGTGGAAGATGTGGATGTGACCTTGGCTGAGATTGATCAGGATACAGAGAGTGTTAAGGTATCCATAGATGGAACCGACATAGATATTGACACCGTTAAGAAGTGCGTGGAGGATCTCGGCGCTAGTGTTCACAGTTTTGATGAAGTAAGGGTTGTAAGGAGACCTCATCCTAAGTGAATGGAAAAAGCAACTTGTGACTTTATGGCGCCTTGAGGAATCCGGTCTTCTTTCCTTTCTCAGCGGCCTTCGCAACTTCCTCGTCTGTGGCCCCTTTCTTGACTTCAAGGATCTCTTCGGTCGCTTGAATATGTCCTAGATTTGTTCGCCTACGTCTTACCCCTGTCAACGATTGCGGTCCAGTTATGATTACGAAATTTTCGTCAACAACATCTACTATGACGCATTTCTTTCCTTTCTCTCTACCAGATGTCTTTACACAGATCCTTCCGATCTCTATCGCTGGCATTACAGTTCATCTCCGAGATTGTTTCGCGATGTAGTCTCCTACAACACTCTTAAGGATTTTTGTGGTTTCTTCGATCGTTGTTAAGCTCGAATCCACTACCACATCATAGATCGAACTGTCTGTCACGTCGATTCCATAGTAGTTCATGTACCGTTCCCTTTCAGCCCGTTCTCTTTGAATTGTTTTCTCTAGAGCCTCTTCAAAAGGTATCGAGTCTCTCAGAGATATCCTTTCTATTCTGACTCTTTCAGGAGATGTGATCAGGATTCTCAGGTCAGCTCTTTGTCCGGCCATGGCTGCGGCTAACTGTCCGTCTATGATGACGCCTCCCTTCGTAGCCTCCTCTTTTGTCTTCTGATCAATTAGTTGATCCAACCTTGGGTCTGAACGTGCAAGTTCGTTTAGATCCTGAAGAGTTACATTCCTCTGCTTCGCGGTTTCTCTGAAGATCTGCCCAGCAGAGACATGCCTCAACCCAAATTCCTCTGCGAGGACTCTTGCATAAGTGGACTTTCCCGTTCCATGTAGACCACCTATCGCTATCACAGTACTCTTGGGATCCACCAATCTTCTTCGGACCGACATAGTAAACATCCGCTGTGGAACATCTTCCTTGCTGGATAGAACGATCGAGTGGTAAACTCGGATCTTTCTTGGTAGGTGACGGCTCTTAATCTTCTGGATTTACTCCAAACAGCCTTGAGAGGGGTAGACTGATGGAAAATGAGCATATGATATACCATGAGACGTACGCTAGCTCTATCGCCCCAGGCCAATTCGCGTCTGTTGGTCCGGTTAGAAGCATTGGGATCGTGAAGGGTGACAGTGCCACGTGGATGTTGCCGTAAAATCTGCTGAGAATGATGAAGATTACATAGAATGGAACTATGAAGATGAAGCTTACTTTCATTCTATCCCACATCGTTTTGCTCTGGAGTTTCATCATCGCTTCCTGTTTCTTTGTCACTTTAGCCAACAGTTTTTTGTCATTGCTCTTCTTGGCTTTGTCCATCTCACTTCTCCAAGCCTTGACTTCCTCCGAGATCGATTTCATCCGTTGAACATCCACCAAGAAACGATTTGCTGTTGTGCTGACCAGTGACAGTACTAACGCAACTCCCAAGATCAGAAACGTTGACTGAGGTATTGTACCGTAGGGAGCTAACGCCACGTTCACAAAAGCAAAAAAGTCTTCAATAAATCCCAAAGGCTTATCCACCAAGTTCTCCAATCGATTCCAGAAGTTCTCTCGCCGCTTCTCGCTGCTTCCATGGCTCATTCAAAATGATCTTGATCGGCGTACCTGTGAGTATAGCGCATGATGATGCACTTGCTCTAGCCCAGTCTAGATCTGACATGACATCGTACATCGTTACTTTGTCTCTCATTCTGGTTGAGTCACCTTCACGTCTCTTCACTATCTCTTCAGGGGGAGCCTCCAACAAAACCAATAGTGACGGTTTCAAAATGGATAGAACGGGCTCAGGTAAGCCAGGCCAGAAACCACTTTTTGTTCTAATGAACATATGAGTGTCGATCAAGAATATGCCACTCTTAACCATCTTCACCAAGATAGTCGCCGCCTTCTCTTGCATCTTCTTTTGCATGGCAATTGGCTGACGTCGCAGCTCATCCCTGTGAAGATCGATCTTAGATTTCTTGTAGAGTTCGTTCATCACCGTACCAAAGTTTACTGTGGTGAGTTTCAGCTTCTGCTCTTTCGCCAATGTCTCCAGTTCTTTTAGGATAGTGGTCTTGCCTACGCCAGGTATTCCGGTTATGACTACGGTCTTCACTCGACTATCACCTTCCCAGTAGGCCGCCAACTGCGGGATACATCTCACTAATCCTCTCTTTAGCGAGCAGTTCATAGTATTGCTCGATAATGCCAACTGTAAGGAGGATTCCCGTTCCGGACCCGAAGGCTCCGAGAAAATCCGCAAATGCTGCTAGACTTCCCACGAGCAGTCCTCCTAGAATGGTTACAGTGGGGATATACCTTGAGAGGAGTTGTTCGATCGGCGAATAGGATCGCCTGAAACCTTCAATCTGCATGCCCGAGTCCACAAGTTGTTTCGCAACAGTCCTCGAGTCCATTCCACCTACCTCAACCCATGTCACGGCGAAGAAGACACATATGACAATCATTAGACCCGCGTAGACGAGTGCTTTCACGGGATCTTGGGCTACACCGGCCAAGTTCCTTGGGGCAACAACATAGTATACGAGGCCTCCGCTTGGCTGGTATTGTTGGCCGGAGATGGTGAACTTTCCAAGGAGGTTCAACCAGAAGTTAGTTCCTGCCTGATTGTACTTTGACCAGATGATCTGTGAAATGAAGTATATGTTGCCGAACAGTGCTGCTGTGAATATTACTGGGATGTTAGAAACATACAATAGTTTGATTGGAAACTTTCCCCTAAAGCCTCTGTATTTGGCGTAGGAAACCGGAACCTCAACCCGCAGCCCGTTCAGATACACAATTAGGGCAAAGACACCTACAGTTGTTAGGAAGCCTATCATGTCTGGCAGACCTTCAGACCTGTAGAAGACCGCTCTCCACCCCTGCCAATTTTGAAGGGACTGAACGAAAGCGATTAAAGCTCCAAGATACTTTTGATCCGCGACCGGGCTTACGGGAGCTACGCTATCCCACCAGATTCTCTGGGCCACTCCGGCTGCTATGAAGAGGCTTATACCACTTCCAATACCCCATCCCTTCTGTAATAATTCGTCAAGCAACATTAGAATTATACCGGCGGCGATCAGTTGGACTACGATTATGAACTGAGTTTGAATGGCTAGTTGTCCATATGCGCCTCCGATTATGTAGGCTAGAGCTTCGAAGAGGGTCATCACAACTGCCAGGATCTTGCTGGTGCTCGTGAAAAGTGATCGGTCTTGGGGATCGGTCATGTTCACGTTAATCATCTTTGAACCTGAGAGAACTTGGAGGATCAGCCCAGCTGTCACTATTGGGCCTATTCCAAGCTCCATCAACGTCCCCCGGTTCGATGCGAATATGACTCTCATCGCTCCGAACGGGTCTTCGGCGCCTCCTTTGCCTATTCCATAAAGAGGTACCTCAGCCATTACAAGATATGCTACTAGAACTATAATGGTCCAGAAGATCTTCTCGTTAAAGGCAACTTTTCTTTCTGCTGGTGCGATATCAGGAGTGAACTTTGCAAACGGCTTGAAGATGTCTATGAACCTTACCATTGATTACACGCCGTTCTTCTGCGGGGCCAGTATCTTTCCCCCGGAGTCTTGTATCTTCTTCTCCGCGGTTTTGGACCATTCATTCACAATGACTTGAAGAGCTGTGGCAACCCTGCCCTCGCCCAAAAGTTTCTGATAGCCCAACTTTGATAGATCCAATGTGGTAACTGTATTCTTTTCATCTGTGGTTCCAGTTTGCCGGGATAGTTCTTCGAGGTCGCCAACGTTAACCGCCACCAACTTTCCTTTGCCGGTTGGGCACCTATAACCTGACTTTCCAATTCTTCCAGGCTCATATTTGACAACATGTGTCCACTTAGATTTGCACCAACCAGACTTTCCCCTTCCGCCCTGCATGCCGCTCTCTCTGTGCTGCCCAGATGTGCCCCAACCATGTGTCCTGGACCCGCGTAGGCGCCTAACTTTTCGCAATCTTGTAGCCAAAGCTGCATTCCTCTGAGTTGAAGTCCTATGGAATTAAGCGTAAACCACGAGAGAAGTAGGTTTGGTCGAGATAAACCTTCTTTTTTGACAACTCTTGAAACGACAGGAAAAGATGGAATAGGATCTAGTATGGCGGCGGGTACGGAGCGTAGCCTACTTTGATTACCCAGTAGATGAGGTCCTTTTCAGTGACTATTCCAAGCAACTTACCGTTCTCAACGACTGGAAGTCGTCTAATCTTGTTCTTGCGCATTGTTTCTAGCGCTTCAAACGCGTTCATTTTGGGAGGTGCCGTAGTGAGAGGACTAGACATTAGGTCTTCTACTTTTGTCCCTAGAATATCTTTTCCTTGTACACACTTCCTTATGGTGTCTCGTTCGGTCAAGACACCTACGGGCTTGCCTTTCTCAACGACAATCACATTTCCAATATCTTTCTCCACCATAATCTGAAGCGCTTTCTTCACAGAGTCAGACGGCTCTACCGTAACAACTTTCCTAGTCATTAGTTGATCCAAAGTATCCGAATCTGTCATGAGAGTCCACCAACTTTGCGAAGACTACCGTGCCGAATCTACATATATGCTTATCGACAAAACCGACTCGGTGGAAAGTCATATATTGGTCGGAGACGCGACTCATAAGAAAGTGGTGTCTCGATGCCCTTTGTTGAAATACATTACATTGAAGGTAGAACGGAAGAGCAGAGGGAAAAGCTAGCTAAAATGATAACAGATTCTGTCGCAGAGATCTTTAATGTTCCTAAAGAGTCTGTCTGGATAGAGTTTGACGAGATGTCAAAAACACATTTCGCTATAGGTGGAGTTCTAAGAAGTAAGTAGGATTCACCGTCTCTTTATTCTCTTGAGCTTCATTCAGAGTTCTGGAGCAGGCTGTCATAGGTTCGTGGGAGTCTCGATGTTTCTTTTTCTAGGTCATTCGGAACACTAGATCATTGATTGCGTCTCCTCGGTATCCGAGTTCGCCTCCACCCTTGTATGATACTCGTATGGTTCCCTTGAATCCTCCAGTCGGTGGATGGAGACGAAAAACTGGTTTCACACCACTTTTCCAGAACTTGTCTAGTGGAAGATCACCTTTGATTATGGCTTTAGCCAATTCATCTATGGATGAGTACCCCAGTTCCTTCGTAAACTCGTTGGTCAATCTCTTGCCTTTTCTCAATTCCGCCTTCTTCTCGAGTATATGTCGAATAGTGTCAGGTTTGGCTTCGCCCCAAGTGAGGAAATCTTTTGCCTTCTTCAACATCCCGCTTAATTGCGGTTCTTCGTAGTAGAGTGATGCATGATGCTTCTTCAACAGTCTCAGAGATGTCAGTGTCTCTTCGATGTCTGGTTGGCTAGCTGGTTGCCCTCGAAGCCTAACCGCTATCAAACATTTTTGTGATTGTTTTGAACCGGCGTTCTTCACTTTACCCAGTCCTCGGTTGTAACGACTCTGTAAGTGCTTCTTAGAGCGTCGAATACTGCGAAAGCTGTTGATCCAAGTGTGTTTGTCGATCCATAGGTTCTTGTCCAGCAGTCGCTTATTCCAGCTAACCTAAGTATAATCTTGGGTGTTTCGCCTCCAACCAGTCCAAGTCCTCTTGGACCGGGAAGAATATCTATCGAGACGCTTCCACATTTACCCCGAACCCTGAAAGATATGGAATGGGATTGGTTGCAGACGCATTCCCAGCTTCCACATCCTCTTCGAACCGGGATTATGCCAAGTTTAGCTTGGCTCGTGGCTTTTTCTATGGCCATTCTAACTTGTCTAGCCTTCCCATCGCCAACGCCGATGTATCCAGCTCTGTTTCCAACAGCTACTACGGCTCTAAATCTTGACCTTTCGCCAGCATCTGTCTGTTTTTGGACAAAACCTATTCCCAGTACCTCCTGTTGAATTTCCGGGATTAAGGCGTCAACTATCTCAGGTTCCATTATCTTTAGGCCCTGAGTGAATATGTCATCCAATGAGACTATCTGTCCTGACTGGACCATCGATCCAACCTTTGTCTTTGGAATCCAACCTGAAGCTGGCGTTGTTTGTCTTCCGGTTCTTTGTGTCAGCTAGCTTTCACCGCCTCAACATTTCCTTGAAGTATCTTATTTTTAGTCTCCTCGAAGTGTCTTGGAAAGTCTTCCATCTTCATCCCTGTGGCAACATATCTTGAGAAACGTTTCGTGTACATTTCCGGATCCTTCGCTAGGGTCTTGGCGTAATTGGTGATATGTTCTCCACGAAGCCTTGAGTCGTCTGGAAAAACTTTTTCATCGTGAGGTATCTCCATCCCTGAGTCCACGGCGCCTTTCAGAGCGGCGAAGGTTCTACCGCCGTTGCTTGCCTTTCGCAATCCTATATCCAACACTGCTTCAGAGAGGCCCTTGCCTTTGGCTTTCACTCCAGCCAATAGTCCAGTTAAGTAGGCTGAAGGAACGTTTCCACAATGAATCTTCCAACCATATTTCTTTGCAAGTTCCGTAGAGTTGGCTGAGGCTAGGACTTTGTCTCCGGTAGGGTTTGCTTCAACCAGTTGAACTGTCATGTGTTTGTTTGTTCCCCTAACGACAAGTCTGGGGAGTCCGGAAGATATCAAGGCTCTTCGAGACTTGTAGTCTGTTCTTTTTTCTCTTCTTCTTCTAAATGGTAGATTGTATCTGGCTCCTCTCATGCGCCTATCTCCGTCTCACAAGTTTGTGGGTTTCAATGTACTCGTTGAGGTGCGATATGCTTCGGAATGATCCGCCTTTCGCCATTAGGAACAGTTTGCGGAAGACTGGTGTGGTTATCAGTTTCTTATCCCTCAACTCTAGGAGTTGGCTTCTAATCTTTCTAATTCCTATCATCCATCTCTGTTTCCTGAGTACTCCCTGAGTACTCCCTTTACGGCTTCCAGGTCCTTTTCTTCGGCGTTTTTGCTTTACTCTACCTCTGCTGATTCCGGTTTGAGGCCGTTTCTTAATTACCCCTTCGTGTATGAGTGTTCGAACCTCTTCTCGTGTTATGGCCGACCCTACTCTATCCAATTCGTCAGGTTCAACCCAGACCCTATTGATGCCTGCTTTCAAGATCTTCGCAGCTAGGCGCTTCTGGATTTTTATGTTCACTCTGTTTCAACTCGCATCTGATTGTTCGTTGTTGATCCTTCTTTCGATGTTTCTTCGGATTCGATCTTTTCCTCATTTTGTACTGAAGGTTCCTCGATTTCTGGTTCTACCGCTTCTTCCTTCTCTTCCTCCGGTTTTCTTATGCCTACGGGGTTGAGAACCTTTATCTCTAGTTCTTTCGCTTTGTCAATTATCGCGAGTCTCTTTCTTTCTCCGACATTTCCAGCGATTCTCACGACTTCTTTCTTTGGATCTATGACTGCTAGGTCGCTGGGTCGGTTTACTATGATCTCTCGGTATCCGGATGGGTGGAGTCCTCTTAGCGATGCTGGTTTTCCGTATCCTATGTCAACGAGTTTTGGCCATCCTCTCTGCTGGCGCCTCATCTTGCTCGTTTTTCCTCGAGGTCTCCTCCAGCTGGATTCCAATCTTTTGTATCGCCATCTCTCTTGCCGAATGAAACGTGGTTTCTTGCGGGGTGAGCTTCCTCGCTTGGGGTTCGTCTCAACCGACACTTTACATTCCCTCAGACTTTTCGTAGATGTATATTCCATCTAGGAAGACACGTTGATCTTTTTCTTTGATCTTCGTTCCCAACTCTATGTTTGCTGCGGTTTGGCTCACATCTTCCAGTCTGGTTCCCTGAACTATGATATCTTCACCTGCAACTTTGACGTTTGTGTCGCCGATGATCCTTACAACCCGCGGCGTCTTTTCTCCGATGAAGTTCTCTATCAGAACTTTTCTCTCTTTGTCAACTACTTTTACAGTTACTGGGAAGTGCGCATACACTATTTTGAGTTTGTATGTGAAGCCCTTCGTCACTCCTCCGATCATGTTCTTCACATGAGCTGCTGCTGTTCCGGCTTTGGCGACGGATCTCTTTTTGGACGATCGGGGTGACACCACCAGTTTTCCCTTGGTCAATTCAAAGTTGACTGGAAGATGGGAGAGGTCTTCTGAAAGTGACCCCTTAGGTCCCGTTACCTTTACTCTTCCACCATCCAGTTTAACTTCAACGCCTTCAGGAACTTCGATGGATTTTTCCACAAGAGATTCTGTCAAGGTTCGTTTCCTTCATTAGTACACGTAGGCTAGGAGTCTTCCTCCTGTTCTTTGCTCCTCTGCCTCCTTGTGAGAGACTATACCCATTGGAGTGCTGACTACGAGGACTCCAACCTCTCTTGATGGGAGGTATCTCTTTTCCCAGAACTCTAGGTTCGTCTTCTTCACAGAGTATCTTGGTTTTATGACTCCGCAGCGGTTTATCCTTCCTAGAAGTTGGACTTTCAATTTCCCTGTTCTTCCGTCGTCGATGAACTCGAACTCTCCAACGTAACCGTTCTTCTGCATTACTCTCAATACTCGGCCTACAACTTTTGAGGCAGGCCAGACGATGCATTCGTGTTGGTGGCGTTTCTCATTGTTTAGGATGGTTGAGAGAGCGTTTGATAGTACATCTGTTAACGTCATAGTCTGTAACCTCACATATACTTCTTGAATCCGAGGGTGGAAGCGACCTCTCTAAAACATTGCCTGCATAGGTTCAATCCATATCTCCTAATAACCGGTCCGTACTGGCCGCATCTTCGACAGGGTCTACTTCCCTTTCCATATTTTCTTTCTTTCTTCGGTTTCTGTTTGGCCAATCTTCATTAGCCTCCAACTATCTCGGTTCCAAAGTTTTGGCGAATAAAATCTACAGCCTCGTCGCGCGAGACGAGATGCCCCTTACCAACGTCGGATGTCCTGATCGCTCTCCTCTTTACCCTAAAACCTGGTCTCTCAAAAGTTACTGTAACGTTCATTCCGAATATTCCCAGTTCTGGGATGTATTTGGTCCCAGGAATCTCAATATGTTCTTTTATTCCGAACGCGAAGTTTCCAAGTCCGTCGAATGATGAGCGGGCGATCTTGTTTCCAGCTGCTTCCAGAGCTTTCTTGAGGAATGTTTTCGCCTCATCCCTTCGCAGAGTCACGCTACAAGCCATGGGTTCACCTTTGCGTATTCCAAATTCCTTGATCGTCTTCTTGGCTTTTCGGGAACATGGAGTGCGATTTGTAATCTGATTTAGAACTTTCTTGGCTTTTTCCAATGGTTCTCCGGATTTTCCAACTCCAATGTTCACGGTAACCTTCTCGATTCTAAGTTCGCGCATCGGGTTTCGTTTTGCCTCAGTATCTGCTTCAGTCATTCATTCACGCTCCGAGCTGTATGAGAGGTTTGTCTTCGCCAATTACGAAAACGTAGTCTGCCATTGTCTGGAAGGTCTTGGATTCGGAATCCTCAATCGTGACCATAGGCGGTCTAGCCGCGGAGCCCTCCTCAATCTTCTTGATCTTTCCAACTCTACCGAGGTTTCTTCCAGACGTAACTACAACAGGAGAACCCTCGATGAACTTAAGGTGTTTCAGGATCTTCTGGTCGGGTAGACTAATCTGAATCGTGTCAAAGGTTTTGTACAAGTCTCCCTCAGGTCTTCTTGGATCTGTTACTTTGACTAGGATGTTTCTGCCGTCGTGAAGGTTTAATTGGAAGTTTCCGCCTGCGATTGTATGCTTGTCTTCTATTCTGCAGAGTTTGAATCCCGCTTCTTCTTTTGGTATGTTTGCGACGGATAGACCCTTTCGCTGAATCGGTAGAACTCTGATGGCAACTTTCGCGTCAGGAATCTCTATAACATCCATAAGTCCGGCTGGATACTTTGCGTCGATTCTGGTTTTACCGTCTACTTTGACTTTTCTTTCCTTAATCACTGATTTTGCGTCTCTGAACTTCTTGGCGTATTGAAGTACATCTCGGATTATAATTGAGAGTGGAAGGCATTTTTCAACTGCGTGAGGCCCAGGTCTCGGCTTTTTTGTCCATTGAAACTCCTTGGTATGTATCGGCCAGAAGCCTGGTGCATGCATCCTCTTCATGTGTCTGACTCCACCTTTCTTGCCCATCTATTTGTCCTCCTCTTTTGTTTCGGTTTCAGGTTTGGAGATGTTTTTCCTCTTCTCTATCGATTTGCTGCGCCACCTATCCTCCAATGAAAGATTAGTTATCTGCACCTTGGAAGCGTGAACGGTCATTTTGGTTGAGGTTCCGGAAACTTTGTCTCTTGTGACACCCTCGACGTAGAGCCGATATCGAGCCCTATCAACTTCAGTGACCTTTCCCTCGATTCCAGTAAAGTCTCCTCTCACAATTCTAACTGTGTCGCCTTTCCTAACGGGCAGAGATTTCACTCCATGTCGGCTTTGAAGACCGCTCGAAAGGGGTGCACTGAGAAGCCTGTTCACTCTTGAACCTGAGGCGTTCCAGATCATTTTTCTTTGTTTATCAGGCTGGGATGTTGTCTTTCGAATGGTCAAGATCAATCTGCTCCTAGATGATTATGCTTGCGAGGTTGGCGACTCTCGGCCATCTTTCAGCCGCTTCTTTCGCCACCGGTCCACGTATCTCCGTTCCCTTCAACTCGCCTTCCGGAGTCATTATTACAGCGGCGTTATCTTCAAATTGAAGTCTCATGCCATCAGATCTCTTGAAGGGTCTTCTCTGCCTAACCACCACTGCTGGAAACATCTGTCGTCTGAGGTCCGGTGTTCCCTTTGATACCGAGACCTTGATCATGTCTCCGACACATGCTGAAGGCAGCCTTCTCAATCTTCCCTTGTATCCGAAGACGTTAATCAGTTTCAGTTCCTTGGCTCCGGTATTATCGGCACAGAACAATCTTGCACCTGTAGGTAAACCTCGCGAGACGTGTGGTCTGAACTCTATCATTCCCCTTGCGCTGACGGCCCTGGTCTTTGGAGCTGGCATTGTCAGTATTCCTCCTTAGATTGACATGTTTCAGGGTCGTTGATGTTTGCCAAGTTTCTGTCAAACCTCTCCTCCAGTCTTCTCCACAACCACAAACGAAACATTCTTGCTGAGCGGCCGACATTCGGCTATCTTCACCAAATCCCCCCCTTTTGTTTCTATGCAAGGTGGGTTGTGTGCCATTATCCTGCTCTTTCGCTTCTCGTATCGCATGTACTTCTTTACGTAGTGGAGATAGTCTCTTTCAATGGTCACTGTGTTACTCATCTTTCCGCTTACAACTGTTCCAACGAGCATCTTTCCCCTTACAGCCAGGTTTCCATGAAATGGACAGTAAGGATCGTCACAGGCTTTTCGGGGTACAGCCACATCTAATCCAATTTTCCGCATTTACCACGACCTCGTTCTCATCTTCAACCTGTTCTCAGGTTGGCCAACCATGTGCTTACCTTCGACCAAAACGATCTTTCCGTCTGGAAGGCGAAACTGAAAGGTTGAAATCTCTTTTGAAAACATTCTGGACCGTCTCCCATCATGGATACAAAGCATCTTTTTTGTCTCATCGACAACCGCTCCCTTCATGCCTACAAGTTTCGGATCGCTGCTCGCAGAAACTTTTACGTGAAGGCCGATGAACTCATGTTTGAGAAAGTTCCCGGGAGTTATCGGTGCCATATTAAGTCCTCACCTTTAATCTCTCTTGGCTTTCGATCGTTAGGATTCTGGCTATAGCTTTCCTAATCTCTCGGATTCGAGAAGGGTTCTCGATCGTTCCCCCAGACGAGACTGTTGTCCTAAACCTGGAAAGTTCAGCCCTCAGCTCGTTAAGCTTCTTGCTGCGTTCCTCAGGAAGCATCTGCTTCATTTCACGTTTTCTCAGTATCGGCAACTACTTCTTCCTCCGTTTTTGTTTCAGTGACAGGTTCCTCTTCCTTTGGCGCAGGTTCCTTGAATTGGATTTGGTCTGGAAACTTTGCGTCAGCGGCAAGTATCTTGACGTTTATTCCAAACAGTCCTTGTTTCAACTGGACTTGGGCTACAGCGGTCTTAACATTCTTGAGTGCGGGGTCACCGCATCTTGGAAGGTAACCGTCCCTGAACTTTTCGTATCTGGCTCTCTCGGTGCTTAGTTTTCCACGGATACTTATCTCAACGCCCCGAGCTCCTGAATTCATTGTCCTCTGCAACGCCCAATAGGCAGCTCTCCTAAAGTGAATCCCTCTTTGTAGAGCCTGCGCGATTTGTGAAGCTACCGCCCGAGGAATCATTTCAGGAACATCTACGGACGCCACGGAGATCTGAGGATTTTCCATACCGAACTTTTCTTCAAAGGTTTTAGTTAGATCTCTTATGCTTTGGCCTCTTCTCCCAATCACCATGCCCGGTCTAGCTGCGTATATCACAATCCTCGTTCCAAGGGGTGTCTTAGTAACTTCTGCGCGACTATAACCAGCTCTCATAAGTTCTGAAGCGAGATACTCGTCTATTTCGCTTTTTCTCAAGCTATCTTTAATAAAATACTTATTGACAGACATTCAACATTTCCCTTCGTGACTTGAAAGCACCTGGAATGGGAAAGAGCAGAAGTCACGCTGGGAGTCGATTGACACAAGCATTCTGCTATCCACCAATAGATCAAAGTGCCAGATTGCAATTCCGAGCCCATTATATATTTCTATCTCCACTCGAAGCGCGAAACAAGACAGAAGATAAGAATTCAGAAAACTGGACGGTTCAAAGGTCTTCTTCACGTGACCCAAGAGAAGTTTGGTGTGACTCTGAATTATTCAGTTATGAGGTCTCGTAGCCCACGAGTTCAATATGGCTGAGGGTATTAAAGGATGGGGATGCCCTACCGAAAGCTCGGGGGATATAGGCTCTAATCTTTCTTCCTCTGTGAGAAGCGGCGTGAATAATTCGCAGGTTCTCCAGGTCGAGACCTTTATACTCGGCGTTGGCTTCCAATTCCCTCAGCAGCTTTAAGATTCGATCGGCAGCCTTTACGGGATACTTTCCAGCGTACCATCTTTCAGGTAGACTCTTGTGGGAAACCTCTTTCTTATATCGTCTATAGGCTATTGGCCGCTTCTTCTTGATCACTTCTTCAAGAAGGGTTTTGGCATCTCCAATCTTCATCCCTTTTATCGTTCGACAGATCTCGACAGAAGCCTTTGGTGAAATCTTCAGTTCGCGACCGGCGCATTTCACACTTTTGTCAGGATCCAGTGCCTTGACCGAGTATCCCCATTCTGGCATAGCCTTTTACCTTATCCACACTAGAAGGTGCGTGTTAGAGCAATAGCCCGTAATAAAAAGCCTTTTGATATGGTCGACATACGACTATTCTAGAGTTTCCAGAATCTATCGTTTGCTTGGAGCGACGTCATGAAATGAAGGGTCAAGAGGGTATGCAAAGGGCTGAGGCGGAGCTTCGTGGAACCACTCTTCGAGTGTACTGGCACATATTCAAATCTCAAGATTCTGTTGGGGTCAGAGAGGTTCAAAGAGCGTGTGGGTTGGCAAGCCCAAGCACAGCCCTCCATCATCTTGAGAAACTGAGGGAGTTAAGTGTCGTCCGAAAGGATGAGTTTGGCCAGTATCATCTTGTTGAACATGTTAAGGTTGGAACTCTAAGGCTATTCCTGAAGTTTGGAAAGCTTGTCTTGCCACGTTACCTCTTCTACGCTGTATTCTTCTCGGCTTCGCTTGCACTGTATCTCCTCGGATCATTCTGGTTTTCATTGGTTCCAAATGTGATGGCTGTGCTTTTTGGATTAACTGCGTCGGCAGCCTCGATATACGAAACTGTAAGGATTTGGAGGGAGAAGCTGTTCTAGAAGGTGGACTCGCCGTTCTAGAGTTTAGAGTTAAGTGTAACTTATGTGACCTAGCCTAGAGGAAAAAGGGAACGAGAATTTGAAGAGGGAAGCTGGCTACGTCGCGCTCGCATTGATTCTTGCGGTGGCTATGACCGCAGGGTACTATCAGCTAACTGTCTATACGAGTCCGTCCGCTGGAGATCAGATTCTCAGGGAGACAAACGTCAAAGCAGAGGTCGGTGTCATGACAAGGACAACGTTCTCTCCGATGCTGATTGTAACTGTTTTTGTCGTAGGTCTAGCCTGCGCATATCTAGCCTACAGTGTCACCAAGAAGAGGTCCAGTTAGACTTATCCTTCCTAGAAGGAAGGTAGTTCGGGCGTTGGCCAGCAGATGACACGAAACTGTTTGATGGAACATTGCCGAGATGGACTACTTCAGGGGAACATACATTGAGCTTCTTGAGGCGCCGATTCCAGGGGTTCCATGCGATACTTTCTTATTCGTTATCGCGAATTCGCCGAGGTAGTGGCCTATCATCTCAGATGTTATCTCGACCTGAGAAAACTCTTTGCCGCTGTGGACGAATATCGTCAATCCAACCATTTCGGGAAGGATGATCATATCTCGGCATTGTGTCTTTATCTGAGATTTCTTGTCCTTTCCCGATGAGCGTCTAACCTGCCTTATCTCTTCCAATAGTTTCTTCTGATCGTCGGTAAGTCCTCGAAGCAATGATCTGCGTTGTCTTGTCGGAAGTAGTTTTATGAAATCGTCCATTGATGTCTGTTGGAGCTGCTCGAGGTTGTATCCTCTGAAATAGAATTCTTTGGGCATCTCTATCATCTCAACATGGTTTCAACAAATTAGTTAAGTTTTTCAGATTTGAGCTTACTCTATGACTCGCATTCTTCTCTTTGCTCTGCCTGATTGTCTTGCAGCTATTAGTCCAACCTTTCTGCCGGGTGGCGTATCTCTGGAAACTGTGGTCGGCTTCCCTGCGTGTTTGTGTCTGCCGCCTCCATACGGGTGAGAAGCTGATACCATAGCTTGTCCTTTCACACCCGGCCATCTTCGACCTCTCGAGGACATCAAAGCTTCCTTCGCTCCCGCTTTAAGGAATGGCTTCTCAGTCCTACCCGCCGCGGCTACAACTCCAATCATTGCGCGGCATTGATCCCCAATGTACATGGCTTTTCCAGAGGGCAACCTCACTTGGGTTCCCATGGGGGTATGCGCTACCACAGTCGCGTAGGTTCCTGAGGCTCTAGCAATCTTTCCACCGTCGCCAGGTCTTATTTCAACATTGCAGATCATAGTCCCCTCTGGGATTGAACTGATTGGTTTGATGTTTCCAATTTCCACATTGGCGGTTGGGCCTATGATCACATCTCTCTGAGTGCTGAGACCCTCAGGTGCCGGAATATAGACCGTTCCACCGTTCTCAAGTTTGATCAGAGCCAGTGGTGTACCTCGGGCTGGCTCATGAAGGATGTCTTCAACTATTCCTTTCAGAGTCTCTGACGTTCCAGCTGGAAGTGGTGGATAGGAAACGTCGCTGATCCTTCTATAAGTATGAGCTCGGAAGACAGAGGTTCCCCGGCCTCTTCTCCTAACCATTATCCTTTTTCCCATATCTGACCCTTCTATAGTACACCTAATTTGACAGCTAGGTCCGCAGCCTTGTTCTCAGGTACAAGTTTCACGTAGGCCTTCTTGCGTCCATCCGAGGTTATGCAGGTGTTGACTTCAGCTACGTCGACCTCGTAGAGTTCTCTTACAGCTCTCTTAACATCGTTCTTGTCAGCCTTCATGCTAACTATGAATGTTATCTTGTTCTCAGCCTCAATTAACGTAATGGTATCTTCAGAGATCAGTGGATGCAGGATGACTTCGCTGCTCACTATTTTTCCCAATTGCTCACCCTTTCGAATAGAATTGGTCCATAATCTTCAGAGCTGACTCAGACCAAACGGTAAGTCTGCCAGCATCTGTACCCGGTGCGAGAAGTTGAACGTTCAGATTCTTCGCTTCAATCACGTCAACACCCACAAGATTGCGGGCCGCCCTTCCTATTCCCTTATCCTCTCCAACCACAAGCAAAGGTCCTACGCCAAACCGTTTAGCCTTGCCACGCATTCTACTCTTCCCCGAAAGGCTCTTCTCTCTGTTTCTGGCTCTTTCTAAATCCTTCATAACGCCGATTTTTGCCAGCAGATTTCGAACCTCTGACGTTCGAGAGAGATCTTGAACCTCGTCCGAAACTACCAATGGGAAACTTTCAACTTCGTCCACGATGTGTCCACGTCTCTGCACAAGATCTCGTGAAGCCGTTGCGGCTATTGCCGAGAACAACGCGACCAAACGTTCCTTTCGATTGATCCTCTTTCTAAGAGTTTTTCCAACGGTCGGAGGATGTGTTACTCGACCCTTGACAGTACTTGGAGCGAAAGCGCCACTACCTGCGCGTGGGTGACGCTCTCCTTTGACACGTGGCACTCTCGCCAAACCTCGTCCAACCCCAACGGATTCGGCAGAGGTTCTCTTTCCAGCCATAGGGTCTCGGCCCTTCGGCTGAAGCACATGCGACTGGAGGGCAACGACAACTTTCCTTATGATATCTGGCCTAGGGTCAGACAAGAAGATTCTTGGAAGAACCGTCTTTCCCTTTTCCTTCCCTTCCATATCGTAAACTTTCACAATCTGTTCCGACAACCGTAACACCCACTATTACACATGTCTAGATCCTAAGCTGAGATACTCAAACTTTGGAGATTCTCCTTCCAGAGTTGAAGTTCTAGCGGATCTTCTCAAAGTGACAAGGCGCTTAAGTGGTCCTGGAACGCTTCCTCTTAGGAGAACGTATCCTCCCCCCACAACGCCGTATCTGATGAACCCTCCCTTGGGGGTAATTTCTACACCTTTCTCACCAATCTTCAATATCTGCTTGTTATACTCTGTTCTCTGCATGAAACCCATCTGTCCAGCGCGTGGAACCGAGTACATCACATAGTGAGGATGCCAAGCCCCAAGCGTTCCAATTCCACGCACGGTTTTTCTCGATTTGTGAAAAAGTTTGCTGACGCCCCAACGTTTTACGGGGCCTTGGATACCCTTCCCCTTAGTCACAGCAATAGCATCAACCATTTGACCTTCCTTGAACGCATCTTGGAACTTAATCTCCTTTCCGAGAATGTTCTTGGCATATTCGAAACAATCCTTGATTGAGCCGCCCCCAACCTTAACCTCCACAATATCTGGGGTTTTTCTACCGATCTTTGCGAGTCTTGGCTGAGTTACAAGTATAACCCTGATCTCAGCAACGTTCTGTAACGCCTGCTCAATTTTCTTCAAAGAATCTTCAGTAGAGTACTTCTTGGGGACTGTGACCAATCTACCTAGATCCTTTGGAGGATTGCTAGCCCACGTTTCACTGTACGATTTAAGACCGTTCAAGGTCTCTACATAAGCTCTAATACCGGATACCACGACAGGCGGGGTCGCTATCACGGTGGCTGGAATCACGATCTCCTTTCCAAACGTTAGTGACCCTTTCCTATTGTCTGTTGCGAGAACATGAGTCATTCCTGCTTTCATCCCAAAGAAAGCGAGAAGAGAAGGTTTCCCGTCGACCGTCGGCCAGTATCTTATCCTGCCGACAACACTTGCAGCGCGTCCCCTAGGCAAGTAGGCGAGAGAGCCCCTCTTAGGACCATGAATCTTTCTGTGACCCATTGAAATCTTCCCTCTACAAATTCTATAAGCGATAGATCAAGCTTGTAGCTTGCAGCTTTCGCTTCGAACTCTCGACGAAGGCCAGTCTACAACGAAGAATCGTCCATTTTAAGGTTTCCTCAATCAACTTCAGGAATACATATTACGGATTCTGAGCCGTGAAGCATTTCTGAAGGTACCACGTGTGGGAGACATGATTGGTGAAAAGCTTTACATTAGATCCGGAGGACAGCATGAACTGTGAAAGGAGATGCCAAACATACTTGACGACATATCACGTTTGACAAGCATCGATCGGTCGTGTATGCTTTCAATTCTACAACATACCCCTGAGGATCTGCAAGAAGCTATCAAAATTCCCCAGCCATATTCCACTAGTGCAATGAGTCGCAGCATACCGTCAAACGTGGTTATCGTAGGCGTTGGCGGATCTTCGATTGCAGGCGATGTGGTCTCAAACTGGTTGTCAGATGATGTAACAGTTCCAATATTTGTAGACAGGGGACTTCGCCTACCCAGATTCGCAGGCAAGGATACACTTGTAATCGCCACAAGCTATTCTGGAGACACTAACGAAACACTCGGACAGTTTGACGAAGCTAGAAGGAGACGTTGCATTTTACACGTGATAACGTCTGGAGGAAGATTGGATAAGATATCTAAAGAATATGACGTTCCAGTTGCGCGACTCAAGTCGGGAATTCCCCCAAGAACAGCATTCCCGCAGATTATTGTAGCGGTAAGTTCCATTCTTCAAGAGCACGGTGTCATTCGAGATCTTAGCGATATCCAATCTGCAGGAGAAGATTTGAAGAAGATTCGAGAAAAACTGGACTTTACGAAAGATACAGATCAGAACCCTGCAAAACAGATGGCTTTGAGACTCGTCAGCAAGTTTCCTGTCATCTACTCACTGGACCGTATGAGCAGCGCTGCCCGAAGATTAAAGAACCAATTAAACGAGAACAGCAAAGTCCACTCAAAATTCGATGTTATCCCCGAAATTTGCCACAACGAGGTTGAAAGTTGGCCTGAACTTGCCTCCGATCTTTGGAGATCGAGGTTCTCATTAGTCTTCATCACAGATGACAACGAAGATGAAAAAGAGACTCGGATAGTTGAAGGCACCGTAGCCTTTCTCAGGAGACTGGGAATTCAAGACCTTTTGGAGATCAAAGGGACTGGATCAAATAGGCTGGGAAAGCTGCTATCCGCGATCTACATGGGTGACTATGTGTCGTTCTATTTGGCGATTGCGAGAGGAATTGATCCTACTCCGATAAATGAAATCTCGAGGTTGAAGAAAGAGATCTGGTGAAGAGGCTTCTTAGTTTTTGAATGGTTAGGGCTAACCTTTGGTAACTCCAAGCGGTAGGAGTCTAGCCACCTTCGTAGCTATTCCCAGCTCGTGGCTGACATTTGCGACTCGGTCTACATCCTTGTAGGCCTGTGGCGCCTCCTCACTTACGACCGCCATATTTGCGGCTCTGATCTGAATCCCTTGGTTTTCCAGGTTCTTCTTTACGTCACCGCCCCAAAACCTTCGCTTGGCTGCTGCTCTGCTCAGAACACGTCCAGCACCGTGGGCTGTTGAACCGAAGCTTAACTCCATTGCCTTCGACGTTCCGACAAGAACCCAAGAAGCTGTTCCCATACTTCCAGGGAGCAATACTGGTTGGCCAACCTCTCTATAGTCCGATGGAACTTTTGTATTGCCTGGTGGAAAAGCTCGGGTTGCCCCTTTCCGATGTACACAGACTCTAACCGTTTTTCCATCTATCTCGTGTTCTTCGATCTTCGCGATGTTGTGTGCAACATCGTATACGACGTGCATGTCCATCGTGTCGGCTGCCCTTTTGAAAACCCTCTCAAACGCCTCCCTTGTCCAGTGAGTGATCATCTGTCTATTGGACCATGCGAAGTTACACGCTGAGGCCATCGCTGGAAGATAGTCCTCGGCTTCAGGGCTTTTCAATGGTGCACAAGCCAATTGACGATCTGGAAGTCTAAGGTCGTACTTGCGAATAGACCTCTCCATAACGACTAGGTAGTCGCTGCATATCTGATGACCGAAGCCTCGACTGCCAGTATGAATTAAAACCAATACCTGCCCTGGCTTTTCTATGCCAAAACTCTTCGCTACGGCTGGATCCAAGATCTTGTCAACTTTATCTATTTCAAGAAAATGGTTTCCGCTACCAAGGCTGCCGAGTTGAGAGCACCCACGTGCCTTGGCTGTAGATGAGACTTTAGATGGGTCTGCGGACTCCATACATCCATTCTCTTCACAATGCGTGGAATCTTCTGACCATCCATATCCCCTATCCGCAGCCCATTCTACACCGTCTGAAACCACCTTATCGAGTTCAGTTGGGCTGACTCTTATCTTGCCTCGGCTTCCCAGACCAGATGGAACATTGTTGAAGAGAGCCTCGAGAAGCTGTGGCATAACGGCTCGGACGTCTTTCTCTTCAAGATTCGTTCTCAGAAGCCTAGCTCCGCAATTTATGTCGTACCCTACGCCTCCTGGACTAACAACTCCCTCGTCATAGTCGGTTGCGGCAACACCTCCTATTGGAAAACCATATCCCTCATGTCCGTCTGGAAGGGCTATAGCCCATTTGTAGATTCCCGGAAGATGGGCGACGTTAGCGCATTGCTCTATCGTGAGGTCGGTTCTCATCTTCTCAAGAAGCTGTTCATCACTATAGATTCTTCCAGGAACACGCATGCCAGTCTTGTATGACTGAGGAATCTCCCAAACGTAATCTGAAATTTTCTTTACTGGAACCATTTCAGAAGATCGGGCAGATCGACCCTCTTCACTCAATAATCCATCCCTTCAAATCCTAGTTGGCTTCGTAACTATTTTCTATGGCACATTTAAACTTCTATCAAATGGGAAAGCTTTACTGGCAGAAACGATAGCGGACGTGTAAGTCAGAATTCTTACAGGTCCAGTATGTAGCGTACAACTACTAAGCCGGGTTTAGTTATTATCTCCATCTTGTGATAAGTTACAGCCTTCACCTCGACCTTTGGCCGATGCTTTTCCGGTGAATATGTCTCTCCCTGGGCTTTAGCCGAGAGCGTCAATGTTCCGTTGTCTCTGTCGATTGATGTAACGTTGAATTGAGAGTACAGTTTCATTTCAGTTTCAAATTTCAATAGTAATGTTTCAAGCCAACTGTAAAGTAGGGCGTATTCATCGTGGGCTTTCAATTGGAATGAATCACTTATCTTAGGCTCAATAGTTGACGTGTCAGCCATAGTGTCGAACATAGCAAGAGCGGCGTTTTCAAAGGCTTCTTCTAATGAGCGCCCATAAGCGGCTACATAAGCATCGGAGACATGCTCGAGGAACTCAAATCGTTTCTCAAGTGGTTCCGACATGAACAGATCAACCTCACGCATATACATAGGAGCCTATTTCAAATCCTTTCTCTAGGATCGAGTCCGAGTCTAACAAAGACTTTAAGATTTAGCGTTGCCGCTTACCCCTTTTCCAGAAACGCCGGGAAGATCTGCCGGGATAATGCTTGAGCAGATCATGCATCCCGTGGGCCGAGTGGACTAACCAAAACACAGTTTGGGTCTAGAGGCGCGGGCCTTGAGTCTGAAGAATGAGAGCCCGTGGCCCTAACGGGCCTCGAGGGTTCAAATCCCTCTCCCGGCGCCAAACT
>Ga0315282_10004390_pt1 | contig 24588 bp, 23 predicted proteins | sample YL17G07_20_MG_FD_203693 | JGI IMG/M metagenome (GOLD analysis project Ga0315282, IMG submission 203693) | Sediment microbial communities from Yellowstone Lake, YNP, Wyoming, USA - YL17G07_20 | ecosystem: Environmental > Aquatic > Freshwater > Lake > Sediment | place: USA: Wyoming | collected... | reverse complement strand
CCAGGGGAGACTAGGTTAATTAGCCTACATCCCTTTTATGGCTTCCGAGTGGTCGCGAGACGCCAATTGAAGCGCAACGCTAGTACATCATTTACCAGAAGTCTCACTCTCATGGCGTCTTTGACCAGTCTCAGCGTTGCGTCTAGACTGGTACTTGCAGGCGGACCGCCAAACGTGAAACCAGTTGCATTTCTCTGCCTGACTGCAGGCATTATCGGAGGCCCGGTGACCGGATTCGTTGTGGGGCTCTTGTCAATGCTCATTAGCGACATTTACTTCGGAGCCGGATACTGGACGATCATCGACTCAGCATCCATGGGAGTCATCGGATTCCTTGCCGGGCTTCTCTGGAATAGGCGAGCCAATGTAACGAGGACTGAACTTGCCGTGGGCGGATTCCTCCTGACTGCGATCTACGACGTGGCCGCATCTGTGATTCCGGCTTGGATCTTCGGGTACAGTTGGTGGATCGCTATCCTGCTGCTCTACTTACCGTTCCTTGCTGGGTTTGCTGTCGTGTATCCTTTCGGATTCGTTCACGAGCTGACCACAGCGGTTCTGATGGTCGCCATCGGACCTACCCTGATCAGCCGAGTCAGACAACTAGTCAATCACAATAGAAAGAGCTAGATAACAACCTCGAAAATTACTCAGTTGAAGTTACGTGCCTCCTTGTCCCGATAACAAATCGCAATACCAGAAACGATTCTCCCGTAGCACTATCTCTCCTGGACGGACGAGAACTGGGCGACTGAAGATCGGCCCGGCATGGACGAATGTGTGAAACTCTCCGTTTTCTCCGCATGGGTCGACATCGTGAGGCAAGTCTGCAAGAAGCGACTCGTCAAAGGCTCGTCCGGCAAACGACCGATCTAGAAACCGGGAATCCACGCAGACGAGAACCGCTTTGAATCCGTCTTTCAGGAAACTACTCGCCAGCTTGCGTGTGTCTCTCTTCCAGATAGGAAACACGGCTTCCATGCCTATTTGGGACAACTTCTCCTCACGATACCGTCGAATGTCTTCTAGGAAGAGGTCTCCAAACGCCACAGCTGCGACTCCGTCCATCTTAGCGCGGGTCAGCATATTTCGCATCGCAGATTCGTACTGCTCGTTACTCGACCCTTGAGGGATCGTGACCTTGATGAGTGGGAGGCCGAGAGAACTAGCCTGTTCCGTAAGCAAGGAAACGCGGACTCCGTGCATACTGACGCGATCATAACCCGCGGTAATCGTTGTCAACAAGGATCCGATCTTGTAGCGCGGGTCGCGGGAGAGCTCCATGAAGGCTATTGCGCTATCCTTGCCACCACTCCAAGAGAGAATCACTTTCCGCACCATTGCCACCATTCCCCAGAACGCCCTTGGGTTCTTTACCTCCTAGAAATTGGTCATGAAATGATGGCTGAATCAGAAACTTACACGAGGTCTTCTACTTACAGCACGAACTATCGGAGGAACCTCGGCCCATCTGCTGACTCTACGCACAACGGTAGGTATCCGCGCGTCACGGTTCCAAGGCCTCGTGTAAAGTATGCCCAAAGCCATGGATTTTGAAGCAATAAGTTGCATTAGCGTCGGGGAGTCATCGACAAGGACATCATAGTCTAGCCGTATCTTGGCTAGAGTGGATTCCGTTCGCACGAATCTGTCGTAAGGAACGGAATGAGCGTTCAACCATTCTTTCGCGGATGCGACGGTTCGAGCGCTTCTCCCTGTCACTACATCCACACTTCCGAACTCGCGCAGCAGCTTGACCTGCTCTCCGACATCTTCTTCCGTTGCAGGTATCCGTTCCCACTGCAGCCAAGCATCATCGAGTATTCTGAAGAATTCGTCTCGTTGGATCTTGACGACCTTCCAGACATCCCAAGCACGTATGTCTTCAAATGACAGAGACTGGCCGTGGCGCTGATTGTACAGCTCACACCAGCCGATCATAGCCTCCGCAAGGACACCGTCAAGATCCACTGCTATCTTCAGATCAGACATGCGTCATTTCTCCTTTGCAGAGACAAGGCTCGATCCAGCGTCAACATCGAGATCAATGTGCGACTCGTGAATAGTTGTGCCTTGCTGATATTGGCTAACCGTGATGAATCTTAGGCCAGTTTTCCGTGAACTTTCAGCTGGTACACAGCGAAATCCAACGCTAGTTCTTTGAGCTTTGCAGCTGTTGGGATACCGGTCTTCCTGTCCCAGCCGCGTATTTCGTAGTAGCTGTCGAGCATTAATTGGAGCTCTTCTTTGCTGATCTTTTGGCCTTTGTATTGCCCGTCGGGCAGTGGATCGGATAGCCGTTCCGGGAGCGCGTCATCCTTGCGTGAGAAGCCTTCTCTAACGTTGAAGGCTCTACAGATACGAGTTGTCTCGCGAGCGAGATCAACCCTCAGCAAATTGTCGGAAAGGTCGATCGTTTTCATCCTTGACCCGGATCAGGCAGAGCCATGGAGTATTGAAACTAGAACGCGAGAACGAGCAAAAGGATTCGGAGAAAAACAAGGATGGAGTGGGTCGGACTTGGCGGTCCGGCCCGGGTTCAGGTCCTATTCTATTCGTATTTCCTTGCCGCGTGGTTTCGGCTTTGTCTTTCGCAGTAACACTTCCAGTACGCCGTTGTTGTACGTCGCCTTGGATGTGTCAGGATCCACTGCGGTGGGTAGTTGAACCTCTTTGTGGTACTTTCGCGACGGGGTGTTGACTGAGATCGTCAGCAAGTCTTCCGCGCATTTCATCTGGATGTCTCTCTTTTCCACTCCCGGCAGTTCGGCCACGACTCTGACGTTTTCTGAGTCCTCTACGACGTCAACAAGCGGCTCGCGGGCATCGCTCGGTTCGAGCTTCGCTTCGGGGAGGCCAAACATGCCTCGTCTGCGCGATGGCTTCACGTTACCGAACTCTCTGACGATAGGCTTTCCGTCGGGGCCCATCGTCATAGAGTAACCGTATATGTAGGGGCCAAATTGTCGGACTGTACTGCCATCGGGCAGCTTCCGCTCTGTTACTGCATCTTTCGGCAGGTCTCTTGTCATATCCTTGAACATTCGCTCGAACATCTCATCGAACTGCTCAAACCATCTTTCAGGGGAGAAGAACGGCGACATGCCTCGTCTCCTCCTTGAGAAAGGCCATTCTGGCATATCATCGTCCCAATCAGACATGTCTATGATTCACCTCCTCTCGATTCATCGGTTTCCCTTTCGATCACTCGCCTAACACGCTCCAAGAAGGCCAAGTATTCTCCGAATAGATCTGATCCAAACTGTGTGAGTCTGTAGCTTTCGTCCTCTGCTTCGTTGATGATTCCGCTCTCAAGGAGGGTGGCAAGATTCTCGTAGAGCAACTTCGGGTTTATCACCCGTCGATAGTCTCTCTTCTTGAATCCTTTCTCCAAGAGCGGCGTAAGCATTCTGACTCTTGTCTGGTTTGTAAACATCTCCACCATTTGGATCACTTCCCTGAAGGTGTTGTCGATTTGTTCATCGAGCCAAGGAACGCGAGCCACGTCGAGCTTCCTATATTCCGTCCTGATCCTTGGAAGGTGAAGAGGGCTCGCTGAGAATGGATACAGGACAACCGCCCGTGCGTTACTTGCGTCCTCGACTACCCTGAGTTTCTCGAAGAGTTCCTCATCTGGTGCAGATGTTACGCAGAACACTAACGTCAAGTCCTCGTTGGTCACTCCGCAAACGTCTGCGGTTATCTTTGTTGAAGATCCGGATGAGGGGCCTTCTGTCCTCAGTGGGACTTCGATGTAGACGTGATCATTGCCTCTCTCGAATAGGATCCTTGCCGCATGGAACCTCTCGGCGAGATCGAGTTCCGATTCGCCTTCGCCTTCGTTCTTTCCGAATCTCCTTCGAAACGTGCCATAGTGCATGATATCCCGTGGTCTTATCTCGGACGGGTTGGGCGTGTCGAAGGCGAGCCTCATGGGATATCAGGCGTTACCAGAAGTAACGGTCGACATATAAATGTTACCTATGGTAACGCACGGTATGATGTTTCACTTCAAGCCGAGCAGCGCAGCGGCCTCGGGATAGAGCGAACGATCCTGATGTGGCAGGTACATTGATGCCGCAAACTCCTTCGAGAAGCCCGGATCAGCCCCGAGCTCGATGTACCTGACGCCTTCACCGATCGCCTTTGCCTCCTTCCTTGCTTCCGCTGAGATCAGGCACATCTTAGCCCCAGCGATGGCCGTGTTGCCGACAAACCTGATAACCTCCGTTGGAACTTCAGGGATCAGCCCCAGAAGCTTCGCGCTAGCCGGGTTCACGTAGTTCCCGAAGCTACCAGCGATGTAAACACGTTTCAGGTCGGCTGCCTTTACCCCGACGCGGCTCATGAGAATTGCACAGCCCGCATGAATTGCGGCCTTAGCAAGCTGGACCTCACCAATGTCTTTCTGAGTGATCGCAACCGAATCGCCTGTAGAGGTCTCATCCCCCCAAGCCAAGACGAACGCTCGATCACCCGAGACCTCGATGAGACGCTTGTTGTCGATTCTCTGGAACCGCCCTTTAGAGTCAATCACGCGACATTTCAATAGCTCCGCGACCGCGTCCAGTATCCCGGATCCGCAGATCCCAACTGGTTTGCCTTTGCCTACCGTCTCGTACTCAACATTCAGCGTTGATGGTTCAACTCGGACTCGCTCTATTGCACCATGAACGGCCTTCATTCCATGTCGGATGTGAGCCCCTTCGAACGCGGGACCCGAGGCACAGGAACATGAGACAATATCGTTTTTGTTTCCGACGAAGAGTTCGGTGTTCGTACCGATGTCGAGCATAAGAGAGAGCTCATCGGCCTCCCGTATCCCTGATGCGAGCACGTCTGCTACTGCATCTGCGCCGACGTAACCTGCGATTAACGGAAGCACGTGAACATTGGCATAAGGGTGAGCGAGTATCCCGACATCCTTTGCGTGGAGGTTAATCGCTTCCTTCAGTGCAGGAACGTATGGTGAGAGAGCGAGGTATCGTGATTCTATGCCGAGGATGAAGTGGTGCATCGCCGTATTGCCAACAATAACCAGCTCGTAGACTTGGCCTGGTGTGATTCGGGCCATCGTGCAAGATCGTTCCAGTAGTTGATTGATCGCGGAGAGGACACTTGATTTCAGTTTGAGCGAGTTCTCGTGCGCTTTCATCGCAAAAGACATGCGGGACATTATGTCCTCGCCATAGACCAGCTGAGGATTCTCAACGAACAGCGTGTTGAGGGCCTCTCCGGCCACGAGATCGACCAGAACACCAACCAGCTTTGAGGTTCCAATGTCAACCGCGTACCCGTACATCTCTGAGGTCGTGTCACCACGTTCCAACGCACAGACTTGGCTGAGAGTGGGAAGAACCGCAGTAACGTCCCATTCGCATTCCCGAAGGATCCGAGGGAGTATAGGCAGCAGATCGGGATCAATGTGAGGATTCGCCAGGCGCCCGTCACGTCGCAGGGCCTGTATGAGACGCTCCGAGTCGGGCAGAACGTCAGACAGCGTTGGCTGAGGAATTGTGACGTGCACCTTCATGACACTCGGGCTTAGTTGCACCTTCCGTTCTTGGCCAGTTGACTGGACCTGCCTGATTCTTAGCCCGGTCTCTTCAGGGATCTTGACGACGAGGTTCTCTTTCACATGGACTTGACAGGCTAACCTGTATCCCTGTCGAACCTCTCTCTCCGTGAGAAGATCCTGCTCTGAGTAGGTGAGTTCGCCGAGGCTTTCACCATTCTCCGCGAGGATGACTCGGCATTTTCCGCATGTTCCGTCGCCATTGCAGTCTGAGCGGATGAATACTCCAGATGCGTTGGCGAGGAGACGAAGGTTCTCGCCAGCCTGAGCTTTCACGATTCGTCCTTCTGGTTCGAATCTGATCGTCACCAAGTCTGTTGCCCACTTGTTGTCCGGCACGACTGTTAGGCTGGAGAGAGGCGAAGCCCTAGATGACTCGCTGTCTGAGATTAAGACTACGTCCCCATGATACAAGATACAGAACATGTTGCTTTCTTACAGCAGTTAGTGGAAGCGCGCCTCGATGCGATTATGAATTCGAACCACGGTCTGGCACCAGGTCCGCTACTATTTGTTCGTGTGAATTCCAACGGTTGGACATAACGCAAGGTCGAGGGGGGCTTGTTTGAGGTCACCCCCACCCCCCAATAGAGAGGGTACGGGCAGTTCCGAATATGGGCGCAAAGAGCCGGATTAGGCACTTTGCGTGTGAATCAAGCGAGAAAGGGGGCCAAAATGGAGGGATGGAGCCCCTCCGTGCACCTGACCTCTCGACGGCGAATGTATTACGCCCCTTTTTTGAGCCGGGATTGCGCTGGATGGGACATACCACGCTTCGTTTTGTAAATTATTCTACATAAAGCGCATAAATAGTGCGCAGAAAGATTTAATAATACAGAAAACGAACAAATTATCCGATCAGGGATGGGTGGCAAGATTGAGTCTTTACGCCGAAGAGAAGAATCTGCAGAAAGAAGTGAGAGAACTGACCGCTCCGACCGAAAGCGGAGCCACTGCCCAGAAAGCTCATCCTAAGCCTGAGAGGACCGAATTAGAGGCACAAGCCGCCAAACGCCTAGAAGTTGAACCTCAGCCTCTCATCGAGCTCCGCAGATCGGAGGCCATCTATGAAGAGGCAAAGAAGATCCTCCCATCAGGCGCCTCATCAAACGTCAGAATTCACAAGCACGAGCCCTTCCCAGTCATCTTCGAGCGCGGAAAAGGCTCGAGAGTCTGGGATGTCGACGGAAATGAATACGTTGATTACCTGTTGGCTTACGGACCTTTGATCCTAGGCCACTGTCACCCAACCGTCGTCAACGCCATCAGAGAACAGATACTCAAAGGAACAATGTTCGGGACAACTACCGAACTCGAAGTCGAAGTCGCGAAGAAAATCGCGAGCATGGTTCCGGGGGCTGAGATGGTGAGCTTCAGCAACACCGGCACAGAAGCGACGATGGAGGCCGTGCGAATTGCCCGCGCATTTACTGGCCGCGACAAGATCCTAAAGTTCGAAGGTCACTATCACGGCCACCACGACTACGTCCTATTCAGCGTGGAATCCCCATCAACCGTTGCCGGGCTTGAGTCTGCACCGGCCAAACTCGCCCTCTACCCAGGCATTCCGGAGGATATTGCGCACACGGTGATCGTCGCGCCTTGGAATAACCTCTCTGCGCTTGAGAGGACATTGAAGAAGTACGCAAGCGACATTGCCGCGGTGATCATGGAACCCGTCGTGGGAAGCTCGGGCGTGATCCCTCCCGCCGAAGGATACCTGAAAGGCGTTCGAGAGCTGACGCAGAAGCTCGATGTTCTGCTGATCTTCGATGAGATACTCACGGGCTTCCGTATCGCGAAAGGGGGCGCTCAAGAATACTACGGAGTCACAGCAGACCTTGCCTGCTTTGCAAAGGCACTCGGGAATGGCGCGCCGATAGCCGCTGTCACCGGCCGAAGAGACGTGATGGGAATGATAGGTCCTGGCAAGATAGGCTACGGCGGAACGTACAACGCGAATCCGCTGAGCCTATCCGTGTGCAAGGCCACCCTGGACGTCCTGTCGAAGAATGATGGCGAAGCTTTCTCGCGCATGAACTCAACGACCAAGAAACTGATGGATGGACTTCAACAAGCCTGTGATAGGACCGGACACGACGCAGTGGTTCAGGGGGTTGGCCCAATGTTCCAGCTGTACTTCACGAGGCTGAAGAAGATTGGCACTTACAGGCAGAGCCTGCAGTGCGACTATGAGAAGTTCAAGGACTTCCGCGAGGATATGCTTGAAAGAGGGGTCTACTTCCATCCCGACGGCACGGAGAGATTCATGGTCTCAGCAGTGCACACGACTGAAGACGTTGAGAAGACATTGACCGCTGCGGAAGATTCGCTGAGCAAGCTGCCCAAGAGATACTATAGGTCTCGGTCTAGAGATCGCTAGGCGCTCTCGACTGTTTGGGTCTTGCCGAAGTACAGACCGAACAGCCAGTCCAAGCTCCCTGACAGTGTTCGCCAGTAGAACATCGCGAAACCCTTCTTCATCATGTAGCGTATTCGTGATGGGTGTATTTCCTTCACGGGCATGTCGTATGATCCGACCACGAATGCCGCTTTGCCTGAACCCATCTCGAATGGACAATTGATTCGGCCATTGTACTTGTAGAGCTTCTTTCTTTGACGGATTGCTGAAAGGATGTTGTCCGTCACTGTGATTGCTTGAAGGTGCGCTGTAACGCCCGTCTTTGAGACAGGGATGTTCGTGGCATCACCGATCGCATAAGCATTCTCGTAGCCGGTGATTCTCATTGTGTTCTTGTCTGCTGGGATCCATCCGTCGGCATCTCCGATTCCAGACTCAACGACGACGTCTGCGCCTCGGTGTGGCGGAACCATGATGAGCAGATCGTACGACAGCGATTCGCCTTCGAGTGAGTATATCTCTTTCTTGGCCGGGTCCACGGATTCCACGTTGAAGAAGGTTACGACCTCGATTCCGCGTTCCTTGAATAGTGGCTCGACAACTCTCGACATCGGTTCAGCAGGGTACGGGCGCGGATATGGCGTGAGAAAAGTCAACTTCACTTTGTCGCGCATTCCACCTTTTCGAAAGTAATCGTCCATGAGAAAGGCAGCTTCGTTCGGAGACGGCGGGCATTTGTGCGGAACCCCCGCGATTCCAACCACCACATGCCCTCCGTCGAATTGCTGAATCACATTCCAGATCTTCCTTGACTCCTCTGGGCTCGTGTGAAAATTCAGTGCGGCTTCGCTGAATCCTGGAATTGCTTTGGGATTGGGAACACTCCCGGTAGCGATGATCAGGTAATCGTAGTGAAGCTTCACTCTCGATGCCAAGGTCACGACTTGGCTCTTCAGATCGATTCTCTCAGCGCGGTCTTCAACTAGGTGAACGTTCTGGTTTACTAGGGAGCGTTCTTCTCGGACGATCTCGGTCGGATCTTGACCGACAAAAGCGACATGCAAGTATCCAGGCTGGAAGATGTGCTCGTGAGATCCCAACACCAAATGTACTTGGACTCTTCCAGCATTGATCTCGTTTCCAAGTTGTTTGGCGAGTAGATTGGCGGACAGCGTGCCGCCTGAGCCGCCGCCGACCACTACAATGTTCACTGAAGGCTCTTGCATTCTGGATCTGCTCGGCTACCTGCCCTTCTTGACGACACAGACCTGAATGCGGAGGTAGTCCTTCTCGTCGATGACTGCGACGATTTCGTTTCCGCTTCGCCTCGCCCAGGCTTCCGTATCGCTTCTCGCCGCGGGATCGGTTGCCAAGAGTTCGATGACATCGCCAACGTTCGCGTTGCGGTAGGCTCGGAAGAGGTCCGTGATCGGTCCAGGACACATAGTTCCACGTGAGTCCACAACCGTTGTCGGCTTGACGCCGGATTGAGAACTGGACAAGATGCTTTGCCTCCCTAGACGAATAGGGTGATCGCGTCCTCAGAAGCCAGCTCAAGGTATGTTGCCGCGCCGATTATGTCGTCTACTTCTGGGATCAGGTCTTCTCGCTTGAGGCCCATCATGTCCATTGTGGGCGAGCATGCATGGAACTTGACGCCCGAATCCTTAGCTGTCTTGATCATTTCTCTGATGCTGGGCATTTTGATTTTCTTCATCTTCCCCTGCATCATGCTTGTAGTCATACTAGTCATCCCTGGAAGCATTCCGAGAATGTTCGGCATCGGCAGCGCCGGGTTCCCGACCGGCGAGATCTTCAGAGAGTCAATGGTCTTCTTCGATATCATATTCATGCCCCAGAACGTGAAGTAGAGATGCACTTCCATGCCCATCGCTGCGCCCGTTGTAGCGAGCATCATGGGAGGATACGCCATGTCTAAGCTGCCCTTTGAACAAACGATGACTAGTTTGTTACGCTTTTCCCCTTCTTTCGAAGTTACCATATCTCATTCATCTCCTACGAGCGGTTTGGCGCTGACACCAACTGGACTAGTTTCGAATCCTCACTCGCTTGATGGATCAAGACATCTCGCATGATGTCGCAGGCTTTGTTGATGCGCTTGTCCGAGATCCTGTACAGTACGGTGTTTCCTTCTCGTCTCTCTATCACCATCTTTTGGTGACGCATGATGGCCAAGTGTTGCGAAACGTTCGCCTGCCTGAGTCCTGTCGCTAGGCACAATTCGGTCACACTCTTCTCCCCCTCTCGCAGCTCGTGTAGGATCTCAAGACGCTTTGGATTCGCAAGAGTTTTGCAGATCTCCGATTGACGTCTGAGTACTTGCCTTTCGGCTGGTGCCAGCATACCGTTCGCCAACATTCCAAAAGATGCATATTCTTATATACGTATCGACAGCGGCCACGTTGGCAGATCCCAGGCGACATACTGATCGGTTGGATCGAACTAATGTAGATCCGAAACGTTAATACTCGTTCGAATGTGAACTAGCGACGGAGCCAGAATAGATGCCTATCGAACTTAACGAGGAAGAGATACCGTTCTTTGCTGAAGTAATTGCTGGTGGGCGAATAACGATCCCAGAAGAGATCAGAAAGATCTTCGAAGTTCGGGACGGAGACCATGTGTTCTGCCGGATCAAAATCGTACGCAAAGAGCGCGGAACCACTAATTCCAAGCAAACGAAGACTCCGTGAGGAATCCTACAGGACCCCTCTGTGTGCCTAATTGTTCGCTCAAGTAGTTAGTATCTCAGCTGGTTGCCGAATTCAACTCGCTTTCTCTTGCCTCGCTTGCTGACAATAACAGCCACCGCTACAAGTAGAATCAGCACAAGCACTACACCAGCTATGATCATTGGGACAGTCTCAATGTAGAATGTCGCGATCGTGATATGTCCAACCGCAGCCTCTGGCGAAGAGTACATGGAACTCTGCGCGAGTTCAAGATGGCTGAGCGCTTGCTCTCGGAACGGGAGCAAAGGACCTAGGAATTCTGCTTCTGCTCGTAGCTTGGCGATACGAGCGCCAATGCTGGACAGGTCGACGAGTTCGAATCCCCACTCTGTGAACTGGGGCGAGAGGTCAGAACGAGCGGCTAGACCCAACTCGTAGATGGCGACGTTTGTAGATGTCAATCCGTCTTTGAGCTCATGTAGCTGGGTGAAGAACCTCGAGTACAGAGAGAGGCCTCCGTACTCGTTACCGAGCGTCTTGAAGACTTCGTAGCTTGCCGCATAGTACTGGAAGAGTGACCCGGCTGTTCCTCCGGGCCGCCAGTACTGGATCATGCCGTAATTCCCGTTGAGTCCGCTTGCAGTAGTCTCAAGATCTGCGTCAGTGGACGTAACGTCATAGTCGAGCGATTTCCCCATCTGAACGGCTATGTAGTTTGCCAAGCCCTCGTGAACCCACAGCAAATTAGGAGAGATTCCTGCGTGCGCCTCATACTGATGAGTCAGCTCATGAACAGCGATTGTTTCCATCGTGCCAGGTAGTGCTCGGAAATAGAAGAGGTTCAGGTAGATGGCACCCGTCTGGAAGCTGGAGGGATCTATCGGAGTATAGCCGCCGATGCTTAGCTCTGGAAGGGAGGATGGAGTGAAGAATCTCATCGAGATTTGATCCACTGTGCCGTTGAATAGAGCGTTCATCAACGGGATGGCCTTCCTGTAAAGCTCAACTATCTTGGTTCCCAAGTCCAAGTACCGACTCGGCACATCTGCCCTCACTTGTTCTTCCTGGATGTGACTTGTCTGCTGAGCCCAAGAGACCTTGAACGTGACTGCAATCCGTGATTTTGACCCGAGATTGAACAGGAGGTCTACCGTGGAGCCATATGTCTCGACCTGTGCAGGGGCAGGTTGAACTTCGTCCAGAGACTCAATCCCATCGGGAAACGTCAATTTGGCTTGCACTTTTGCAGATGAGGGTACTCCAATCTGAGGGGAGTAGAAGAACCCGTTCGGCTCCACTATCATCGCACCATTCGTCATGTTGAAGCGAAGATCCATGGAGAAAGGGTCACTGCCAGACGTGTATGAGAAGGTCAGATTGTCATAGAATGGGTGAACGAGACCCTCTTCGCCTGAGCGATACGGTACGCGCGTCATCGACGTGATCGTGCCCTTGAGCGCCACAACAGTGGTCTCAGTGAAATTCTTCGGGACAGCAATCCACGATGAGCCTGGGCCCACGAAGCCACTATCGTACAGTACTTCGACGGTGGTCAAGCCATCATGATCAAAGGTCATGTTGTATGTGTACTTCTGAACCGGTTCCTGACCCAGGACGGGAACAATGGAGGTTACAAGAAACAAGCAGACCGCGATTACTGCGACCAACCTCGTTCGTGTCATAACCAGTATCATTGAGGATCAGACGACCAATAGACTAGGAAACTCGCCTGCACCTGTCGGCAGGCTGGCGTTCGACATGAGCTCAGATATGAACGTATGGTAGCACGAAGCTTGTGCATCCGATGGAACACAGAGTATCGCGATTTGAAAACGCGAAAACATTATAGAAGGAGAACTTGACTGACAGAAAGCCAAGGCTCGAAAACGTTGCCGCTTGAGAACTTCCTTTTCGGTTATGTTCAATTGTTGATTGATGCAGACTTATACTCGTCCCGTGTCGCCATACCCCTAGAACTGGATGATGTTGTATGGCCCAGAGATCTAGTACCGGCATTATTGTAGTGCTGATCCTGCTGTTGATCGGCTTGCTCTTCGTGGTCCCAATGATTGGGATGTTCATGTGGGGCCCGATGATGGGACGGGGAATGATGGGGGGATGGGGCTATCCCACCGGAATGCGGTGGGGCGGGGGATTCATGCTCGTAGGCGCGCTTATTCCGCTCGCATTCATCGTCCTCTTGATCGTGGGCGCCTATTACCTGTTAACATCTCGAGGTCAAACAGCCGAAAGTGAAAACGCATCGAGGATTTTGAACGAACGCTACGCAAAAGGGGACATAACCAAGGAGCAATACCTCGAGATGAAACAGAACCTCACCAAGAAGTGATCCAAGATGGAGAAACGTACAACTGGGTTAGTTCTCATTGCGGTTGGACTCATCGGTCTTCTCGCAATGCCGCTTTACGCCGGTTTGGCCTGGAGCCAGCAGGCAGGATACGGTCCTGGTACGATGGGACAATGGCCTTGGCAGCGTCAAGCTCCGCCGCCCGCACCGATTACTCTTGACGAAGCCAAGACGATCGCCCAGCAGTATCTCGTGTCTTTGGGCAACCCCAACCTTGCGATCAAGGAGATTATGGAATTCCAGTACAACTTCTACATCATGTACTACGAGAAAGACACGGGTCTCGGAGCCTTTGAGATGCTAATCTGGAAGCAAGCGCCACCTCAGGGAATGATGGGCAGTGGAATGGGAATGGGTGGCGGCATGATGGGCAGAGGCATGATAACTGATGCAATCATGCCTGAACCTGGACCCAATATGATGTGGAACACGAAGTACAGCATGATGCGGGGCATGATGGGATCACGTTCACAGGCAGGCGCCTCGAGTGAGATGCAAGTCAGCGAACAAGGTGCCAAGTCGATCGCTGAAAGCTATTTGTCACAGAACTTTCCCGGAGCTCACGTTGAGGGCGTTACTCGCTTCTACGGCTACTACACGATCGATTTCGAAAAGGATGGGAAGATCATCGGCATGCTGAGCGTAAACGGGTTCACAGGAGAGGTCTGGTACCACAGCTGGCACGGCTACTTCATACAGGAGAAGGACTTCTCCTAGAGTCTCGCACACGATTCTCTAAGACATGCGATTGCCCGAATCATCACTAGATATTGTAGCGTCGATCAAATGTGCCCATAGGATCGGTTCCTTGTATCAGACACGCCCAACTAGGCGCAGTACGGCCCGTGAGGTGTACAGCGCTGAGGCCACTAGGGTTGCGAGTACAATCGTTGCTGTGGGGAACATCATGAGAATAGATGGTGCACCAACAGTCGCGATGAAAGCCAAAGCAGCAAGGGCTCCGAACAAGATGCACAATGTGGGCATCTCAAGTCTCTTTGCTGTGCGTCGTGCTCTGGGGAAATATGTCAACACTGCCACAGCTGGTGGGGACAGGTAGACTATGCCTATGAGCGAGCTGATCAGAAGCCCGGACACAACCGCACCCGCCTCAAGGCTTGATGGGAAGATGTAGAAGACCGCCGCGCCCATTCTCAGAATTCCCATGAGCGGATAGAGCATCAACTTCGTGACGGTTCTCGCGAGTGAGTATTCTCTGATGAACTGCGCAACAGATGGGCTGAAGGAGTAGTACCACATGTTGAAGGCGATCATGAACTTTGATCCTGTGTTCGTCTTCAAGATTGAGTTGTCACGGAAATCCCTCAGGAACTGAACCTCGTCAGACAGCTCAGAGCCGTAAGTGGCAGTAGCGATCAAGCAGTGTCCTCCTGCAACAACTTCGACAGTTAGGGTCGCAGTGCGAGTTAACGCGCCACTTGTGCCCGTTATCGTGATTGGGTAGCTACCTACTGGGGCACCCGCAACAGTGACTGTCAGGACAGATGATGCCATTCCACCTGCTGGAGGTGTCACCGGCGTCGTTCCGAAAACCAGATTCAAGCCTGCCGGAGCTCCGGAACTCGTAAGATCCACTGGTGCGGTGAAGACTCCTACAGACTGCACAGTTATCGTTGAAGGTGCAGAGGCGCCTGGACTCAGAGACATCGAGGACGGAGACACGGTAATCGCAAAATCAGCTGTCCCTGCATTGATCTGCACCGCCACATCAGCCGTATGAACAAGCGCGCCGCTCGTTCCGGTAACACGATAAGTAAACGGTCCGGTCGAAGCACCTGAACTTGCGGCAATCGTTAGAATCGATGTTGCTATCCCACCAGATGGAGGTGTAATAGGAGAGGGGAGTGTCGGCACCACTCCAGTAGGAGCTGCTCCCATCCAAGAGCCGGAGAGATCAACGGCCGCGCTGAACCCATTGAGTGAAGTTACTGTGCAAGTGCTCGTCCCCGTCCCCCCTTGTGCCACACTCATCGATGCTGGATCGCACGCGATGCCAAAGTCCGGAGTAGCCACAGGGGCCGAGGCGACAGTGATGTGTGCCCAGTTCTTGGCGTTGAGAGAAGGCCAATCTCCCCAGTATCCTGAAGCCTCCTCCCAGTACTCCAAATGGAACCCAACCGTGTTTCCAGCGGCTAGGCTAAAGTCATGCGCGTCATCGGCCGAGTTAAGCGGGTGGCTCATCTCGAAGTAGTTGTAACCGCCAGAGCCAGAAGACTTTCCTTGCCCATCAGAAGTTCCTCCTTCAGCAGTGTCGAACTTTGTGGTGGGGCCCCAAAACAGATCCATGAACGTACCATCCCCCATCAAGCCAAGTATGTCGTCCCCAGCCTCGCGGACGCCATTGTTGTTGTTATCGAAACCGAAATAGAGCCTGTCCATGACCGTGAGGGAACTGTCATGGACCTTCACAGCCAAGTACAGGTTCTCGGCGTCGTTCATAACCCATAGATGACCTACGAAGATCGAACCGATTGAGAATAATGCATGGGAAGCGCTGGCCCATTCGGCGTCTCCGACCACGCCATCTATGACCGGGGCTGCTGAAGCCCAAGCCGTCATGGTGGGAGGAGCTGAAGCTATCACAATGTCGGCCCAACCTGTTGCGTCCGCTGTCGCCGGAGCGGGCCAATAGTCCTGCCCAACTGGTCCATCTAGGTACAGGAGCGTGAAACCTACAGTGTTCAACGGCGGCAGGCTGAAATCATGCGCATGGTCGGCTGAGTTCAGAGGATGAGACAACTCAAAGTGGTTGTAGCCTCCATGTGCCGCACAGGCTCCCGACCCATCAGTCGTGCCTCCGAAATCGACGTCTTTTTGCATAGTCGGAATCGCTTGTAGAAACCTGTCCAGAAATCCTGTCGCACCTGTGACGTATGCAATGCCATCATCACCTGATTCGAAGGTCCCATCGTTGTAATTATCGAAGTAGAAGGCGACCCCGTCAGGCGTGGGATCAGTGCTGAAAGTCGAATCTGCCATCTTGACGGCAAGGTATAGGTTGGTCGCATCGTTCATCACATACAACGTGCCTGCGTACGGGTTTCCTCCTATCGTCATGGTGAACGAGGACGAGGCAGCGGTCTGCCATTCCGTCGTGCCGATGTCGCCATCGATCGACGGCGGGGTCGGCGCCCACCCTTGGAAAGTGTCGCCCGGTACGTGGCCCGATACGACGGGTAGCTGAAGGCTCCCGCTGCTGACCGATAGGATCGCAATCAACGCTACGGTGAAGAAGACTCTACCCTTGACGAGACGGCTGCAAAACCCCTTTGAACTGACGCTCTTGGAATTCATACAATTCTTTCCTCCTTAGGATGATAGCTACTTACGCTACGCCCCACGCCCCCTGACGCTAGAGTGCATAGAAGCATCAAACTCCATACGAGCGCACAATTGATCTGAGGACGCTAGTACCCTAGGTATGCCTTTGCATGCATTTCAGACTTTTGGGCTCATCCTAAGATACCACTCGTGATGCCCTCATAATCATGGCAAATCTCTGAGCTGCCTCAGCCAATGTGAGCGCATTTCTTGACAACCACATAGATCATCGTTGAACGAGATAGTCGTAGCCACCATGGGCAATCGGCGGAGGTGCCTACGCACCTGTCGGACTTAAGGGACGGCGGCCCGAATCATCGTCGCTTAGGTGAGTTGTTTGAAGACTTACCCCGAGCTCGCGGTCGTTGTGAAGAGAGAGGATAACGAACGCCGGAACCTCCGTGAGGCCAAGATCGGAACACAGAGGATCGACATCGAACTCGTCGAACAGTTACGCTTCAAAGCATCGTTTGGAGGCTTCGATTTCACGATCGATGAGCCGCCTGAGAGAGGCGGCACCAACGCAGGGCTCCCGCCGCTCGCCTATTTCTTGGCTGGGGCCGCGTCGTGCCTCATGACTCAGTACGCGAAACTCGCCATATCGAATAGCATTCCGCTCACGTCAATGAAGGCTATCGTGCGGGGGCATTTCGATAGGCGGATGGGGAGATCGTTCAGGGATATGATCTACGATATCGAAATTGAGAGCCCGGCTAGTGAAGATACAGTCAGGAAACTGGCCCGGGAAGCCGAAGTGATGTGCTATGCGCACAACACTCTCAAGAAGGCGGTTCACATGCAAACAAACTTGACGTTGAATGGGAGGCGCCTCGAGTTCTAGCAGCGTATCGTCCAAGCCAAGTTGGGCATAGAGTCTTATTCCTTGAATTTCAGGTCAAGCTCGACATCTAGGCCTTCGAACGCGTCTTGTACGTCCTCGGCTAGGCTTTTTGCGAGTTCGCTCTCTGGTTTCGCTTTCAAGTCGAGCGTGATCTTCTTGCCTTGCACCTTCGTGCCTTGCAATATCTTGGCGGAGATTATGTCAACCCCCTGAACCGGGTCAAGTACGCCCCGCAGAATCTTGTTGACGAAGGGCTCGTCTATCTTGACGCGCCCTCTCTTTGCCTCGTATTTGAGAAAGGCCGTCTCGAGCCCTTGCCTTGAGAGTACGGCGCAGTGAAGCTTGATTCGCGGAAGACCGCCGAGCGTGTCAGATATGTCCTTGAACGTAACCTTCCTCGCCTCGTCGATTGTCTTCCCTTTCACCATCTCCGTCATCATGGAACTCGTTGCGATGTTGGCGGCGCATCCGTATGATTCGAACTTGATATCCTTGATCTGATCGCGGTCCGGGTCGAACTTCAAATAGAGCTTGATCAGATCGCCGCAGGCAACGCTGCCAACCTTGGATGTGACGTCAGCGTCCTCCATGACGCCGACGTTTCTCGGGTTCTTGAAATGATCCATTACCTTCTCGGTATACCCGAACTTCTTTGCCAGTGTTTCCGACATCGCCATCACTTCTTCTCATGCGCCCTTCTTGCAAGCGGGCTTTGAGCTCTAAGAGTGTCCACGACTTGTTTGACCGTTTCGGTCGCGTAGGCCAGGTCTTGTCTTGTAGTCCACTTTGAAAGGCTCAGGCGGGTTGAGCTGTGAGACTCCTCCAGCGTGCCTCCGATGGCTCGAATGACGTGACTTGGCTCGAGCTTCTGACTGTAGCATGCTGAGCCAGTGTTCACGACAAGTCGTTTCAGGTCTAGGTGCATGAGGATCGCCTCACCTTCGACATACCTGAACGATACATTGACGTTGTTACAGAGTCTGCGTTCGCCCCTTGGCCCATTTAAACGTGAATCAGGGATTGCCGAGAGCGATTCGATCAGCTCATCTCTTAGCCGACGCATCCTCACGGCATCATCTCCGGTCAACAGTTCTACAGCCTTAGCAAAGCCAGCAATACCTGCCACGTTTGGGGTTCCAGGCCTCAGCCCCTTCTCTCTATCATCTCCTTCGAGGATTGGCTCGAGCTTGACACCGTCTCTCACGTAGAGGGCGCCGACCCCCTTGGGACCGTGAATCAGATGTGACGACATAGAAAGCAAGTCGACCTTCATCGCTTGAACGTCGATCTTTTCCTTGCCGAAGGACTGAACAGCATCGCAGTGAAAGAGAACTCCACTATTCCTGGCGATCTCTCCTATTGCTGCTATGTCCTGTAGTGTACCTATCTCCTGGTTTGCGTGTTGGACTGACACCAAGCGGGCGTTTTCCAGGCTCGTTTTCAGACCGTTTAGATTAACGAAACCTTGGCGATCAACGTCGAGCAGGGTCTTCTCGAAGCCTTGCGTGGTGAGCTTGTCGATAATCCGGAGAATAGATGTATGCTCGATCCTGCTTGTGATGAGGCGTTTTCCCTTGTAGTAGTTGGAGCGTGCCGCTCCGAAGATGGCTATGTTGTTGCTTTCGGTTCCGCCTGAGGTGAAGATTACTTCCTCTGGGCTCGCGTCGATCTTTTTGGCGATTGTCTCTCTTGCTCGTTCGATGGCTTCGCCAGCTTCTTCCTCTAGTTTGTAACCGAACTCGCCAGCTGGAACACCATATTTGTCTACCATGAACTTTTGGACTAGATCTAGGACGGCGGGGTCTAGCCTAGTCGTCTCTGCATTGTCGAGGTAGACGATCTCTCGCTCCTGTTCCTCAGGAGCAACAGATTGTGGCAAGTTGAATCGCCCGGGAGGAGCGCGAGGCAGAGTTAAAACCTGTCCCTTTACAGCGCAGCAGATTCGCCAGTGGCCTCCCCATTCTCTCACGGTTGTCGTGTCTGCCGATATTGCATTGTGGCTAGCATGTCATCGGGATTAACTTGGCTGCGTTCACATCAATAATACCTTTGTCCGTCAATCGAATCTCCGGTATCACAGCAAGCGAGAGAAATGACATGACCATGAAGGGCGATGAGAAAGCACAACCAAAGTTCCTCACTACTTCAGAGAGACATCTCTCGGCATGGTTGACCTCCTCAATTGATCGTGTGGACATTAATCCTGCAAATGGGAGCGCGAGTTCAGCCATTATCTTCCCATCTTTGGCCGCGACCAGCCCACCTTGGATTCTTGCGATCTCATTGGCTGCAAGCGCCATGTCCGAATCGTTTGTGCCGACGACGCAGATGTTGTGGCTGTCATGAGCGACACTGCTCGATATTGCGCCGGCCTTAAGTCCGAAGCCTCTTACGAATCCTCGGCCGATGTTGCCGGTCCGCTTATGCCTTTCTATGACGGTGATCTTCAAGATATCCCGTTCGAGATCGCTTTGGATCTGGTAGTCTCTTACGGTCGTCTCTTGACAGGTCTTCTTGGTGAGTATCTCACCTGACGTGTCTATCACCACAATTCGTGCTCTACCGTCCTTCATTTCCGACTTGACCACGAAGTCTGATGGCCTCAGCTGTCGCTTCAGATGGACTGTTCTGAGCGATCGTGGAGGAAAACGAGGAGAGGGGACTTCTTTGGCTAGAACCCCATCTTTGGCTACTATTCGTCCGTCGGCGATCACGGTCTCAGCCTTCATGTTTGAGAGGTATCTGGTTAGGACAATATCAGCCCGCTTTCCAGGGGCTATTCCGCCGATCTCATCATCAACTCTGAAGTGCTCCGCTGTGTTCAACGTGGCCATGCTAATGGCGTCGATTGGATCCATGCCCTCTTCGATCGCTCTCCTTACGTTGTGATCCATGTGACCCAGTTTCATGAGATCGCTTGCATGCCGATCGTCGGAGACCAAAACAGTGCGCCTTGAACTGAGGTTGTGACTCCTGATCGCGTGAATCAGAGTCGACAGGTTGTGCGAGGTGGATCCTTCTCTGATCTCCACAACGCATCCGAGGCGAATCTTCTCCACCAGCTCTTCCTCGGTTGTGCTTTCGTGATCCCCGCTGATACCTGCTGAAAGATATCCGCTCAGCTCCCTGCCTAGCAAGCCTGGCGCATGCCCTTCCACGACCTTTCGTGCCCTTCCTGTCTGCTCAATCATTAGGCGGAGATTGCGGTCGCCTGCGAGAACGCCTGGGTAGTTCATGACTTCGCCGAGGCCAACGATTCTTGGCCATTTGAGCATCAACTGGACTTCTTTCGGCCCAATTTTTGCACCTGCGGTTTCCAGATTTGTCGTGGATGGAACACAGGACGGCACTTGGACGTAGACTTTCAATGGGATCTTTTCGGTTCGCGCTATCATGAGCCGGACACCTTCTACACCAAGAACGTTCGCGATTTCGTGCGGATCGATCATGACAGCCGTGGTTCCTCTCGGAACCACGACCCTAGCAAACTCCACTGGATCGAGCATCGTACTTTCTATGTGAATGTGACCATCAATCAATCCTGGAAGCGCATAGAGCTGATCTGCCTCAATCACTACTGACTCGGGTCCGACTAATGGCTCGTAATCGCCGACGGCAGCAATTCTTGCGCCTTTCACTGCGATCGTTGTCTTGGGGCAGTACTCGTGCGAATATACGTTGACAAGTGTAGCTCCTTTGATCACGAGATCTGCCGGAGCCTTGCCTGCAGCTACATCGACCAGCTCAGCATGCTTAGCCAAGATTCAGCAGCTCAAAGCAATTGTACTTCACTCATATTTCACACACGCGCAAGTGGCAAACCTTTTCTTGCAGTCGAACTTCCTACTCTCGGTCTGTCTTATGGCGCGAAAGTTGTTCTGGGAAGACGCATACATCAGGGAATTTGATGCCACCGTCAGTTCTGTAGACGGCAATCAGATTGTGCTAGATCAAACCGCATTCAATCCTCGCGGCGGAGGCCTAGTTGGCGACACAGGAACATTGAACGGAGTGAAGGTTGTCGACACGACCAAGTCGACCGGAGATTCGATCGCACACATCTTGGAAACTGCGAGCATATTCGCTGCTGAGAATTCAGTTCACGGTGTTCTCGACTGGGACAGAAGGCACAGAATAATGAGGATGCACACATCCGCCCATCTCCTCAGCGCTATCTTCAACAAAGAGACCGGCGCACTCATCACAGGAAACCAAATCGAGCCAGACAAGTCGAGAATAGATTTCAGCCTAGACGATTTCGACAGAGAAAAGATGCTTGTCTACTGTGCTCAGGCAAACGAAGCAATCACGAAGAACCCGCCTGTGAAGACATACTTCATGAAGCGAGAAGAGGCACTTAAGATACCCGGAATAACCAAACTTGCCAGCGTTATGCCGCCTGAGGTGAAAGACCTACGGATAGTGGAGATCGAAGGATACGATCTACAAGCTGACGGCGGAGTGCATGTGAAGAATCTCGGCGAAGTCGGGAAAATAGAGCCACAGAAATTCGAGAACAAAGGCAAGAGTAATAGAAGAATGTACTTCACGATTCCATGAAAACGTCGAAGACCGATCACTGCCGTACTCATCCATGCGTGTGGCCTGACCGATAAGCCGAATGTGACAGAGATGCGTCGTGTTCGTCGGAGAGAACGCCTCACATCTCGAGAACGCGTTCTGGCTGCAATCTCACTCCATGATCCCGACAGAGTCCCTATGGCGCTCTCCTTCTATCCGACGCTGCTTCCTCAAACTAAAGGAGACGACGCGGACGAGCAGCTTGGAACAGATGTTCGGTTCGTTGAGTTTGACCCGCCGAGTGAACAAAGCAAGTTCCTACAATACCTTGAACACCTCCCCAATCGCATCAGCATCGGCAGTCTTAGGACATTGAGAACGTACTCCGAATGGGGATATCACTCAGAAACGACCGGATCGGAGCCGCTGACGAACGCGCGTACCCTGAACGACTTGAAGGCATTCTCTTTCCCGAATCTCCTTGAAAAACGACGCTATGAGCATTTGAGAGAAAAAGTCGAGAAGATCCATTCAAGAGGAATAGCGGTAGCGGGTCTTCCGCCTCACATGGGAGGGGAGATCTTCGAGGCGGCCCAACGGCTGAGAGGTTTCGAGCGACTGATTTCGGACTTCTTTCGTAATCCCGAGTTCGTCGAGTACCTCTTCAGCCAGCTTGCGAATATCGCCTCGCATAGCGCTGCAATCCTTGCCGCTGCTGGCGTTGACGTAATCTGTCTCGATGATGATGTGGGTGAACCACGTCGCATGATGATAGGTCCTGATCTTTGGCGTCGGTTCTTGAAGGGCCCTCTTTCTCGCATAATTAGGACGGCCCGTGCCGAGAATTCGTTAGTACGGATGCTCTACCATAGCGACGGATACATTGAGCCGATAATCCCGGACTTGATCGAGATCGGAGTGAACGTGATAAACCCCGTTCAGCCTGATGTGATGAACCCGGCAGCGCTGAAGGAGGAGTATGGAGGCAAACTCGCGTTCTGGGGAACCGTCGGAACCGCCTCAGACTGGACCTATGGGTCGCCAGCAGTGATCGAATCTGAAGTGAAGCAGCGTATCGAGACCGTTGGCAGGGGAGGAGGACTTGTAATAGCCCCAGCGTACGATCTCGAACCCGATGTCAAGTGGGAAAATGTCTTGGCCTTTGTAAAAGCAGTCCAGAAATACGGATAGGATTTACGAGGTTACTGAATTCTGACTGTCGGCGGTTGATAGTAGTACATCTGGCCAGGAGACTGAACTAGGTACATCTGTGGCGGAGGCTGATACACGTAACCAACCGGTGGGGGCTGACACACATAGCCCTGCAGCGGCGGCTGATAGTACACCTCCGGAGCCTGAGGAATAGCACACTGCTGAGGGAGATAATACTGCACAGGCAGGTAACATGTATACGCGAGCGGGGGTTTCGGCACGCAGAAGTAGGACAATTCCTGTTCCCTTGACGAGAATGATGGACTGAAGCGAATAAACGTTCCGCCAAGCCTACGAGGCACATTCCACTGATTATGATAAACTCCGGCCTGAAGAAACCTAGGTTTCGCAGGAGATTGTGAATGGCGTCGGGCTGATTCCGCCGGTTTGAGCGGCACCCGCCATTTTCAGGGCCGCTGATGTTTAGGGAATTATCTCGCAACTGTTGTACTTCGGGTACTGGAAGTCTTCTAGGCGGATCGTTCCTTCGTCTAGCAGATGAGTGACTTCTGGCAGGGCTTCGCGTAGGGCGTCTACCATGTTCTTGACCGTGCCGCAGACTTGGCTGAATCCTTCGTCGCCCCATAGTTTCGTTGCGTTTGCGTAGAGGCACCGTCCTCCGCAGACTTGGTAGATCTCGCATCCCGTGCATGGCTCGGACACAAACACGGCGTCTCTCAAGCTCTCTGGAGCGGTTTCCTGAATGTTACCCAAGTAGTAGTCTTTCATGCCCGCCATTACCGGGCATGGCGTTATGTTTCCGTCCGTCTGGATGTTGAACATTGTCCATCCGGCGCCGCAGCGGAGTAGGCTCGACTCACCCGTCAGTAGTGACTGCATGACCCCTACAAGCGGGTAGAGTCTCAGGACTTCCCCGTTCTTCTTCATGTGCTCGATCCATGCGTGAATGAGTCTCCTCAAGCGGGGATTGTAGCTGCCAAGCGCCCATTCTGCGAATTGTCGTTTCGGGAAATCGTTTTGCCAAAACAATGCGTCAAGTTGCCAGTGAACGGACGACACGGGCAATTCGCCGCCTTGAATCAGTCCGAGGACTTGGCGGTCGATCTCGGTCTCCTCTCCCACCGTCATCCGTGCGACTACCTCACCGTTGAAACCGTTCTCGCGGATTCTCATGAGGTTCTCCGCAACATTCCGGTAGGTTCCCTTTCCTCTGTAGTAGTCCGTTAACGCCTCGTCACCGTCGACCGATACTAGAATTGTGTCAAACTTGTTCACGTACTCAGGTTCCAGTTTGCCGAGCAAGAGGCCGTTGGTCTGAATCGTGAACCTACATGTCGTCAGATGATCGATGATTTCTCTCAGCTTGTCCATCCGAAGCAAAGGTTCGCCGCCGTAGAATACCACGGCCGGCTTCTGGTCTCTCTTCAAGAACTTCGACAGGGTTTCCACATCATAGGACATAGAAGCGGGCAGTGAATAGTCGACCGAGAGGCCGTGAAAATCACTGCCGAAATCCTCACAGGCCTTACCGTAACAGTATCTGCATTTCAGGTTGCAGTGGTTAGTCAGTGTTACGTAGTAGTGCACTCGTGACTGGCTCCTAGTATCTCTATGGGCAGGCTCCCTGTGTCTAACTCACTTTTGACTCTCGCGGAATCCAGCATTGCCGAACTAGGAGCATGTCGAGGGAGACAATTGGAGGATACATAAACA